>Ga0163150_10005296_pt1 | contig 16610 bp, 13 predicted proteins | sample OliLakLV19P2IB_FD_148628 | JGI IMG/M metagenome (GOLD analysis project Ga0163150, IMG submission 148628) | Freshwater microbial mat bacterial communities from Lake Vanda, McMurdo Dry Valleys, Antarctica - Oligotrophic Lake LV.19.P2.IB | ecosystem: Environmental > Aquatic > Freshwater > Lake >...
TTGTGCAGGTGCGGCTTGTGCAGGTGCGGCGGACGGAACTTCGTTGTCAGCACCGATGATTGCGATTACTGAACCAACTTCCACAGTGTCGTTTTCTGCAGCTAGAATCTGCAGAATAGTACCAGCCACTGGTGAGGGCACCTCAGTATCAACCTTATCGGTAGATATTTCGAGCAAGGTTTCGTCGCGTTCAACCTTGTCACCGACATTTTTAACCCAACGAAGGACTTTCCCCTCTTGAATGGATTCACCCATTTTGGGCATGACGACTTCAACGCTCATCGTGTACTCCTCTAGTTCTGCGAGGCGCAAACTTACGCATTCAGAATGTCCTGTAATGCTGATGTAAGATCGCGGTGTTTGAATTGAAATCCGTCAACTTCAGTACGCATTGGTATGATGTGTTGTCCGTGCAGAATGATATCAGCCTGACGTCCCCTCAGGAGCCGAACCAAATACGTTGGGACGCGCAGCCATGACGGTTTGTGCGTAGCCTTGCCGAGTGCTTTTGCAAATCCGGACATGCGTACGGCATCCGGTGACGCGATGTTGTACACAGACTCAATCGTAGGGTTCGTAATTGCTCGTATATAGGCGTTTACAGCATCGTCCCTATGAACCCAAGGCAACCATTGACGTCCAGATCCGAGGGGTCCACCAATGAAAAATCGAAACGGTGGCAACATTTTCTTTACGATACCTTCGGACTTGTCTAGCACCACTCCGAGGCGCATGATAGCAACACGGGTGAATTGGCCAGCGTGCATGGCTTCTTCTTCCCAGCGTCTGCATACTGTTGCGAGAAATGTACCGCCTGCACCACCAGCTTCTGTCGTAGGTCCGAGTGTATTTCCGTAGAAGCCAGAACCGCTGGTGCTAATGAACGACGGACGTGACGTACACATTGCAATAGCACTCACCAGGGTCCGCGTTACATCAACTCGACTGCTGAGAATTTCTGCCCGTATGCGTTTACTCCAGCGTTTTCCACCAACGGTTGCACCGGAGAGGTTGACAACAGCAAATGCGCCCTCAATTTCGGCGAGCCATGTGCCGACACCTTCCGAGGGTTCCCATTCTACACTTCTCCCAAGAGAAGGAACCTTCTTCGTTTTATGCTGACCTCTCGTTAAAACTACAACGTCGTGTCCATCGGCTAGTAATCGCTTTGCGATTAATTGACCGAGAAAACCCGATCCGCCAGCAATTACGATTTTGTGTTGCATACATGCATTTCAAAAAAAACGGCATACGAATCTCGTCGTATGCCGTTCCATAGTAGAGTCAAAGCTGATTACTCTTGGGCAATAACCCAGACTTTTAGTGGAGCGACAACATCATGATGCAGCTTCACCTTTACATCGAAGATTCCAAGTGTCTTTATCGGTTCATCAATGATGATGTTACGCCGATCAATATTGAATCCACGAAGTTCAAGCTCCTGTGCAATCATTGGTGTCGTTACAGAACCGAACAAACGACCTTCTTCACCAACCTGCATTGAAAGGGATATCTGAAGTTCGGACAGTTGAGCTGCAACGCCTTCAGCAAACTGCTTGGCCTTTTCTGCTTTTGCAGCGTACTGCTTCTTTTCTGTTTCAAGTGCGCGAACTGCACCGCTCGATGCCATGTAGGCGAGTTGTCGTGGCAACAGAAAATTTCTGGCATAGCCAGATTTAACGTTAACGATCTCACCGATTTGACCGAGTTTTTCGACATCCTGACGAAGAATTATTTTCATGACGTTGGTTCCGTTTTATCGATATCAGATCAGTTTTGAGATTGTTCGCGAAGTGCTTCACGTGGATCACGTGGCTCGCGCAATTCACGTGGCTCGCGGTCACGACCACCATCACGACCACCTTCACGACCACCTTCACGAGGCGACTCGCGATAGCCCATAGCCTTAGCTTCCGCAGCTAGAGCTACAGCACGCACTGCCTGTGCTTCTGCACGGACTTTGCGGAATTCTTTAAGCTTGATATCGAGCTGGAGTGTGAGATGACGAAGTACGTTGTCCTCGAGGATGAAAAACCGCTCCAGAAGTGGAATGGTTGTCGGAGGAGCCTCGAAGGTCATGTAAACAAAGAATCCATTGTACTTCTTTTTTACAGGGTAAGCCAGACGACGGCGACCCCACTTGTTCATCTCTGTAATCTGACCTTGCTGTTCGGTAAGGTATTCAGTTACTCTTGTGATTACTGCTTCAACATCACTGTCTTCAAGCGTAGCGTTGATGATGTATGTTGTTTCGTATAGACGACGATCACTCATGCAATGGACTCCTTTGGGTGCTTTCGCAGTAGTCAGCGTCCAGACTGACTACAGGCTAAGATTGGGTTGACTAGAGCCGACAAATCTACTCTTTGGGGGGTCGATATCCAAGTATTAAGGAGTGGTCACGCTCGAAAGGGCGTCATTGTGCGGAATTTTCCCCTATTTTCGCCTCCCCAATACCGTTTTGTCCCGTACAAATGTAGAGTGCAGTGGCCATGTCCGACCTGACCAACAACCAAGAGCAGGCATCCGATAATCATCCGACCCAGGAAGACGGAGAGCAGCAACAAAAAGTCGTAACCGAAGCACCAGTTGCTGGAGTACAAAACGACGAACTTCCCATCGAAAGTTCAGGCACGCCTGATGCTCCGGCTACAGCATCTGAGCCTGTGGCAGCAGCTGAGCCCGTGGCAGCAGCTGAGCCCGTGGCAGCAGCAGAGCCCGTGGCAGCAGCAGAGCCCGTGGCAGCAGCAGAGCCCGTGGCAGCAGCAGAGCCTGTGGCAGTAGCTGAGCCTGTGGCACCGACGATGTCTGAGGAGGAGCGTGCTGAAGCTGCACGTAAGAAGGCCGAGGAGCGTGCGCGCAAGGATGAAGAGAAGAAGCGTCGCGATGAAGCCTACGCAGAATTAGAAGCGTATAAGACTGCAGGAACGTCGTTTGAAATTGATATTCAGGAACGCGTGAAGGGTGGACTGCGCGGCGATTACAAAGGTCTGCGTGTCTTTCTACCTGCGTCGCATTTCGGACTTCGTAAAAATGTTAGTGAAGACGATTTGACTCTTGCCAACGGACAGCGTGTGAACGTGAAAGTTCATGAGCTGCAGTCGGATGAAACAGGCTATAAATCTGCGGTCGTAACTCGCCGTGACATACTTCTCGACGAATTTTGGAACGGAATCGAGCCAGGTTCGACGTTCGACGGTGTTGTTACTTCGGTTACTCCTTTCGGAGCGTTTGTAAACATTGGAGGTGTTGAAGGCTTGGTTCATGTGTCACGACTTTCTAAGTCGCGCATTGAGAATCCCAATAACGTTGTTAAAAAAGGTGATAAGCTCAAAGTAACAGTTGCTGAAGTTGACCGTGAGAAGCACAAGCTTTCACTGAGTCATAAAGAGCACGAGGAAAGCGCATGGAGGGGTGTTGAATCGACATATCCTGTTGGCAAGCGCCTCAAGGGTACAGTTCGAAGAATAACAGACTTCGGCGCGTATATACAGGTGGCACCACGCATCGAAGGGTTGTTGCGCATTAGTGAACTCTCTTGGACACAACGGGTGAAACATCCATCAGACATTCTTGCCGTAGGGCAGGAAGTAGATGTCGAAATTCTTGGAGCCTCGGAAGAAAAGCAACAGCTTTCTCTGGGCTTTAAGCAAACACTGCCCAATCCTTGGCAATCCGTAATGGAATCGTTTGGAATTGGTACAGAAACGCAGGGCACAGTTCAACAGGTATCCACTCAGGGTGCAGTTATTCGCGTAGCCGATACATTTGATGGCTTTATGCCAAGAAGTAAAATGCTTAATGCGGGCCGCGGTAAAAAAGTAACTCTTGAGCTTGGCCAGACGGTATTATGTGTTGTTGCTGACGTAAACCCGACGTCGGCATCCCTTATTCTGGCAATGAAGGGCGAAGACGGGACGATAGGGGGCTCAGCAGAGGAAGGCCAACAGCACTCTGATAATCGCGAGCAGGGTGTTCGTCGAGAGCAAGGCGACCGTCGTAACCAGGGCGAGCGCCGTGATCATGGTGATCGTCGTGACAATCGAGGACGTCGTGACCATAGTGACGATCGTGGCGCTTCTCCTTCACATCCTGCTCCGGAAAGTCCTGGCGTTACGTTAGGAGACATGCTCAAGGACATCGACAAGAGCAATCTCTTCAACGGTTAAGTACACTTGAAACGAATATCAATGTAGAGCCGTCGTGCCGCGAAGCACGACGGCTTTCTTATTTTCAGCCCAATCATGACCCTTCCTGCCCCCTTGCCGCGCGTTTTCACATCACCTTGTACGACACTTGTAGTCATAATGATGACAAACTGTGTCTTTGCGTTTGCTCAACAGGGTATCGATAGCAATCGATCACGGCAAAACTTGCCTGGCGAGATAACAACGAGATACACTGTATCGCAGGATAGCGCATACAGGCAGGCTCTGAAGATTTCTTTGAGTGGAAGGGTGCGCTTTGCTAATGATGTGCGGACACTTTCGTACTCGATGGAAACAGCGTCGAGACTTGTTCCTCAGGAGTCTGCATGGGAAGCTATTGCTCGAACAATGAATGTACCATCGTCGATCTATGCCCCGACCGCTCAGGAAATCGTGCAAAACAGAATAAATATTGCGAACGCGCAGTATGTGCCCGGCATTCTGTTGTATCCGATGGGCTCTGGAAATATGCAGATCAATTTGGGCGATATCGGAAAATTACTTGGGTTACAAGAAGATGTGTCTCCACGTATCCGTTACTCGGTTGAAGAAACAACGGAAATCTCTATTGTCATTTATTCTACACAGGCCCGCATTGTCAACTCGATCTTTACCGGCATCCAAGGTCCGGGTCAGTATGAGATTGTGTGGAATGGTCAAGACGATCAGGGGCGTCCCGTCTATCCCGGTGATTTCGTGGCTGAGGTTCGCATTGGTACAGATCGCATTGCAAGGAAACGTATTACGTGGCCTCCGCGCTAACATGTTGCTTCGCCTAATAGTAGCATTGTTTATCGTTAGCGCAGTTAGTATTCGCGCAGCAGATGACATAGCACCCCAGACGGTTGTTGTCAAGTGGAAGGTCTCGTCAGCCTCTCTGAAAACATGGACGATGGCTGGCCGCTCTGGTTCTTTCGACGTTGTAGATAAAGTCGTTGGCTCTCACACATCTGCTCCGTACATCTCAGATGCTGTAGTGGCAAGTGTCGCCAAAGCATATGCAACACGCAATGCACTCCTTGCACTAGGTTCACAGCAGCCATGGATGCGGTTATCGCAGATTTGTGTGATAACCTACGCAGGTGATCTTTCACCGCGCATTGTCGCAGCCAAACTTTCTTCATTACCTGATGTCGAATACGCAGAGCCACTTCCCATTCGCACTGTTGGTTTTTTACCCAATGATCCACTTAGTTCAGTACAGTATCATTTAGCGCTTACAAAAGCGATGGACGTGTGGGATATACTACCGGACTCTGGATCTGTGGTCGTAGGAATTATCGACACAGGGATTGATACCACGCACGAAGACCTTCAAGGTCAGATTTGGCGCAATGTTGGCGAGCTCGGAACTGACAACACGGGGCGAGACAAGCGTAGCAATGGCATCGACGACGATGGCAATGGATTTGTAGATGATTGGTTTGGCTGGGATTTCGTGGGCGTTGACGGCAGCACCGGTGACAATGCACCTCTACCCGGCAATCCGCATGGCACGCATGTTGGAGGCATCGTTGGAGCAGTTGTAGACAACGGCATTGGTGTTGCCGGAGTCGGTAGACGCATGACTCTCATGCCGATAAAGGTTGGCAACGACGATCCGTTCGGCCGCACTGTTGCACGCACAAGTGAAGGCATTTTATACGCCGCTTCGAACGGAGCTCGCGTGATTAACTGCTCTTTTGGTTCGGCGTCACAGTCATTCGCTGACATCGATGTAATCAACACCGCGCACGACCTTGGTACGCTCATCGTAGCTGCTGCAGGCAATGAATCGGTAGAGCAGGCCTACTATCCGGCCGCGTTTCCAACCGTACTAAGTGTTGCCGCCACAAATGCGCTCGATAAGCTCGCGTTCTTTTCTAATCGGCATAGCACGGTCGATGTTTGTGCTCCTGGTCAGAGCATCCTCTCGACCATACCGGGCAACGAGTACACGGCATACGACGGTACCTCAATGGCATCGCCCGTCGTGGCAGCTATTGCAGCTATGCTTCGCCTTGTGCGTCCAGAACTATCCCCTGATGACGTTCTCGCCATTCTTCGCGCAACTGCAGATGACATCGACTCGATAAATCCGTTCGCAGTTGGACGTATCGGTATGGGTCGTGTTAATGCTCTGCGTGCATTTACGACAACAAACATTCGCCATGCAATTGTAACAGAGTCTTCTTTCACAGATGAAAACGCAGACAGTGTCTTCGAATCCGGGGAACGTCTACACCTCCACCTGACCGTAAAAAATTTGCTCTCACCAGTCACTAATGCGCGAATCGTCGTCAACGCTGCACCGTCCAATGTAAGCTTCACTCCAATCACACCAGACATTGTAGTTGGTGTATTAAGCAAGAATGAAGAGCGCCAAGTACCGGATGATATTATCATCCAGTTATCATCGGATGTGCCACTAGACGCACACCTTGCAGTACTGGTTAGCATTCTCGATGGTGACACGGTAGTTGGGAAGCAGTTGGTAACCGCTACAATTAATCCCTCCTATCGTACTGTCTTTGAAAACGATATTACCGTAACAGTAAACTCTACTGGCAACATCGCATACAACGATTATCCGAATAATGCGCAAGGTGTCGGCTTTACGTATAAGAATGGTCCTAACCTTCTTTACGAAGGGGCTCTCCTCGTCGGAAAGGAACCAACGTATCTTCCGAATGTGGCTCGTGGGGCGAACGCATCGGTTAAGGACACGAACTTCCATGCTTCTCAGATAGTTGAGGTCCGTCGTGACAGCGTTATTTCTGGCCTTCGAACTGTCTCACGATTTGATGACCGTTACGATGCGTTTGCCGCTGGTGTTAACGTCAAGCAAACTATTTATCAGTCAAATGACGACTCGGTGAAGAATATCATTCTCATGGTGTACGACATCACCAATCGGGGTGATACAGCGATACCTGCGCTATGGACATCGCAGTTTCACGATTGGGATATCGGTCCGGCCGGTGCAAACAACGGCTGTGCTTGGGATGCAGAACGTGGAATTGCACTAATCGAAAACGTAGAGCTGAAAGACATGCCTCGTGTCGGTGTTAGTATGATCTCACCACTGCCACTTAACGTGTTTGCAATCGACAACGACGGCGCTTTTGATTCACCATCGATATACGACAACTTCATTCGTGCAGAGAAGTGGCGTATGATGTCGAGCGGTGTTGCAAGAACGAATTCAAATGTTACCGACGTCTCTCTTATGTTAGGTGGAGGTCCGTTCGCTCTTGGAGTAGGCGAGACGCAGCAGATCTGCTATGTAATCGCTGCAGGATATTCTTATGAAGAAATTTCAAGAAGCATCGCTGCAGGTACTAGACGAGCTATTGGAATGGGTCTGAACGCCATTCCATTTGTACCACTACCAACAACTGATCAAGTACTTTTTGTCGACGACGGAACGGTAATCAACACGGGCTCTCACACAATTCGATACTCAGTCCGAACCAAGACCCCAATACTTCTTGATGTTGTAGACCTATTTGGCTCGACGGTAAGTACAATAGTAGAAGACTTTAATGTAAGTGCGGGCGAACACAATGCACTGCTGACTATTCACCCTGTGGCAACAGGGGTTTACTTTGTTCGTTTGCAGACCGTCGATGGCACATCATTCCTGCCTATCCAGATCATCCGCTAACCTGTTTAGTACTGCAACATTCTCAACGTGGTAGGTCTGTGGGAACATGTCAACTGGAGTTGCATGGCTTACACTGTATCTCTCGCTCAGCAGCGCGCAATCACGAGCCTGCGTGGCTGGATTACAACTCACATACACAATGCGCCGGGCACCAACCGAAAGAATGTGTTGCGCAAGATTAGGATGCATTCCGTTGCGCGGCGGATCGATGATAATTACATCGGGGTGCGGCAAACCTTTCAATGCCTGAATTGCTGTAGGAATATGCAGGTCCATGGCGTGAAGCTCTACGTTATTGATGTTGTTTCGCTCAGCATTGGCGCGAGCGTCGGCAATTGATGATGCAGACAGCTCAACCCCAACGACATGACCTGCCCTTTTGGCCGCTGGCAATGTAAGAGTACCAGTGCCACAGTATAAGTCCCACACTACTTCAGAGCCCGTTAACTCAGCTGCATCGATGGTAATGCCCACAAGCTTTGGCAACTGAAACGTATTCGTCTGAAAAAATGAGAACATCGAGATACGATAGGTGATACCATGCGATGTCTCTTCTAAATAGCCTGGTCCGTGCTGCGTTGTTATCGTACCAGTAGCCACTGGCGACCACGTGTCGTTAATAGCGTGTAGTACAGACGAGCCTTCGGGTAGTCCTTCGTATGAGTCCATCCAAGCTGTGATAAATGCGTTCTCACTCTTCGATTTTGGTGTTGTTGTAATAAGACAAGCCATGATGGCGCCAGTCGTGGCACTTGAACGAAGCACTACGTTGCGTGCGAATCCTTCGTGAGACCGAGCATGGTAAGCGCTTATAGCATATTCGCGCGACAACTGGTGCGCCTTCTTTAGCAATGCATTTGCATGTTCGTTTTGAATCCAGCAATGGTCGAGGTTACGAACCTTGTCGAAACGTCCAGGTACGTGCAGTCCAAGAGAAAACGACATATCGAACATTTCCTCGCTGTTAATCTCAGCTCTCGTTAACCAGGCAGAGGCCCCGAACGAGAACTCCATCTTATTGCGGTACCCATAATCACGTTCACAGGCTACTGTGGGGTCTACTTCTCCCACCGGAACATGTCCGATGCGCTCGAAGGCATCTACCACATGCTGACGCTTCCAATGCAGCTGTTCTGAGTATGCTAGGTGCTGCCATTTGCATCCTCCGCATATGCCAAAGTGCTCGCATGGCGCCTGGATGCGGTGCTCTGATGGCTGCAACACCTCAAGCGTTTCGGCTTCCCAGAATCGCTTTTTCTTAAACCGCATGCGTGCTCGTACACGTTCACCAGGCAGAGCCCCCTCAACAAAGATCACAAGTCCATCATGACGTGCGACCGAGATGCCCTCGAATCCTATAGATTCTACGTTCAGTTCTATTTCCGAATCACGTTCCAACGTTGTCACGGGTCTGCCCACTAGATTTGCACAATGCTTCAGCATCGCAAAACTACGTTAACCAAGCACCAGCATCTTTTCCAATTATGATTACTATTCGCATCCTCAACGAATCGACAATTAAAAAGGTCACAATCGATGACTTGTCAGCGATGCCCGTTTCAGAACTGAAGGTAGATGCGCTGGTGTGGGTAGATATGGTCGATCCCACACCACAAGAGGAGGAACAGGTACTGAGGTCGTGGTTCCCTGTGCACGAACTAGTGCGCTCGGACATCGTCCGAGCAAGGCGAAACAATCCAGAAGAGGATGTACATCACCCTAAGGTTGAAGATTATGGTGAATACCTGTTCGTGATTGTGCACGACCTTAGCACCGATGCAGACAATGATGCCCAGCTCAGCATAATTATTGGCGCAACAGCTCTCATAACACACCATATCAAGCCCATACCTGCAATTGAAGCTCTAGGCACCGCGTGTGAGCGTAGCAGCAGAGCATTCCGCAGAGGCCCCGACTACCTACTGCATCTTATTCTCGATGCGATGGTGGCAGACTACCTGCCTCTTGTAACTGGCATGGAGGACAAACTCTACGCACTTGAAGAGTCTACCTTAGAGAACCCAAGCCTGAATTGCCTGCATGAAATACTAGCAACGAAACGACGCATTCAGACCATGCGTCGCATTGTTGTCTACACCCGCGAGATTGTCAATCGGCTTGCACGACGCGATTTCGACCTAATCAGTCGCGACGAATCATTCTATTATCGCAATGTTTACGATCATCTCATTCGTGTAGCCGATCAGCTCGAGGCCACGCGCGAGCTTGCTATGTCGCTCATGGAGGTGTACTTCTCAGCAACCGCATCAAAGCTCAACGAGGTCATGAAGGTGTTGACGGTTATCAGCACGATCTTCCTGCCTTTGACATTTATCTGCAGTGTGTACGGCATGAATTTCAGGTTTATGCCAGAGATCGATTGGAAATACGGTTATATGATGGTGTGGGGAATAATAATAGTCGTGGCCACTGGCATGGCTATCGTGTTTAAGAAAAGGGGCTGGCTTGGTTGATGCCGCCATGCGTATTGGCGCTTTATGGATTGCGTTTACGCTTATACAGGTGTGTGTGTCACAAGCCGTAACGCTGCGCATAACAGGAATCTCTGCGTCTTCGACCTCCGTAGGCATTGTTGTACTTGTCAAGTCCAATGAGACGTTACCCTCTTATCAGAGAGCAGAGGTGCTTGGAAGCACAATCGTACTTCGAATTCCGAACGTTGTGTTAGATCCGGACGCTGTTGATACGTCGTGCACGAACAACGGACTCCTCGTAAAATCTGAATTGATTCGAACCATGCTTGTGATTCGATGTACGCTTGCGTCTGCTCCGGATTCTGCGGTGCTAAAGAGAAACGGAACTGGCAGACTTGCACTGACCATTTACAATTCTAAGTTGCAGCCTGTACAGATAACAGCCGACCCGAAATGGCTGCTTGATGTTATTGTCCTTGATGCCGGACACGGCGGTATTGACGCTGGTGCCATTGGCGTGAACGACGTAAGCGAGAAAACGGTCACTCTGGCGATAGCAAAAAAAGTTGAAGAGTTGATTGCTATACACCTGCCAAAGACTCGCGTTGTAATGACACGCGAATCGGATGTGTTTGTGGAGTTGTTTAAACGGACCCAGATTGCTAACGATGCCAAAGGCAAACTCTTCGTTAGTATTCATTGCAACAGCATGCCAACGAAACCACATCCAGCGCATGGTTGCGAGACGTACATCTTACGTCCGGGACGCAACGCCGACGCCGCCCGCGTTGCAGCACGCGAGAATTCATCGATTCAGTACGAGCGCTCGACAAAACGATATGCGGGAATGGACGAAGAGCAGCTTATCGTAGCTACGATGGCACAGCGTAGTTTTGTTCGGTTTAGCGAAGAACTTGCGCGTTCAATGCAGAAAGAAGTACACATCGGCACCGGACTCACCGATCGTGGTGTAAGTCAGGCAGGCTTTTACGTTCTCGTAGGTGCTTCAATGCCCAACATCCTATTCGAAACAGCCTTTCTCTCAAACACAAAGGATGCGGCATACATAAGCAGCGCAACGGGTCAACAAGAAACTGCCGACGCCATTGTAAAAGCCATCGTTGCATACGCAGAACTCTATCAGCGTTCTGCGTCACATTGAAAGCATCTCAACATATCCCGTCCCTTAACGCTTCCCACTGAATTGAGCACTACCCCGTCAATGCGCCCCCTGTGAAAGACCCCTCCCCCATTAATGCAATGACCGTCATCAGGCGCGTACTCAAGTTCGTGCGTCCGTATCGGAGTCTTGTCATTATCTCGCTCGTGTTGAACCTTCTGTTCTCTGTATTCAACTCGTTGATTCTTGGGATTATTGCCCCAGTACTAGCAACGCTGTTTGGCGATCAGACCGCCACAGTAGTTCCGCCAGGTGCGGGTGCTGCTGCAAACAACCTATCGGATTTCTTCAAAGAAGGCATGCGGTCGGTTGCTGCATTCATTGTTGCCGATGACATGTTTACCTCGATTAGAAACTTGAGCATTACACTATTTCTGGTGTTTCTGGGACGAGGCATAACCAAGTATTTAAGCAGTGTGGTGTCTACGCGATTCGAAGAAGGCGTAATGAAGTCTATACGCGATGCTCTATTCCGCAAGGTTACAGTGTTGTCTATGGATTTCTTTGGTGGTCGTAGAAGCGGCGACATTATCTCACTACTAACAAACGATGTTGGTGTTTTAAACAGTGCTACAATCAGCGCGGTTACCACCATTTGGCGAGAGTTGGCCGAGGTTATTATAAAACTCTCGGTGCTATTACTTATTTCTCCGAAACTAACTGCCATTGCCCTAGTTGTGAGTCTTGGCGGGCTAGCGATGATTAGGCTCACAACAACGTATTTGCGGAAGTATGGCCGTCGTATGCAATCGTCACAGGCGGACTACACGTCCACGTTACAGGAAACGGTTCTTGGAATAAGGGTCGTCAAAGCTATGGGTCTCGAAGCCTACGCAACAAGGATGTTCACGAGCCAGACCGGACAATACGTCCGTTCGGCGCTGAAAAATACACGCGTTACAGCTCTCATCCCTGTCTTTAACGACACATTTGGAATACTTGCGTTAGTTACGGTATTCTACATGGGCGGCATGGAATTTTCCAACGGTGTACTTTCTGCCACCGACTTGTTAACGTTTCTCTTTTTTCTCTTCGGACTGAGCCAACCCATCGCCGCTATTTCGGGCAACATTGCTGGAATGCAGCGTGGCATTGTAGCAGGATCGAACGTCGTTGCAACTTTAGAAGAAGAGCCATCTATTATATCGGGCAGTACACCTTCTCCATCAATCTCTTCCGCTATTGAAGTGCGAAACATAACCTTCGGCTACGGTAAAGAGCCGGTGTTGCGTAACGTTTCGTTTAGTGTTAAACGGGGTGAGACCGTTGCCTTTGTTGGCTCGAGTGGCAGCGGGAAGTCTACGATGCTCGATCTGTTGCTGCGGTTTTACGATGTTCAAAACGGACAAATTCTGTTGGACGGCACAGACATTAGATCGCTCGACATAGACTCGTATCGTAAGATGTACGGAACCGTAGCACAAGAAACGATACTGTTTAACGATACAGTGGCAAATAACATTTCGCTAGGCGAACCGGGTGCAGACAGAAACGGCGTGAGAGAAGCTGCGCGCATTGCTCATGCTGATACGTTCATAAGCGCAATGCCCGAAGGATACGATACGAATATCGCAGATCGAGGAATGAAGCTTTCGGGGGGACAACGTCAGCGCGTTGCCATTGCACGCGCACTCTATCGCAAGCCCCAAATACTGCTGTTCGATGAAGCAACATCAGCACTCGATTCTGAATCTGAACGCATCGTTCAGGATGCAATCAACGATGTTCTGCGTGACCGTACCGCTGTACTTGTCGCACATCGTTTGTCGACTATTGTCCACGCCGATCGCATACTTGTTTTCGAGCACGGTCGTATTGTTGAGGAAGGTACGCATCAGTTTTTGCTCGGACAAAATGGTGTCTACCGCGCTTTGTACGATCTGCAGTATGCCTGATACTAAAAATCATCCTGATACTAGAAATAGTCCTGATACTAGAAATAGTCCTGATACTAGAAATAGTCCTGATACTAGAAATAGTCCTGATACTAGAAATAGTCCTGATACTAGAAATAGTCCTGATACTAGAAATAATTAAGTTATCGACGCCCTCTATTTGCGACGTTTGAACAACGTATAGTCGTCGTATTCTTTCGAATCATACCCCGGAGCTAGTGCTATGCGCACCTTGTCTAGCAATCGTACGGTGTTTGGTTGTGCGGCATGAAGGTACACGATGTACACCGATAATCCCTGCAGTCCCAATGCACTGACTACATTGGTAACGGCATCTTCTGGCATTGCGACAGGCTTGTACGTTCGGCCGCGCGTCCATCCAGCCATCCAACCGTTTAAATACCATGCGAGTTGAGGATTGAGAGAGTCGCCGTCGCTACGTTTATGATACAGGTATGTGAACGACCTCGTAGTTGTATCGAGCAGTTCGGTAGCAACAGCGCGAGCTCCGCGCACTTCGTTCTCACTTCCAGGAATGATTATCGATGCTGTGCGAACCAGGAACAACCCTGCAACTCCGTACAGCACGGGTTTGAACATCTGTAAGGCAAGCTTTTGAGTTGACTTCTTGGGTAAAAGAAACCCACTGCCTGCAATGAGAACAATAAGTATACCTTCAACTAGTACAAGCGTATCGAATGGCGAAGTACGAAAACTCTGTCTATGTGCGGCAGGCAGCAACGCCCAAATCGCTATCGCTGAAACGATGCCATACGAGGCTACGACAGTCCTACTTGAAGCCAATAACAACATTCGCTCAGCAGCATATATTGCCAGCAATACACCAGCGGGTACAAGCATAACAGCATAATGAATATTCTTCGTCGCACCGAAACTAAATATGAGCAGCACCACAACAAACCACATCAATACAGATGTCTGGGCTTGCTGAGAAAATTTTGGTAATAGTACACGCTTAACAATTGCTACTGCAAGAAAAATGAATGCCAGCACGATAACCGCATTCCCTACAGCCAACTGATTGACGTAGAAAAGTGGTCCAAGCGAAGACGCATTGCCTTCAACGGTTGTAAGAATGTGAGAGAGGGGCACACCAGATAAAAACGATGTACTGTGTTTACTCGCCATCATGGCATACCATGGTATGGCCACTGCAAATGCTATGGCTAGTGCACCAGCAGCACGAATGAAAGGAGCAAATCTGTTTCGCTGTGCAATGAGAAGGGGCACTAGGAAGATAAGGGGCACAAACGAGACGAGCATTTTTGTTAGCAGTGCCATTCCAAGCGCTACACCGAATACAATTGGTGGCCACCATGCATCTTCGCGTTCGCGCCACACAAGCGTCGACCATAGCGCTACGAGGCACCACATCATCAGAGGCACCTCTGTCATAGACTGCCTCGCGTATAACGCCCAATGCATTGTACCAGCCATTACACACACAGCAAGTATGGAATGTTCATAGGTGACCATGCGCCGAGCGACGAGGTACAACATCCACAAGGCTATGGCTGAACAAAGTACGATTGGCAGACGCACTGCTATTGCCGTAGGACCAAGTATTGACATAGAGAGCGCTACCAACCATACCACAAACGGTGGCGCAGTTGCCGAATACAAACCTCCAAGTGCATGATCGGACTGATCCCACCAGGCATCAAACTCGAGGATACTCTGCGCGCGCACGGCATAGAGGCCTTCGTCCCAAGGCTGGATCTCAGCTCCAGACAAGCGCATTAGGTACAGACCAGTGAGAACCAGAATGACGGCGATTACCGTATGCTGGCGTGCGGTCATTGGACGAAATAAACCGAGTTCGGTGAAAAACTCAGCACAAGGATGATGATTGAAAGCCAACCCACAATCTGTCGTCCAGCTGATAACGGCGTTTCGTCTTCGATGGGTGGATGGTAAACTCCGATAAGAAATCGAACTAAAACCGCCCAAAGAAGCCAGTTGGTACCAAACTCAAACAACCAGGGAGCCATGTGTATGGCTGACAGCAATGGACCACCAATACTGTTTTGCAAAGCATTCACAAAGCCCGATGGTGAAGGCTGGGCGAGAAACAAACCGAACTCGCCAAGTAATGATAAGAATCCCATGGTGAAGAGTAGCCACCAACCTACGCGACCAACAACGTGTTGTACTCGGCCTGTCAACGCATACAAAACGTGTCCACCATCTAGTTGGCCAAACGGGAGCATATTTAATGCTGTTACAAAAAGCCCAAACCACCCTACACATAGAAATGGGTAATGATAGATTTCATTCATCGGTGGCATAAAGCCAGTGCCGGAATTGCTTGTGAATACATTGCGCATGAAAGAAAACAACACGGTGTCGCCAAAGTACATTCCACCCGAACTAAGCCCTTCGGGATGGATCGCATTTAAATAGTCGATTGGCGGAAGTGTTTGAAAACCGATGACGAGAATGAAGAGGCAGACTACAAAACCGGCAAGTGGCCCCGAAACGCCAATGTCAAACAATGCGGCACGGGTCGGAATACGACTTCGCAATCGAATGAGTGCTCCCATCGTACCGAATGGCAACAGCATTGGAGGCACTGGAATGAAGAACGGAAGGGATGCGTCCACACCGTGCCGACGCGCGGCAATGTAGTGTCCAAATTCATGTGCACTGAGAAATGTCATAAGGAGAACAGCATATGTAATGCCATGTCCCCAGTTCGTAATCTCATACGGATTTACGCCCACCCAGGCAGCACCCGCAATTGTGGTACTCAGCAACGTTAGAAGGAATAGCCCAGCGTTCACCCAGATGGGCATGCGACGCTTAGGGACGTTATCGTCGTCAGGGGCCGGTGCGTAACCCATCTACTGTACCTCGATCGGACGCATCTGCGGGAAGAAAAGCACATCGCGTATCGAGTCGGTATTCGTAAGAAGCATTACTAGCCTATCGATGCCAATCCCAAGGCCCGCAGTTGGAGGCATACCTACTTCAAGTGCGTGCAGAAATTCTTCGTCAACTACCATTGCTTCGTCATCACCCTCAGCACGAATTCGCGACTGCTCTTCGAGACGCATACGCTGCTCGATCGGATCGTTCAACTCACTGAATGCGTTTGCAATTTCCTTCCCCATCACGAATAACTCGAATCGTTCAACTAAACCTACTTCAGTGCGATGCGCCTTAGCAAGCGGTGACATTTCAACTGGATAGTCCATGATGAACGTTGGCTGTATAAGGTGAGGC
>Ga0163150_10005297_pt1 | contig 16604 bp, 17 predicted proteins | sample OliLakLV19P2IB_FD_148628 | JGI IMG/M metagenome (GOLD analysis project Ga0163150, IMG submission 148628) | Freshwater microbial mat bacterial communities from Lake Vanda, McMurdo Dry Valleys, Antarctica - Oligotrophic Lake LV.19.P2.IB | ecosystem: Environmental > Aquatic > Freshwater > Lake >...
CTTCGCTGCCGGTGGCGGCGGTGAAGGTGATTAGTGTCCTGCAAAAGCCCCATGCTGAACTGTGTGAAATCGCCCGCGTCATCAATCACGACCCCGGTCTGGCGACCAACGCGCTGCGCCTGGCGAACTCGGCGATGTACGGCGGGCAACGCAAGATCGATACGATTGATATGGCGGTGGCGCGCCTTGGTGTGCGCCGCATGCTCGATCTGGTTGTCAGCTCTGTGGTGAAGCCCTTCGCAATGACGCCTGTGCAAGGCTACGACTTGCCGCCGGGCATGCTCTGGCTGCACAGTGTCGCCGTGGCCTGCGGTGCCGAGGAACTGGGGAAGCTGCTCAAGATCGACGTTCCCTCCTGTGCGTTCACCTGCGGCCTGCTGATCGATGTAGGCAAGAATGTGCTGAGCACCTACTTGGAAGTCGATGGCCAGGCCATTCGCCATGAAGCCTTCGAACAACATGTGTCCTTCGAGCAGGCTGAGCGCCATGTGCTGGGCATCGATCACGCCGAAGTGGGCGCAGCGCTCCTGAAACATTGGGGCCTGCCTGATGCGCTGGTCGCTGCAGCGCGCTGGCATCACGAGCCTTCAAACTGCCCGCCCGAGCATCAGGCCCTGATCGATCTGGTGCATGCTTCCGATCAAATCTGCACGCTCAGCGGCATCGGCACCGGAAGCGACGGCTCCAACTACAAACCCTGTGAAGCAACGATGGCGCGACTGAAGATCGATGTGCACGTTATCGAAGCGACCATGTGTCGCATCGTCGAGCGCCTCGATGCACTTGAAGACATCCTGGGTCAAACCAGCGAGAGGAACTGACCAATGGCATTCAACATACTCATTGTGGACGACTCCAAAGTCGTGCGCTCGATCATCGAGAAGACCTTGCGCATGGGCAAGATTCCGCTGGGCGAACTTTACTTTGCAGGCAACGGCAAGGAAGCGCTCGAACTCATTGACCAGCACTGGGTCGATGTCATTTTTGCTGACATCAACATGCCCGTGATGAACGGCGTCGAGATGATTGAAAAGCTGTCGGAGAACGGCGTGACGAAATCCATCCCCGTCATCATCGTCTCCACCGAAGGCAGCACCACACGAATCGAACACCTCAAAAGCAAGGGCGTCACCGCTTACGTCCGCAAGCCGTTTGCACCCGAGGAATTCAACAGCGTCGTCAACGACGTGCTGGGAACCACCAACAATGTCTGACACCACCACCCAATCCGTTCAAGAAGTTTTCTGCGAAGTACTTGCAAGCCTGGCTTTCATGTTCGGCGATCCCGCGTCGCCCCAAGACCTGCCTCCCATGGGCGAACCGGCGATGATGGCAACGATCGGATTCCGAGGGCCGACCGCCGGCAACCTGACGCTCCTGGCCCCCAGATCTTTGGCTCAGGAACTGGCCGCGAACATTCTGGGCATAGAGCCCGATGAAGATGCTGCTGGCGAACAGGCCAGTGATGCACTGGGGGAACTCATGAATGTCACTTTGGGCCGACTGCTCACAACGATATCCGGCGATGCTCCCGTCTTCGACTTGACGCCCCCGCAGGTGTCGGATGCCAACGACGAGCAGTGGCAGCAATTCGTTGAAGCCGGCGATGCCGTTGCCGTACTCATCGAGGACAAGCCCGTACTCCTGCGGTTCACCTTGGACGGTCAGTAAACCCATTCTATTTTTGTTTGTGAGTAGCGAAACATGATCCAAGTGACTGCCCGAAAAACACGCGTCCTGATTGTTGACGACTCCGCCGTCGTGCGCCAGATCCTCACTCAGGAACTATCGCGCGATCCGCAAATCGAAGTCGTCGGCACAGCGCCCGATCCCTACGTTGCTCGCGACAAGATCGTACTACTGGCTCCCGATGTTCTGACGCTGGATGTTGAGATGCCGCGCATGGATGGTCTGGCGTTTCTGCGGAAACTGATGCACTACAAGCCGATGCCCGTGGTCATCGTCTCTTCGCTGACCGCCGCTGGCGGCGAACTGGCGATGGAGGCTTTGGAAGCTGGCGCTGTGGAAGTGATGTGCAAGCCGGGCACTGCTTACTCCATCGGCGACATCGGCCGCGAACTCTGCGAGAAGGTCAAAGCCGCCGGGCAGGTCCGCCTCCTTCAACCCGCGATAAGGCCCGCTGCTGCCGCGATCAAAGCCCCGACCGCACTCAAACGCACCACCAACCGCATCATCGCCATCGGCACATCCACCGGCGGCACCGAGGCGCTGCGCTATGTCCTGCCTCGATTGCCACGCAACTCACCTGGCATCGTCATCGTGCAGCACATGCCCAAAGGGTTTACCGAAGCCTTCGCCAAGAGTCTGGATCGCGAATCCGAAATTGATGTCAAAGAAGCCGAAGACGGCGACACCGTCATGCCCGGCAGAGCGCTGGTCGCTCCGGGCAATATGCATCTGCTATTGACCCGATCTGGTGCCGTCTATCAGGCTCGTGTGAAAGAAGGCCCGCACGTGAATCGCCATCGCCCTTCGGTGGATGTGCTCTTCAAATCCGTAGCTGCCTACGCCGGCCGAAATGCTGTGGGCGTGATCATGACCGGCATGGGCAACGACGGTGCCGCAGGCCTCAAAGAGATGCGCGACGCGGGCGCTGCGACCATCGCTCAGGATGAATCAAGCTGCGTGGTCTTCGGCATGCCGCGTGAAGCAATCAAGCTGGGCGGCGCCGAGCAGATCGTTCCACTGGAAGGAATTCCCGACGCCATCATCGCGGCAGTGGAAGCAGAACTTCATACCCGAGCCGCATGATTGACGATATTGGCTGCATTACTCATGTGATTGGAATTCACCTATGCAAGGATTCATACCTTTCAGCCGCGCGTCGTTCATGATGGATGTGGTGGCGCTGGCCATGATCGCTGTCATTCCGATCATGCTCTGGAGCATCTACATCGTCAAGTACAAACGGAACTATCAGCTTCACCGAAAGGTCCAGGTCTCGCTCGGTGGGTTGTTGTTGTTTGCCGTGCTACTTTTTGAAGTGGACGTGCGTCTCCATGGCTGGCGACAGAATGCCGAGGTCTCTCCGTACTACACGACCTGGGTGAACCCGGTGCTCTATGTACATCTGTTCTTTGCCATCAGTGCGTCGCTGCTGTGGATATACACGCTTGTCGGCGCAGTCCGCCGATTCGCCAGGCCGCAGGGGTTTGGCTCGTATGGTGCTCATCACAAGCGCGTGGCGAAAGCTGCTGCCATGGGAATGTGCTTCACCGCATTGACGGGATGGCTCTTCTATTGGTTGGCGTTTGTGGCCTGAGTCGGAATCGGTTGGGTATCTAGGTGAGATGCGGTCCAATCGATGTTGATGCCTGGGTCCCCAAATGGCTGACGGATTTCCGTGGCCTACGCGCGGCATCAAGGTCTTCGCCCTGATTGAATCCGATCGCACCACGCAAACATTTCTGACATCGCTGCGTCTTTTCTCATTCGCTTCTTTGAGCGACATGCGGCACCTTGCTGTCGTCCTCATCTTGTTCGCGATGCGAGATGGCAAAAGTCGGTGAAACTGTCCTGCTACCAGTCGTTTACCCTGTTCTGTGGGATCGAAGGCAAACAAGCGACACTTCCTTAAAGATTGGCAGGTTCATCATCCGATTCAATTGTCAACGGTGATATGGGGCCTAAGTAGTAATGGGGATCGCCGTTGACGACCACGCACTGAAGTTCGTTTCTTCAGGCGAGTGATTGTTTGGACATCGAGAATGCGCGATCTAGCGCATTCGAGTTGGTGTCCATTAATCCACTGTCGCAACTCGGAGGCCCCATGACGCACACTCGAAATTTGATTGAGCGGTTGCCGCTACCTTTGGCCGAACCATTTCACGCGCTGAAGGGTGGTGTTCGATGATCACCTTCTCCAGGCCTAGGGTATTTGTTGTTGAACAAGATCCAGCGATGGCGTCATCGCTCCTGTCGCATTTTCGATTGAGCGGACTCCACACTGAACGGTTTGAATCCGCTGCCGACTTTCTTGCGGAAGTTAACTCAGACCAGCCCGGTTGCGTCCTATTCGATGTGCAGACGCCGGGAATGTCGGGTGTCGAACTTCTCGAATATATGAAGCTAAGAAATTACTGTATTCCTGTGATATTTTTGACCAGTGATGGGGATGTCCACACAGCAGTCAGTTCGATGAAGCACGGCGCCTTCGACTATGTAGAAAAGTCTGAGGGTCCCAACCTACTGTACGCCCGAGTTCTCAAGGCGATCGAATACGACACGGTGTTGCGGGCGGAGTTGAAGGAGCGTCATCAATGTGCATCAAAGATCAAGCTTCTCACTATCCGAGAAATTGAAATTCTAAAGTTGGTCGTGTCCGGTCTAGCCAGCAAGCAAATTGCAAGCACGCTGCACATCAGCATCAGGACCGTCGATAAACATCGCGGCAGCTTGATGCTCAAGTTGGACGCATCAAACGCCGCCGAGTTGGTGCGCATTGCATTTGAATCGGGGCTTACTCGCAAAACCATCCAACCCTTGAATATGCTTGCAATGGCCTGACTCATTGGCTCCCAGAAAATACAACGCTGCCGCATGACAGCCCAGGTCCCACGTCGATTTTGTGAATGAAAGACGCGAAGAAATGAACGTCTAATCCAGCCTGAAAATAAAAAAAGGGTCTCGACCGGGGAGGCGGCCGGTGCGAGACCCCATCCAGGGTGAAATTGTCGAGAGGGTGCTGTTCGTTGACCAGCGGTTTTGTGCTGGCCTTGGGCTTGGCTCCATCTCGTTCGCGGCGGCTTGGTTCGTTGCCTTGCATTGCCGGGCGACAATGGAACTATGCAATATGCCCCGATCGCGAGCCAGCTAACGCAACAAGAAATGTTCCGCAAGCCCCGAGCGTGACCAGTTGCGCCAGTTATGACGATTGCTCCACGGATCTCAAGTATCAGCCCCGGCCCACGGCCTGCTATACTCGGACGCATGGCAACCAAGCCTCGCATTGGACTGTTCCCAGGCACCTTTGACCCGATCACCAACGGGCATGTCGATGTCATTCGCCGGGGCAGAATTCTCTTTGACAAACTGATCGTCGCCATCGGCAGAAACCCGGCCAAGTCCGAGCTGTTCTCCATGGAAGAACGGCTGGAGATGATCTCCACCATTCTTGCCGACTGCGGCCCGACGGTGGAAGTGACCACCTACACCGGCCTGACCGTTGACTATGCCCGCAGCATCGGCGCTACCGCCATCCTCCGTGGCCTTCGCAATGTCACCGATCTCAATTTTGAATTTCAACTTGCCTTGACCAACCGGGCCGTGGCCGAGATCGAAACCGTCTTCATCATGACCGGCGAGAATTATGCCTTCACCAGTTCCAGTCTCATCAAGCAGATCGCTTCAGCGGGGGATATCGATCGCCTCCATTTACTGTTGCCGGGCTTGGTCCTCGACATGATGCGCAAACGCAAGGATCAACTAGGCGGCATGCGCATCGATGGCCTGAAGGATTAACGCAAACACTTTTTTCTGACACCGCAGCTTCGCATGCCAGGCGACGCTCCTTATAGCCACAAGCCACTTTATGAACTACCGCATCATCAGCATCGGCACCCTCAGCAGCAATGAGTTCTGGGGCGAGAAGACACCCGTTCGCACCGCTCACTCCACCATCACACTCATTCGCAGTGGCGATCGCAATATCCTCGTCGATCCCGGCTTGCCCGCGCAGATCATCAGCGCTCGATTGCTCGAACGCTCCGGCCTCAAGCCCTCTGATATCACCGATGTGTTTCTGACCAATTTTCGACCGGCTCACCGCTGGGGACTTGATGCCTTCGATCACGCGGACTGGTGGATCAGCGGCATGGAGCGCGAAGCGATGGGCCAACTCCTGGTCGAACAAGCCCAGGCCGCGGCGGGCAGCGGGGCGGCTGACATGGAAGCCACGCTCAAGCAGGAGATCACGCTGCTGCGCAGGTTCAAGCCTTGCCCCGATCGCCTCGCTGAACAGGTCGATCTGTTTCCGCTGCCTGGATTCACGCCCGGCACTTGTGGCCTGTTACTCCTGAAGCTCAACTCTACAACGCTCATTGCTGGTGACGCGGTACCTACCGCAGAGCACTTGGAAAACGGTCAGGTTCTGCGCAATGCGTATGACATCGAGCAGGCCCGCGAGAGTTTTTCAGAAGCAATCGAGATCGCCGACGTGATCATCCCCGGCCACGACAATCTGCTGCTCAATCCCACGCGCAGGCCGATGTGACGATCGCCTTGCCTATGATTCCGCAAGGATGTCATGAACGCTCTCACTGCAACGCTTCGCGACGAGCCACGACCGTAAGTGAGTGGTTGAATCAAAGCGCAGTCCCGCTTCCTGACGGGCGCGGCTCGTAGCGGACTACCCAACGACGACATGCTCGAACGCGAAACCATTTTGCCGCTGACCCTTGGTGCGATCATCGCGCTGGCGCTGCACGTGGTGCTACTCCCAGCGATGGCGCATTCGCTGCGGGATCAGGAAGAACTGCCCAAGTGGCCTGACCTGCGGCTGGAATCGCTGGAACTGAGCCAGCGCATGATTGCTGGTCGCGAGGCGCACTTTGATTCTGTCATCAGCAATCAAGGCCTCGCCGCGACGCCGATGAAGCAGGGCGTCATCACGCGCTTTGTCCTATCGGAAGATGATGCGCTGGATGCGAATGATGTGCTGCTCTTTGAACATTCTCTGTTGGTTGGAGTCACGGGCATCGCGCTGGACGCGAAGCAAAGCAGTGAGAAGCAGACAGCAAAAATAATACTGCCTCGTGATGCGTCCCGCTTTCGCCAATTGATAGTGGTCATCGATCCTCAGGACACGATCAAGGAAGCGGCGGGGGAGAAGAATAATGTCATCGCGCAGCCGATTCGCATTTACTCGCAGGAAGAAATTGCCAAGCCTGATCTGGTGATGCTTGCCGCTTCATCGCCTGCGGCTGTACGGACTGGAGAAGTCGTGCCTGTGGAGTTTGCTGTTGGCGGCGCGACGGACAGCGAGCCGGTGATTGCTTCGTGGTTTGATGGCGTTTTTCTTTCGACTAATGAAACGCTTGATACAGAGGACATGCTGCTGACTGCGACACCGGGACCTAGTGCGATACTCACTGCGGGCTTTGCCTATTCCCGCCGCGCTGAAGTTCGGATTGAGTTGCCATCGCACTTGAAAGGCGATCGTTTTTTCCTCATCTTTGTCGCCGATCATCTGGCACGCATTGATGAGCTTGATGAAACCAACAACACCATCGCCCGTCCGATTCGTGTGCTTCGCCCTGATGCTGCGGAGCAACCGGAGAAAATTAATGAGACAGCGCGTGGCGCAGCCGATCTGCACGTGCCGGTGTTCAGCGCACCGGACACCGTCATGAACGGAGAGACGCTGACCCTCGACGCCATCATCGCCAATCGAGGTGATGGCGCGACCAAGGCAACTAACTGGCGTGATCGCGTTTACCTCTCCAAAGACAACGTGCTCGATGAAGGTGACAAGCTGCTGGCCACGCATGAGCAGTCGCAGCCACTGGCAGCAGGGGGCTATTACACATCCCGGCTGACCGGCCTGATCGATCTGCCTGAAGAAGAGTCAGGCGCGAGGTTCCTCATTATCAAAACTGATGCCGATGATGCCTTGGAAGAATCGGATGAGACGAATAATGTGCGCATCAGGCCGATTCAGGTGGAGCAGTTGGTGCTGGGTAAGGATAAGCCCGACGATGTGCGTACTGCGGTGGCGTGGATTCCTTATGACGATTTTCGCAAGCTGATCGCAGTGGCCAGTTCGGTGGAGCAGCCTGCGCTGCAAAGCAAAGTGGATCCGGTCAAAAATGCATCGACGCCGCGTGATCCATCGCCGCCGTCTCCGCCTCAGCCGCAACCAGTAGAAGTGGTGAAGGCGAAGAAGACTCCCGAGCCGACGGATCCGACCAAGGCGAGCAAGCAGCGTGAACCTACTGAGCAGCCGGAAGATCCATCGAAGCGCATTGAGGCAAAGTCGCCGCTCACCACACCTGCGGTGACATCGGTGGAGCAATCGGAGGCGAAGGCATTGGCGATGCTGCCGGTGGCACCTAAAGCGCAGCCGCGTGCGGAAGGGCCCGCGGCAACGGGGAACCCTGTGCGTCAGCCGATGGCGCAAGCGGATCGACCTGCTACGGGTGCGCCTTCAACGCAAACGGAGATTGCATTGCCCACGCCGCTCGCACCGGTGATTGATCCTGATGCGACTTTTGTGAAGCCGGATGCGCGCAGCAATGAATCTCGGGAATCTTCGAAATCTGATGTGACGACAGCGTCGAAGAATCCGGCGCAGCAGCCGCGTGCGGAGACGCCGGTGCCGATTCCAGGTGCGCCTGCAAGGCTTCTGCCTTCTGATGCGCCGCCATCGGAGAAGGGGCAGCCGACGACACTGATTCCGAGCAAGACACCTGAGCCGATGAAGGATGGTCAGCCGACGACCTCGCCGCCGCAGGAAGGCAAAGAGCAGCCCACACCAAAACCTGCGACCAGCGCCGATGAGAGCGCCAAAGAAACGCCCAAGGCTGACGACGAAAAAGCGACCAAGCCGGTGCCGCCGACGCAGCCATCGAATCCGACCTCAGCGCCGCGTGATGAGAGCGATGTGCCGCCGACGATTCTGGAGGATCGTCAGTTTGCGGTGGAGCCGGGCGGCGTCATCACGCGGCCGGGCATTCAGATCGTGGCGTCCACGCCGGATATCACCACGCCTTCGTGGCTGGTGTCGGGACCCACGGCGGCGAACCCGATCGTGCGCATCACCTTCGACCGCGAAGGCAACGTGAAAAAGATCGACATGATCCGCACCACCGGCCACGCCAATCTCGATAGCCCGATCAAGGCTTCGTTCTTCAACTTCCGCGCCAAAGGCGAAGCGCTCAAGCGCGTGCGCGATACGTTCACCATTGAGATCAAACTGCTCCTCAAGAATGAACGTGAGTAATCGTTCATCCTCCGTTCGCCAAGGCGAACGGCTAAATAGATTGGAACGCTTTTTCGCTTTCCCGCTTTCTCGCTTTTCCTTTCCCCTACAATCCCGCCATGCAACGAACCGAAAACGGCTACATCATCATCAGTTGCGATTTCTGTGGCACCGACTGGGACGAAGTGATTCCCATGATCGAAGGCCATCGCGGGTCTATTCTCTGCCTCGCCTGTATGAAGGTGGCGATCAGCAACACGGCCAGCGAAGAGCTTCCCTATGAGTGCACCATGTGCCGCCGCGAGCAGCTCGGTGCCAAGGCGCACTGGCGACCTGAGCGCGAAGAAGGGGCGACGCTTCTGCCCGGCGCGAATCCTTTTGCCGTGGCCTGCGAGAGCTGCCTGAATCAGGCCTCGGGTACTTTCTCGAAGGATCCCGATGTCGATTGGAAGAAGCCCGCGCCCGGGGATCGCTCGTCATGACAGAGGACCGTTTCAGTCGCGATCAGCCTTGGGCGCTGTGGCGCGAGGCAGCCAAGCTGCCCGTCATCGATCACGCTATCACCGCGCTCTACGACGACATGGCTCAGGTCATTCGCGATAAAGCCCCCGTCTGCTGGGCCAGCGGTCGCTGCTGCAACTTCAACGCCTACGGCCATCTGCTGTACGTCACCGGCTTAGAAATCGCTTGGTTTCTCAGCAAACTTAATGAAGGCAAAAGCGATGATGCGTGGACATCACGCCTTGACCTGAAATCGCCTTGTCCCTTTCAAGTGAACAATCTCTGCACGACGCATGCGATTCGTCCGCTGGGCTGCCGAATTTATTTCTGCCAGCGCGGGACTGAAGAGTGGCAACACGAGGTGTATGAAATTTTTCAGTCCAGACTTCGCCAACTGCACGATGAACATGCGCTACCTTATCGCTACATGGAATGGCGCGGCGGGCTGATGGAAGCGACTGCAGAATCTTAATCGACCGCATCGCCTCACTTGAGCCGCGACTCGTTGAGTCGCGGACGCGCACAGCCTGAAGGAGTTGGCGATCGCGCCTTGTGCCTGATGAGACGGCGCTGAAGTGCGGCTGATGCTTTTGACCACAGTGAAATCGGACACGCCATCAGGCTGTGCGCGTCCGCGACTCGTTGAGTCGCGGCTCTTGCTTCAAATCAAAGCAAATCCAGCAATTCACTCGGGTGCTTCACGATGGCCTTCGCGCCGCTGTCGCGAAGTTCGGCTTCATCGCGGAAACCCCAAAGCACAGCCACGGGATACATGGACGCGTTCGTGGCTGTTTCCATGTCAACGCGCGTGTCGCCGACGTACATCCAGCGCTCAGGAGGAATTGAAAGTGAGTTGGCAATGTCCAGCGCCGAGGCAGGATCAGGCTTGAGCGGTTTCTCAGGACGATGGCCGACAATCGCTGCGAAGGGCCAGCGCGAGAATACCTTCTCCATGACCAGCAGCGTGGCCGGGTGAGGCTTGTTGCTGAGCACCGCCATCGGTAGCTTGCGTGCCACGATCTCATCGAGCACTTCACTCATGCCATCAAACGGTTTCGTGTTGTCAATGAAATGATCCGCGTAATACGCACGAAACAGATTCATCCCTTCATCGATCTGATCCGCATGATCCGGGCCAAGGGCAGCGACCATGAGATTGCGAAGGCCTTGCCCGGCGAGAAATCGAAAGCGTAGCGTCTCGATGGCAGCATGCCCCATCTGCACCAGCGCGTGATTCGCAGCATTGGCGATGTCCTGCAAAGTGTCAGCCAGAGTGCCATCAAGATCGAACATGACAGCGTCAAATTTTTGTGTCGGAGTCGGCATGGCGAAGGGTTATAGGGGATCAGCCCAGTCATTGCCAACGGATGTAGCCAAGCGGGTCCAGCTTGCAATCATCGGTGCCCTGCGTATCCTGCACTCACTGAGTTCATCAGCATGTGTATCACCTGCTCGGTCAGGTGCGTCGGGCTTTTCAGCGTGCGAGTTCTTTCGCGTTCCTTTTTTCTTCGGGTGTTTCTCCGGGCCGGGGTGATGAGTACCGCAGATGATGGACAAAGACGTTCTCAAACAAATCGGCGACGCCATCGGCCCTATTCCCTCGGGGCTGTTCATTCTCACGGCATGTTTCGAAGATCGCCGCATGGGCATGCTGGCGAGCTGGGTGCAGCAGGCCTCGTTTGAGCCGCCGATGGTCAGCCTGGCGATCGCCAAAGGAAGGCCGATCATGCCGCTGATCAGCAACTCGCACCAGTTTGGCCTCTGTCAGATTCCTAAAGGTGACAAAGTGCTGATGCGAAAGTTTGCAGGCAAAATCGAGCCGACTGAAGATCCATTTCTCGGCTTTGAGCAGGTGACGCCGACGGTGAATAAGTCGCCGATTCTGGCGGGATCGCTTGCTTATATGGAATGCGATCTGGTCTGCCACATGGACTACGAAGGGGATCACGACATCTTCATCGGCAAAGTCGTCGGCGGCAATTTCCACGGCGGCGATCCTTTCGTTCACATCCGCGAGAACGGCCTGAAGTATTGAGATTCACTTATTCAGCGCATCGCATATCCTTTGGCCATGTCGCAAACGGATGACCCGATTCTCAAACGGTACAAGCTGACCATCGCCTACGATGGCACCGCGTTTCACGGCTGGCAGAAGCAGGAGCCGCCGGGCCAGGAGCCGCTGCGCACGGTGCAGGGCGTGGTGCAAATGGCGACGGCGATGGTGATGAAGCAGCGCGTGATTGTGGTGGGGGCCAGTCGCACGGATGCGGGGGTGCATGCCCGAGGACAGGTGGCGCATTTCGATGCAGCCACGCGCATTCCGCTTGAGCGGATTGCACCGGCGATCAACAGCAGGCTGCCGCGCGATGTGGAGGTGATGGGCACGGAAGAAGTCGATGCGAGTTTTGATGCGATCAGTGGAGCGAAGCACAAGCGGTACCGCTACCGGATTTTCAATAGTCTCCATCGTCCGCTTCATCAGCGATTTTGCGTCTGGCACTGCTGGCTGAATCTCGATGTCGAGAAGATGAATGTGGCCGCGAAGAAACTCATCGGCACGCACGATGTCGCGGGCCTGGCTAATGCTGATCATGGGCGCGACAACACGGTGCGCACGATTTTCGATTGCTTCGTCGAGCAGCGAAATCAGTGTGATGGCGAAGGGCCGCAGGTGCATATCGTCGTCGAAGGCAGCGGCTTTCTCTACAACATGGTGCGCATCATTGCTGGCACGCTCGTCGAAGTCGGGCGCGGTCACTTCGCACCGGAGATCATCGACAAGATTCTGGCGACGGCTGATCGTCGTCATGCCGGGCCGACGCTTGCGCCGCAGGGATTGAGTTTGGAGTGGATTCGGTATTGAGGCTCTGTATTAAAGTCCTTCCGTGCCGTGAAGCGTAAGCGATCGGATGCCACGAAAGCACAGGAAAGTCCGGACCATCCGCTCGCTTACGCATCAAGGCTCGGACAAGCAATCGAATGACAACATCAATCCAAGCTGGCGCAGCCGCAGCGCGAAAGCCGCTGAAGATTCTGCACATCATCACGCGCCTGATTGCTGGCGGTGCTCAGCAGAATACGGTCATGTCCTGCGCTGCTCAGGTAGCAGCGGGGCATCAGGTGCATCTGGCTTACGGGCCGATCTATGGGCCTGAAGGATCGCTGTTTGAAGAAGCGAAAAGCGGTGGGGCGCAGATGATCGAAGTCGCATCGATGCGGCGATTGATTCTGCCGGGGCATGATTGGTTCTGTTACCGCGATCTGCGGCGGATCATTCGCGAGATTAGGCCCGATGTCGTGCATACGCACTCGAGCAAGGCAGGCATACTGGGTAGGGTGGCAGCATGGCGCGAGCAGGTGCCCGCAGTGATTCACACCGTTCACGGTTCTCCGTTTCACGATAAACAACCTTGGCTGGTGCGAAAGGCGTACATCGCTGCGGAGCGCTGGGCGGCAAAGCGATGTCACAAACTCATCGGCATCACGCAGCCGATGGTCGATCTGTACCGCGAACATCACATCGGCGAGCCGTCGCAGTACACCATCATTCCCAGTGGTGTCGATGTCGCGTTCTGGTCTGAGATGAACAGTGGCGAGACGACAAGCAATCTGCGTCACTCGGTGCGACAGTCGTTGCAAGACGAACTTTGCATTCCGATGAGCGCCCCCGTCATCGGCCTCGTCGCGCGTCTCGATCGCCTCAAAGGGCACGAAGACCTGCTGTGCCTCATGCCGCAGCTGCGCGCTCTTCACCCCGAGCTTCGCCTGCTCTTTGTCGGCGATGGTTTTCATCGGCCCGCCATCGAATCACTCATCCGCGAACTTCATCTTGAAGACCGCGTCGCCATCACCGGCTTCGTCTCCTTCGCCCGTGTTGCACAGCTCTACCGCGCGATGGATGTGATGGTCTTGCCCTCGTATCAGGAAGGGCAGAGCAGGACGCTCATCGAGTCGCTGCTCGCGGGTTGCCCGATCGTGGCCTACGACACCGGCGGCATCCGCGAAGTCTGCATCGAAGGTCTCACCGGCCGTCTCGTCCCCACCGCCGACAAACCCGCCTTGCTCGATGCGCTCGCATGGACCCTGGAAAATCCTGCTCAGGCCAAGCAACTCGCAGCACAAGGCAAGACTCACGTCATGCAGAAGTTCGATCACCGCCAAATGTGTCAGCAGATTGAGTCGCTATATTTCGATGTACTGAATCGCGCAAACACAACCGCCCAACGAGCCGCGACCGTAAGGGAGCGGGATCAATTAATCTAAAACCTCACTCCCTTACGGTCGTGGCTCGTCACGGATAGCCTCCGCGAATAATCCGCTTAAGCAAAGGACGATTTCATCATGGCCAATATTCTCGTCGTCGGCCCGCACCCTGATGATCAGGAACTGGGCATGGGCGGCACCATCATTCGTCTCGCCAAGCAGCAGCACAACGTGCTCGTTCTCGACATGACCAACGGCGAGCCTACGCCGCACGGCTCTCCCGAAATTCGTGAGCGCGAATGGAATGCTGCTGCGAAAATTCTCGGCGTCAAACGTCGTCAGCTCGGTTTAACCAATCGGCAGGTCGAACACAATCTCGCTTCGCGCCATGCTGTGGCGGGCGTCATTCGCGAGCATCAGGCTTCGATTGTTTTCCTGCCTTACTTTGAAGATGCGCACCCCGATCACGTGGCCACCACGCGCATTGTGGAAGATGCCCGCTTCGATGCGAAGCTTACGAAGATCGATCTGCCGGGCGAGCCGATCTATCCCAAATGGCTCATCTATTACTACTGCACGCATCTGCGTCACGTCGCTTCGCCATCGTTCTGCATGGACATCACTGAGCAGATTGATGCGAAGATACAGTCGATTCTCGCTTATGAATCGCAGTTCGTTGTTCCCGAACGAAATCGAAAAATTGTGGACTGGCTCCGCGAAATGAACGGCTACATGGGCAGCCGCATCGGCGTGCGCTATGCGGAACCATTTTTTACGCGTGAGCCGCTGGGGCTTTCATCACTCGATGGTCTGGTGATGTGATCAAACAGACAGCACTCGTTGACGATCAGTGTCAGCGAACTCCTGATATTCTCCTCACCATCATGACCCGTCCAAGCCGCCCATCTGATCGTAAAGGCCCGCCGAGCCCTAAGAAGCCCGCGTCACCGAAGCCACTCGATTCCCGGCCCACCGATTGGTCGCAGGTCGCCGATTGGTATGACCAACTCGTCGGCGATGAAGGCAGCGAGTATCACCGTGAAGTTGTCTTGCCCGGCGTGATGAAACTGCTGGAAATCAAGGCCGGTGAGAAGGTGCTCGATGTCGCATGTGGCCAAGGCGTTCTCTGCCGATTGCTTCACGCAGCGCAGGCGCGCGTGACTGGCATCGATGCCGCCAAGCCGCTCATTGATGCAGCCCGGCAGCGAAGCGATTCAAAGATTCACTACATGGTCGGCGATGCCCGGGAGCTGGATCATCACGGCAAACTCGCCGGTCAATTTCATGCCGCTGCCTGCGTGCTGGCGATCGCGAATATCAATCCCATCGGCCCAGTGTTTGAGGGCATCGCCAACGCCTTGGTGAGCGATGGCACGGGGCGCGTGGTCATCGTCATGAATCATCCGGTCTTCCGCGGCCCGCCTTACACGCACTGGGGCTGGGATGAAAAATCGATGACGCAGTATCGGCGAATCGACCGCTACATGACCTCGCGTAAAGAGCCGATCGTCACGCATCCCGGCAAGGACCCCGGCAAATACACATGGACTTTTCATCGCCCGATGAGCGTCTATGTGAAGGCTTTGAAACAGGCAGGCCTTCTCGTGGATTCCATCGAGGAATGGTGCAGCCACAAGCACAGCGATTCCGGCCCGCGCGCGAAAGCGGAGAACCTGTCTCGCCGGGAGATTCCAATGTTCATGGCGATTCGAGCGGTGAAGATGAAGGTGTGATGATTCTGACTTAGTGCGATTGCCGCCACTGGCAAACCGCTCCGAGCAGCGGCCTGCCAGTGCCACACGTCGCATCGCTTCTTCCAGATTTCTGACCTCTGACCTCTGACCTCTGACCTCTGACCTCTGACCTCTGACCTCTGGCTCTCAGTCGGGCCGAACATTTCTGCTTTGCAGATCGCACCAGCCATCGCTGGGGTTATAGACAAACTTGAGCTGCCGCTGATCGAACGCGACAAACCAATCCTCCCAGTCGAGCAGTTCGATTTCCTCCGGATCATTGAACGGACTGCCGCCGATGCGAATGCGATCCGCCTGGCCCGGCAGTGACGCGGGCCAGTAATGCATCGCTTCGCACCAGAGGCGAATCGCGTGATGGCTCAGAGTTTCGTAAACCGTCATGGCACTCTCCGCAAAGCTTGGGGGAACAGAACCGCATCAATCGCAAAGCGAATCCCCATTGTGGAGGTTTGCGCGATCCTTGGCAAACAGTCCGTCTCGCCGCTTGCGGCGTAGCGACATCAGCGCAGCAATCATCGCAATCAGCTTGAACGCCGCGCTCTCAAATCAATGCTCATGCAGCACGCCCGCAGCATGTTGCCAGTCGTGCAGGATGTGCTTGACGATCTCATCAACACCGACGCCATGTTTGACCTGCGCAAAAATAGTCGGCCCGTTGCCGCGCATCTTCTTCGCATCGCGGGCCATCACATCCAGATCAGCGCCGATAGCCTCCGCGATATCCGTCTTATTAATCACCAGCAGATCCGACTGCGTTATGCCCGGCCCGCCTTTGCGAGGCACCTTGTCGCCGCCCGCCACATCGATGACATAGATCGTGTAATCCGCCAGTTCTCGGCTGAAATTCGCCGCCAGATTGTCACCACCCGATTCAAGCAACATCAGCTGCGGATGAAACTGATCGTGAAGTTGTTCCAAGGCAAACATGTTGGCGGAAATATCTTCACGAATAGCTGCATGCGGGCAGCCGCCGGTCTCGACCGCTTTGATGCGATCGTGAGGCAGGGCATTGTGCCGCATCAGAAACTCGCCATCTTCACGGGTGAAAATGTCATTGGTGACCGCCGCAATATTCAGGCGATCGCGCAGCTTCTGACAGAGCGCGAGCATGAGCGCCGTCTTGCCGCTGCCGACCGGGCCGCCGATGCCTACGGTGTAAGCCCGCTGAGAAAAATTGCGCAGCAGGCGCGGATCGCGATGTTCATACT
>Ga0163150_10005299_pt1 | contig 16598 bp, 19 predicted proteins | sample OliLakLV19P2IB_FD_148628 | JGI IMG/M metagenome (GOLD analysis project Ga0163150, IMG submission 148628) | Freshwater microbial mat bacterial communities from Lake Vanda, McMurdo Dry Valleys, Antarctica - Oligotrophic Lake LV.19.P2.IB | ecosystem: Environmental > Aquatic > Freshwater > Lake >...
CCGCCACCACCTCCTCCGCCACCACCACCGATGGTGCCATTGTTGGTGAGCGTTGCAGCTTTGCGGGTGTAGAGCCCGACACCGCCACTCTTCCCGTTGTCGCCGTTGCCGCTATAGACATCGCCACCATCACCACCGCGCCCGCCCTTGCCGACAATGGTACCGTTGTTAGTGATGTTGACCGTGACGCCACTAGCGAAGCTGCCTACTTGAAATGCCGGAGTGCTGCTTGAGTTAGAAGAGACAATCACCCCGCTGCCGATGTTGCATGTGACGGTATCGCCACTCACCGCGGCCGGGTAAATCAGGTCATGCAGCGCTTGCAGATCAACGTTGGCGGTTGAAGATGAGATCGTAACCACATCGCTGCCAAGACCGGACAGCGCGTCAATGTTTTGCTCCTCGGCGACTATCATATCCATATCGGCGTCTGGCCTAACACTAGTCACTTGAACCGAGGCGCTGGCAGGATCACCAAGGCTATCCTGAAGCGGCCACGCGCTTAACTGATACGCGCTGCCGAGCTTGGGATTAATCGCCCCACCACGGAACGTCTTGAATGTGAACTTGCGCGGCGGGATGCTAAAGCGCTGCAACAGGATTTCGTTAAGACGTGCCGCGACCGTCAGTCCACCGTCAGCAATCCAGCGTGAATGGATTTTCTTGATAGCGGGAACGCCGCCATATTTGAGTTCTGCGTCGGCGTCGATGGTGACCACAACGCTACGATAGTTGTTCTCATCATCGACCGGCTGCGTGGCATCGTGGCGCCCGAAGAATGTCAGTGCCCTAGAGACGCGCTTGCTAGGTTGTTCAGTAATTCCAAGCGTCTTTTCTACAAACACGCCAGCATCAATTTGGTCCGCCGTGCTCGATATGGATCGCAGCACTTGCAGCCGCAGCAATTGCGCGCTGTCGTCCCACCACAGAGCAAGTCCGGCTTGTTCCACCAATTCAGAAACAAGTGTATTGACCGAAGTCGGCTCGGAAATCACCGTGGTATAGACCTGATTTAGGAACGCCCCTGTCTCTGCTACCCAGTCGGCAATTGGGATATATTTCGACGGCAATCCGGCATGGTTGATGAGCAGATCGGCGATGATATATGCAACGTCAACACCGGCATAATATTTGACCACCTGAATGCGGTCATCTGCAGCGTGGCTTTGGTCCGCGGTGCCAAACAGGCCCCGAGTGTCGAAAGATACAGAATCCGTATTTCCCTCTTTGACCATCGTGGCTATTTCGTTGCCACCGATGGCAACGTGCTGGTACGCGGAATATTCCTCCCCGATGCCGGTATCATCGAGCGAGTCTGTTGTGCTCCCGGTTCCAATGCCACCACCGGCTGAAGCCAGTCTCCCCCTGCTTGGCTTCGGAGCCAAGGCACGGTCGGAATCCAAGAACTTCAGCGCGTCCTTTGCCGTGATCGAAAACACGCCATCGACGCTCGGCCCGCTTGTCGTCTCGACAAAGAGGTTATGAGCCTCCATCGAGGCTAGGCTATCGCCGACAAAGCCGCGATAGAGCCTGCATGGTGCTCCCTGCAATCCCGGCCATCGCGCCCGGAACTTTGACCAGTGCGTTCCTAATTCATATGGATCATAAATCCTAGTAGAGAGATATGGGTCGTAAGCACTGCCGGCATCGCTATGGTGAGCGTCAGCAAACGTCACGGTCAGGCTTGCTCTCACCCCGACATCCCCGCCAAGGCTGACTGACCCAGGCGAATAATCCGGGTCGCCCATGATGCAAGAGAATGCGTCTATGTCCTTTGGATTATACTCAGCCGGACGGCTGAACCTCATCGTAGTCGGCGTCACTGTTGCGGGCTTTATTACAATGGTGTTAGCAACGCCCGCAGTTACAGAGAGGGTGAACTTGAACGCGCTTGGGTCAACAAACTTAGCTTGGCTCACCAACCAACACGACCCAACACCAACGTTGGAGGTAGAGATACTTGAGCCGGATATGGTAGAAATCGGCTCACTAAATAACAGCGGGAACGTCTCAAGCAACCTCGGCTCTACGGAACCGACTACAGCAATGTAGAGATTGTCTATTCCCCCGCCCCACGATGGTGTTAGCGATGGAGGGTCTTGCGATGTCGATGTTGCCGTTGTCGCGGTGCCAACCTCGACATCAGCAATATTCCCGCTCCATTCCGATGCGAGAATGCGAATGACGTGGGCCGCTGCTGTTTCTGTGGCCGAGGTGACAAAATCGACGGTCGTGCCGCCCTCAGTCCCGGCCGCGTCCTTGGAATAGATGCCGAGCCTTACGCCAGTTCCATCCGTGCTAGATTCAGCCGTCCAGCCCGACGGTGTTGTAACCGTGGTGCTATTGTCATTGACGAAGATGCAGAGCAGCAAATCCCCAACCGCAACCGTTGTCGGCATGGGCACTGGATGGGCCGTCGAGGCCGAACTGTCGATATATTGGCTGCGCTCGAAAACGCGCATATCCCCCGTCGAGAAATTCGTCAGGTCTTGGCACGTTGCCGGACTATTGAAGCACTTGTGGCATCCGGTTGCAGTGAACTCCGTCAACGCCCCGGTGAGTGTTAAGGCCCCACCGCTTCCTTTGTTGGTCGCAAATGTCGTTGCAGGTGTCGGCGTTGACAAAAAGACGAGCGGCTGTGTTCCGGTAGGGGTTGCCCCGGTCGAGCCCAGCGCAACAGGACTGCCGCCTTGGGTGATGAACTTGCGCCGTTTCCTCTCGACATCCAGCTTGACGTATTGCCCAGGCGCAAACCAAACCTCGCCGATGCGCCCATTGAACTTGTTGCTGCCATCGGCTTCCGCACCTACCGACCAATCCGCATTAGTAAAGTCGATACTGCCGGCGACAGTGTAGGTCGTGACGGTGGCAAGGTCCGACGCATCGTTGATGTAGAGAAACCGCTTCGCCGCATTGGATAGGTCAAACGATCCAACGGCATGATAAAGAACGCCGGTGGAAAGCGCCGAGGACGACACATCGAGGATGGTCGTTCCCGATGAATTGGTGGCCAGGATGTTGAGCTTGCTAGACGCGAACGTGACGACAACGCCACGCTCCGTCGCCCCAGCCAAGGTTGACGCACCTGAAATAATCCGCCCCGATAACGCATCGGCCACAAACCAAACCGAAAACGTAAATATCCCGCTATCGGCCGACCCCGTAAGAACAGCGCCACGCGTGATGTAGTCGTTGCTGCCGTCGAAGTCTGCAGCCAGCTCGCCATCGGCCCCACAGAATCCCTGCACAGCCGCGCAGGGCGCGCTTCCGTAGGTATGAAGGCATCTCGGCAAATCAATCTCAAAGTAGGTTAAACTTTTGTTTGCCATTTACTGCTCTTGCGCAAATTGTCTTCTGCCCATAAGGGCTCCAGTGAAATAGTACGTGCACCCCCGCAGCTTCGCATCGTTTCTTGCCCCGACCGGCATCACGTAGTGATGCCTAGCAGCGGAATGCTTATTTGCATCATTCCATTGGAGCGGGAATTTTGCGGCCTCGGAAACGCACCTGGCGGTAGCCACGCCATCGCCGTCTCAAGCGGATAGGTGTCAGGCCGCCACGCAACAAAAAACGGATTGCTCAAAGCGTCCTGCATCCAAGGGTCGAGGCTGTCCCTGACAAAACTTGCCGTCAGATTTTCGAGGGCGATTTCGCTTTCGCTGTCCTGCCCCAAAATGATCCGGCCCAGGAACTCGCCGCTTTCGCTCGATGCCGCCACTGAGTTGGTCCGGCGCGCCATCGTGATTGGCTCATGCCCGACATAGATGCGGCGTTGCAAGATCAGCACCGCCCCCACCGTTACAACCGCCGCCTCGGGCTGGTCCGTTGCGCCTGCGATTTTCAGGCGAACATCACCAGCGGATTGCGTCGGAAAGCGAAGGATCAAAGGCCCGTCATTATCGACGGTGAAATCCTCGATTACATCAGTGTATGGGTTTGATCCGGTCCTAGACTGAAGCGTGAGGGTTGCCTGAACCTCATGAAAATTATGCCGCGCAACGCAGAAATAGTCATAGTCGCTCGTTGCCGAAACCGCGATGTAAACCGTCGCGGTATTCCCGGCCCGCCATTTCAGGGACGTTGACGGGTTGCCCATGTTCGACGCTGGGTTAGCACTTTCCTCAGTGTCCGTCGTGACGTTCCCGCCCGTCACTAGACTATTGGCGCAGATGATGGGGTTGTCTAACGTATAGGATTGGTCGAGAAGAGGGGGGGTCCATTGCTCAAACAGGATCAGCTCTGCACACGTCATGCCGGCCGAAGCGCCGTCATGACTGATACTGAGCCAAGCGTGGGCAGCTTGCGCTAATGTTGACGCACTGACTTGGCGGGGATTGCCAGATTCGTTCGCCGTGTCGGCAAAAGGCGTAAGCGTTCCAGCTTGTGTTCCATCAGTCCGGCTTGATGGTGCAGAACCAGACTTAACGTAAAGGTCTAACGTAATTTGGGGATTGGCGGCGTTGACATAGCCGAGGTCGCTTGACCCGTACCCAATCGCCCTAGTGATAGTCTTTACGGCTGAAAGCGTCTTGCCGACATATTTTGCTGTCCCTGTCGAAGTTGCACAGCTCCCACTTGTCGCACTTGTTACCCCGTCAAATGCAGCAGCAAGCCCCCCACTGCCAGTCATGTCCCCAATATTCGTTCCGAGTGTCGGGTCAACAATTGAATCCGTGGCGGTGATGATCATTTATGCCGCCCTTATCGTCGCACCGTCCGCAACAAGTCCGTTCAATTGATCCGCAAGCCCGATGACCTGATCGCGCGTGAAGCCGCCTTGGCCCTGTAGGATGATGTTGACGGCTTGGCTTGGACCGCCTCGGCCACCTCCGCCGCCCCCTCCTCCCGACGATGTAGCCGAGGACGTGCCACTCTTTGATTTTGGTTTAGAACTCGATCCAGGTTGCGCGGAAGCAATTGTCGCGATCTGGGCCGCCCCAGCAGCGGCTGATGCAGCCGCGGCTGCAATGCCAAGCGGTGTAAATCCATACTCAGCCAGCGACTTGGTAATGGCTTGCGCCGTGTTGATGACGGCCTGCCCAATAGCAACAGCCTTATTGTCCTTAAACATGGTTGCGAGAGCACCGCCAACCGTGCTTGCGACATCGAGCCAGGGATCAATCGCCGAAGCGGCAGCCGTAACTTGCATCCGAGACATTTCTTCGGCCGTTAAGCCAACAAGCTCGTTTGCCGCTGCTATTTTCTCTAGGGCCACGTGGTATTGTTCGAGCGGTGAGCGGGCCTGTTCCGCCATGGCTATCGCATCGGCCCATGAAATGCCTAGACGCTCCGCCGCAGTGGCATATTCAGTGGTGGTCACCCATCCCCTAGCCAGCTCGGCTTGCAAATCTTCCAGCGCGGCCTTGGCGTCTGGTGTGAAGATAGGATCGGATTGACTTAGTTCCGGCAGCAATTTTTCTTTCATGTTGGGCAGCAAATTGATTTTGTTGATGGCATCCCCGAGATGTCTGACCCAATCAACGATCCAGTCATCAACGGTCTTAAGACCGGGAATGTTGTCCTCTAGATATTTGTTGGTGTCATCATAGATCATGCCCCAACCCTTGGCGGATTCCTGGGCCAGCTCGCCCACATGCAAAACGGATTGCCCCAAATTAACTAGGTCTTCCGATGCCTGGACAACTTGGCCAGATAGGAACTCAGAAATATTCGCCACAGTGTCCAGGTTTTGTGCGAACGTGTTGGAGGCGTCAGATGCGCTGCCAAGACCCTTCGCCCATCCCACAACAACCGCTTCGTTGAGCAGGGCAAACGCGGCCCGCGTTCTATCAACCTGCACTATCTGGGCATCTGAAATGATGAGGGTGGCGAATTGCTTCGCTAGGCTGCCGAAGCCATCATCGAGCAGTCGAATGCTGGCCTCCAGCTCATTAGAGCCACGCCCAAACGCCGCCGCGCGAAGTCTCGCCTTGTCGGACGCGACCGGCACTTTGTTCAGCGCCTTCACATAGATTTCAACCGCTTCCCCGGTACTTTTGGCATAAGCGATCTGCGACAACAGCTTGGGGTTGGTGTTAACCAGAGCGCCATACAGCGCGCCCTCAGCCTGCCTCGCCTGACCCAAGTTCCTGGCAAATATCTCAAGGGCCTTACCGGCGACATCAATGCCAATCCCTGTCTTCTGCGCCGCAAGCGCAAATGCCTGAACTTGGGTGTTGGTAAGGCCAGTGGCTTGGGCCACGTCCTCGATATGTAGTACAAGGTTCACGGCTTCCCTGTTGACCTCGGAGAATTTCTCAACGAGCTTCTCGACGGCAAACACACCGACAATCGTCTTGCCGATCGCCTTGATATCGAACAGCTCCTTGCCGAGATTATCCAACTCCCTCTTCATGGAATCCGCCGCTGTCTTAACGCTGTTGGCGGCCGCGCGCATCTGAGTGGTGAATGCAGCACTGTTCAGTGTCAGATCAACGTAGAGGCTCGATACGGCAGTCATTTGCCTTCCTTCTTCAGCTCTTGATCCACCACATAGCCAATGCGCGCGACGGCGCCATCCTTGCCGGCGTCAAACCCAGGTCTGATAAAAGGCTGCGCCTTCATCTTCACCGTGCCAAACTCCAACAGATGGGCGTGAGACCCGGCCGGCCGGCGAAAGCCAACCTGCGCGACAACCTCGTTCCTGGAGGATGAACGGCGGCGTATCGCAACGACGCTCTTTTGGAGCCCTCCGGTATCAACCGGAGTCCTTGTCTTGATTTCCGCCACAAGAATTTTTATGGCTTCCAGCGTTGCCTTGCCGCCTATCTTGCCCGCTGTTCTGCCGTCACCAAGCTTCCTCAGTCTCTCGTTCAGACCCTCGAAACCCCTCAGCCGATAGCTCACAGTCGTCATCGGCTTCCTCCGCTTCCGACAATTCTTGGTAACAGGCCTCGGCCTCGGCCTCGGTAAGGCTGGCGTACATTTTGGGGGGTGTTTTAGCCTCGATGAGCCACCAAGCTTCCTCGGGGTCCATCTGCCAAAATTCGCTCGGCGGCAACCAGCCCTTGCCCACTATGATTTTGAAGAGGGCTTGGACTTCGATGTAGGGTTTTTTTTCGGGCCGTCCTCACCCGTCTCAACGCTGGGCATCATAATTGCCAGCAACAGGTTCGCAGCCATTGGCGCGTTTTTCTTGCCCCCATCTGCGAACATGTCCAAATGGACTTCCTCCTCGTCCACATCACCACCAGCGAAGTTTATCAACTCAGCGAGCGTGCACGCCAAGTCGGAGAAGCTTGGCGTTCCGTTTTGCATGTCCTTCAGGAGCGTGGTGAATCGATAGTTTCTTTCGACTATCCGGCGCGCACGCATGACCCTTTGGCCTTCGATCTTGTACTTCAGCCCCTTCCACTCAAGTTTGATGTCAGGCATTTAGATGGCCACCCCGGTGCTGTAGGGTCGAATATCCAAGATGGAGGTAGACAGCGCATAGCCGAGCACATTGATATACCAGCCTGTGGTTTGGTCCGCAGACGGTCCGACGCCGCCACCTGTGGCGGTGCCAGTGTAGATCAGACCCTTGGTCAGGATAGCACCAAGGGAACATTGCCCTGCAACTTGCACGGCAACCTGTTGCCCTGCCGCGACAGCAGGGCCGACAGCAAGCCCCATCAAGGTTCTGACTGCTGCCGTGGCACTGTCGGCATCGAATAAGCCGATGCCACCGGAACCATCTGAGTAAACCGACTGCCCCGCAGTGATAGCGGCTAACGCCGTTCCATATTTGTAAACCGGAGTAGCAGCCGTCCCGAGGGTTGGAACGGCGACCGGGACAACAGCGGTTGCGGTAATAGAAAGTGCGGTCATTTTGCTATCCCCTTATGGCGTGTAGGTGATGATGCCGGTTGATTGAAGCGTCACGTCAAACGAGGCGGCATCCTTGTAGGGATGGCCGTCATCGACAGAAACCAAGTGGAACGTGCCTGCGATCACGCCGCCGTCGAGGTAGGTCAGAACAACCGCCTTCTGAAGGTTCACGGCGAAGAAGTCAGTTTTCCACGCCTTCGATTTGATTAAGCCGCTGATTTTCAGCTCAACGGATTTCTCGCCGGGAGTAGCGTAAAGCGTGCGCCATCCGCTATCCTCGCCAGTCGTAATATCGACGGGTTCACCGTTGACGGTGACGCCCTTTTCCCTAACCCCAAGGATCGTAGTGCCGCCCCAGGTAAATGTGCATTCTCGGCCGAGTGCGCCTGCCATGTCTTGTCGCTCCTATTCCAAATGCCAGAGTTCGTATTGCAAGATGCGGCGATAGATGATCTCGCCGCCTTGCATCTGTTCGTCTGTGTCGATGGTGTTTTCGTAAAACACGCCTTGGAACTCGATGCCGCTTTGCGTCATACTCACACTGGACAGCGCAGCGATGACCTCGCGCGCGACGAGCTTTGCCTTGGTGCTACCGCTCACGCCGCCGTCGTTTTTTGCCCAGCAATCGATTTGAATGAGCATCCGGCGAAGTCCGGCCGATCCCTCATCGGTATAGAGGGGCGCCCCATCCACGACGAAGATCGTTATGGCTGGAAGCGAACTCCCTTGCGGACGTTGGTCCCAATGAATGCGCTGTCCAACGAGGACCGTTAAGGCACTCGTGGCGAGGAGCTTGGCAACGATCGCCTCTTCCATGGATCAAACATCGCCTCGCGTCATGGCGCTGATCTCAAGCCCTTCGCGCCGCCCAAGTTCTTTGACGCCGACAATATCGTAGGTGTGTCCGCCATAGCTGATGCGATCTTTGGCATTGAGATCGGACACGCACACCGAGTAGCGAATCTGAAATCTCACCGTGATGGCAGAACCCTTTTCGCTAGACTGCAATCGTTCGGTGTCGTTGATTTCTTCTTTCGACGCCCATACCGTTGCTAGCGTGCTCCAGGTCTCGACGGGATTGTTCATGGTGTCATAGGTGATCGTGGCGCGCTGAAGCGTAAGCCTTCGGTCCAGCTTCCAAGATTGCATTAGAATTTGATCCTGCGATATTTCCCAATCAACCTATGAAATGCGTTCCATTTGCTGTCACGATCATCGTCACCATCAAAGCGCATGTCCGCGTATAGGAGCATTGCCGCCTTGATGTCGGCTGGCGGCATCGCCTCCCCTGCAACATAGGTCACTTTCACCCTCGGCCCGTTCTCACTCGTAACGGACGGAAAGGCATAGTCAGCATCGAACCGCACATAAGCGCCGGTCTCGTCGTGAAGCAGTGCGTAGTCGGATGCTGAGATGGTTTGGGAAACATCGCTCGTGTCGATGTATTCTACGCTCGCTATCGAGGCGACGGGGAACAACGGAAGTCGGAGGCATTGATTGAACCAGTCAAAATCCTGCCGCCACGTCTGGGTAAAAATGCAGCGCCCAAGAATGCCGGTCCAACCGTCAAGATACGCGACCGCTTCGGCAATGAAGCCCTCTAAACGCTCATCCTCATCTTCAGAGGTTTCGCGTAGTTGCGCGGCAACCTCCTCCAGGCTAACAGGCGTGTCCGTGGGAGCGGTGACAAGGACGGGACGGTACATTGTCTATCTAGCCTTGCGGCGCCACTTGGTCTTTGGCTTGGCGCGCACCTCTATCGGAGTAACGGTAGCCGTCTCAACAACTCTCGCCTTCATCTCGTATTCTGGCACGAGAGCGACCGCATATCCGCCAGCGACCATGGCGCGCCCCTCTTCCAAGGGCACATCGACAACCGCACCCCGCTGGTATGATCCGTGAGGTCCAGCACTAAGAGCGAGCATTTTGATTTTCATGGCTTCACCCTATGAGGAAATGAATGGTGCCAGTCTTGGTGTTACCACCGCTCGCCACAACAACCTTGATCCGATCCTTGGCAATGGCAACAGAATCAGTCACCGCCGTACCGCCGGCCGCATACAGAGCAGCAACCCCGGCAGTAGAATGCGTTGGTTGTCTTGTAGCTCGCGTTGCCGACGCATTGACGTTGGTCTCAGTCCATATCGTTTCTCCGGTCGCCTCTGACGTGATGGTGAAGTCCACACCATCCGCAAAGTCGGTTTTGACGTAGCGGCATTGGATAACATGACCAGTAACAACACCGCTATATCCAGTGGCATCACCTGAAGCATCCGTTGTGAGCGTGACCGTTTGGCGTTCGACGTACATGGCCGATTACCTCGTCAAAGTCGCAACAATGTGCCCGCCAGGAGTCCCGCCAGCGCCGCCGCCCGTCACAACGAAGCTGATGGCCTGACCCGCAGTCAACACGTTATTGGTGCTTGGCGTGGCTGTGTCGATGTCACCCGCACCAGACCCCGCCGTGGCAATTGTTACAACGCCTCCGGTCATCGAACCCCCTGGGCCGCTAAACGTCAATGTAATATTAGCCGTAGCAACCGCTGCATCCACAACTGATCTAATTGCCGAAATCGTACCGGCATGTGGCGAGACCATGTAATAACTGCGCTCAGCCGACAGGTCGTTAACGTAGACCTGCAAAAATACCTCGTTCAGTTCCGCCGCCGTAGCCGTGACGGCAGTACCAGCAATCTTGAGTGCGCCACCAGATTCTAAATCTAGTTCGCCACCAGATTCGACATCGAGAGACCCACCGGAGGCAATGACCTGCCTGTTGCCGCCCTGCTCGCGATATACCTTCGGTTGATATGATGCGTTTGCCATAGGAGTTCCTTTGCTGCGAGGCTCGCACCTCTAGCGCTGTGCGCTTTGGGAGTTGAGGAAAGAAAAAGGAAGCGGGCCGAAGCCCGCTCCAACTGCTACGCTTCAGCCGCCGAAGTCACCGTGGCACGAGTGGACACGGTTGCGTGCTTAGTAATCGGCATCTTCAGAGCGCCATAAAGAATGGCGGTCATGGTGCCAAATGCGATATTTTGAGTCGCAGAAACCTGAACCGCCTGCACATATCGCTCGCGTGGACGGTAAACCTCAACCACCAAAAGGGTGCCGTTGAGGTCATCATTCGCGCCACTCGTAACCGCGGCACTCGCACCGGCAATAGCCGCCATGCCAGAATCCGAGTTGGCCGTGTTCTGCTCGACTTTGAGCGTTGCAACACCACCGGACACGCTGTCTTCAATGGGACAGACAAAAATCACGCCCTCCCATCCAGCCATGTCGATGATGTCAGAGTTGTTATCGGTACTCGATGCCGCTGCGACTGGCGCTTCGACCTCTCGAATATCGACGTCTTTAAGCATAGTCGGGTTCATTGAAGTTCTCCTTTCCGACCGGGTTACGGCGCCAGCGTGACGCGGGCAAAAGCTTCCGCAAGAACGGGCTGGCCATCGCCTTCGTATCGGCCGATGAAGCCGACCTGATTTGTCTCGGCATACAGCTCCTCGAGCCGCTGCATCTGCATCTGCAACGAGTCGATGATCCAATAATGCGAGAAGTCGGCGATCATGCCCACATAGAGCCCGGCCGTGAACGTGTTCGGAGCAAACTCAGACATGTTCACCGGGCGCCCAAGCAATGTGTCTGCCTCGCCAGCACGAACAGACTCGCGCCAGAGATATTGACCGTTGCCATCCTTGAGCTTGGCGATCTGCTTCACCGCGTCACGGTGGAACAGCCATTCCGCGTTCGCCCAATACTGACCTTTGAGGCTGAACTTGGCGTTGATCAGGCCATCCGTTGTGACTGACGTGGTAGTGTTGTCGGTCGCAACGTCACGAGTCGTCGGGACACCATCGGCCGAGGCAGTGAACAGCCCAAGCGGTCGCTGATTGCCGTTGCCGGTGAGGTAGTTGTTCTCCATGGTCGTGGCGAACTTGTACCCAAGCCGGTCAATGACAATCTGCTCCGCCGGCATCGCCGCGGTGCGGAGCAATTGACGCGAGACCTTGATGCGCTTTGCCAACGGATGTGGCTGCATCTTCCGCTTGCCGAAGGCCATAGTGGAATCTTCGGAGCCGGTCTGTAGCTCTGTGGTCCAATCCCAATCGGCCGGATCGGCATCAAGGGTAGGAACGCCAATCGATGCGGCGTTCTGCATCGGGATCACAGTGGCCTTGGTTCGAACGAAGGTCTGATCGTCGATGTTCTTGATGAGCATGTTGATGAACTGCTCAGGAACAACGAGATAGCCGCCTTCGGTATTCACGCCCGCAGAGAGCGCGCGGAACTCTTCGGTCCCTGGCCCGCCTTTCAGCCAAGACCTAAGACCTTCCATGGCCTTCTCGACGCCCTTTACGTCTCCATTGTCGTTCCGCTCACGCGCGGCCCTGGCTTCCACCTCGGCCGTCTCGGCAAGCTCACGCTCGGCATCGCGCAGGCGCTCTTCTTTGCCGATCTGATCGCGGAGTTCATCTGCCTTTCCAAACAGCTCATTGTATTTTGCAGACTCCTCCTCGGTCATCGCTCGCTTTTCGGCTTCAGCCTTGTCCACGAGCGCACGCGCGTCATTGATAAATTTGCCCCGCTGCTCGCGGAGCGTTTTCAGGTCGGCCATCTCTGGCTCCTTTCATGAAAAAGGGTCGCACCATGCGACCCTTACGTTTCCGCGTTTGCGGGGTTTTGTTATGCGGCGACTAACTCAAGTTTGCGCCGCATAAGCTGAAAATCTGGAAGCGGCGGGGTCATAGACTCGACCCATTCCTCGAAGCTGCGCTTGGCAACGTCGAGCCCCCGCACATCAACTCTTGTCTGTGGATAGGCGGGATACGTCACCACCGACACATCGAATAGCTCAACCTCATTCAAGGTCCGAACAATCTCGCCGTCCTTGTCTTCCCAGGTGTCCGAGACGGTCCGAAAACCAAATGACATCTGATCAATGTCGCCGCGCCTGATAGACTCGATAACCGAGCGAGCCGCCTCAGATGCGGGCGGTGTGAACTCGACATAAAGACCGCGATTGTCCTCACGAAGATTCAACGTCTTTGCCTTGGTCCGGCCAAGCACAACGCTAGGGTCGTGATTGAACAGTGCCCGCACGTCCATGCCGAGCGCCTTGGTGAAAGCCCCGGGTGCGATCTTCTCACGAAAGCCACCAAGGTCTTCGCTCATCGCATCGAATACGGCGGCATAGCCCGCAATCTTCGGAGGCTCTTCGCCTTCGGCCCTTAGTTCGAGTTCCGACTCCTTAAGAAACCGTCGCTCCAGTTCCATTTGTTTTCACCTTCGGTTGTGGCGCTGGCTCTTCCCCATTGGGGGGAAGGTCCTGTTGGCTCGCCATATCGGCCGGGATTGTTGCGCCCTGCACCCAGAATTGATCGCCACCCTCGTACGGGTTCATGTCCTCTGCCGCTCTGATCTCGTTCGGGTTCATCGCCGCGAGATAGAACATCGTCTTGTAGAAATTCGCCCGCGCCGCAGCGTCGCCGCGCAAGAGACCCTTGAAGTCGAAGCCGATGTAATACCCGGCCTTCCGATCGGCCTCAGAAAGGAGGTAATTATTCATTCTTCCTTCAAGCCGGCCGCGCCACGAATTGAGCACACCAACAACGTACTCAATGGCCTGCTGCTCAATGTTGGTGAAGGTCGCCCTGCTCAAGTCGCCAATCTTGTGCGGCGGCATTAGAAAAATACGCGCAATATCAGCGACCGAGAAATTCATCAGCTCGATGTATTGAGCATCCTGCATGCTCATGCCGATCTGGACCCACTCCAACCCACCATCGAAGATAGCAATGTTGCCAGCGTTCTCCGGTCCCTTGTGCCGTTCCTCCCATGATTTACGGAGAGCCGAGACAGCGTCCTGCGAAAGTGAAGTCGGTGCCTTCAGTCCACCCTTCGGGGAGGCATTGTTTTGCAGCATCGTAGCAAGAAACTTCTTACCAGCTTGAGCCGAGCCAATCGTCTCCCGGTGAACAGCAATAGGCGAAAGGCTATGGACGCCATCCAACAGCTTATAGGGGAACCGCAACACCTCATCATCAAGAAGGATGCGCACCTGTTTTCCAGGCTCGTAATAACGATACCGAACCGACCCGCTTTCGGATAGTTCAGGCCACACCCGATCCGGATGCAGCGGAATGAGTTCGCTTACGCGGCCATCGTTACGCATCACGATTTGGGAATAGCTATCGCCGCGAAGAGCGGTGTGCGAAATCATCATCTCGCGCCACTCGAACGAGGTCATGTTGCGCGACGGCTTGTCGTGCAGCAACGTGTAGAGCGGGTGATCCTTCGCCTTCGCCCCAGGCGTATCTCCATCACGCCGATAAACATGCAGAGGCAATGAGGCCATGTCTTCGGCAATGCGCGCAACGCTGGCGTAGAGAGCCGTAACGGTCAAAGCAGAATCCGGTGTGACGTTAGACGATCCATACCCGCCGCCAAACATCACCGCCAAAGCAGGGTCGCGCGGATGTGTAGGATTCACGCTGTCGCGGTGGCTGAAAAAGTTGTTGAGCCTAGATAGCCAGCTCACAATTTGACGACCTTGAGCTTGGCGATCTGCTTCACCGCGTCACGGTGGAACAGCCATTCCGCGTTCGCCCAATACTGACCTTTGAGGCTGAACTTGGCGTTGATCAGGCCATCAACCGTGAACCTCTCGGCCTCACCGGCAGTAAACCCGTCCTTGGCGGCTTTCGCTCTCTTGCTCACAGCATTCCTCCGCGAGCTATGATCGCCTCGCTCGTGATTAGATATTCGGTAGGCGCGCTCTCCATTGGAGCTGCGCCCATAGCCATTGTCAGCGCCACCATGCCGTCAATACGGCCCGAACTTCTGGCCTTGGATAGTTTTCTGTTTCCCGCTGGGTCGGTCTGCACCACGGCATTCGCGGCACACATTGAAAGAACGGGATGCTCACCATGAGCGATGCGGCCGTTCAGAATTTCGCCCTCGAGGGACCGTAGTGCCGGAGACATGGACTGGAAGCCCTGCCCAAACTCGATGAACTTCTCTTCGATCTCCGCCTCGGTAAAGCCGGCCCGCAATAGGCATGGCTTGAGGTGCTTGAAGTTCCAGCGGTCAAACGCGAGCTTGCGAATATCGTAGCGCTCGAAAACCTCGATCAGATGCTCCGCCACATAATCGTAGTCGATACTCTTACCGGGAGCGGATACCAGCGATTTGTTTAGATGCTGGCAAACGTTTTCATTGGCGTTGATGCATGACGGACATTTTTTTGCCCAGACGTCGTAAGGCACACGATCCTTGCGCGCCCTATCGGCTAACCCTTCACCAGGGAGCCAGAATGTGGGCTCGATCTGCCAGACACCATCCACCTTCCCTATGAGTATAAGTGCTGTGAGGTCGTTGACTTCCGACAGGTCGAGCCCGCCATAAACCGGAACACCGTCAAGAGGCTTCGGCTTTGCACCGCATGTCGCCCACAGCGATCGCGACACGAATGGACTGCTTGCCTCAACCCTCTGATTTAGGATCAAGTTACGATATTCACTCTCCCGGCTGGGCATCCGACTGGCGTCTTGCGCCATGGCCCGAACCTCAACCGCGTTCAGAAAATCTCCGAATGCAGGATTGGCGAGCTTGATCGTTTTGTCATCGAATGGCTCGGCATCAAGAGGGGCCGTGTAAAGCGAAACCACCACGCGATCATCATGCCCAGCAAGCGCATCATCGATCAGGATCGAGAGCAAATCAGCATCGGTCGGGGCCTGGGTCGAGATGATAATCGACAAAGGGTCTTCGTGCGCCCCAACCGCAGTTTCTAAAGCCTCATAGAGTGGCGATCTCGGTCCCTTAACCTGGCCTAATTCATCATGCACAATAAAGACAGGAGATGCCCCGAACGAGGTCGAGACCTCCGCCGACAGCGCTTTGTACGAGGTGCCTAACCCTGGGCAAATAAGCGTCTTCGCAGTGTCACCAATCCTGACAAACTCTCTGAGCGTCGGCGATAACCGAACCGACTTTGCGCCTGCATCAAAAATACGAGCCGCTTGGTCCCTCGATTGCGCCGCGCTGTAGAGCTGACAGTTTGGCCTTGCCTCCGGTCCGCAGAGATGCAGCAAAAGCAAAAACGCGGCTAGCGTCGTCTTGGCATTCTTCCGCCCGAAAGAAACAATCGCCCGCCTCGTGCCGGCCGGGTTATCGTAAATCTTCCTGATCTCGACACGCTGCCACTCACGAAGCCGGACAGGCTTTCCAACATCCTTTCCCTCGGGGATATAGCAATGCTTTTCGATCCACCGAATATTTTGCTCGGCACGCAACACAGGCTTTGTTTTACGCTTCCCAGGGCTTTTTGAAGGGGCTTGGTTTTTTCGCCTGCTCTGCACGGGTTGTCGCCTGTTGTGAAATCCGCATCTTGGTCGCTAGCGATGTAATCGCGCGCCCCTCACGCTCCTGCATTTTCAGGAGCCGGTCATAGTCCTTGATCTCAAAGCCGTCCTTGTCGGACTGCATCCGATCAATCAGTTGGGCAATCCGACGCGCCTCGATAACGTGCCGGCAATATTGCGCCAGCATCGCGTGGGTCTCCCGCGGAAACCAATCAGCCGGGAGCCGATTGACAACAGCCCACCATTCCTCGGTTTGCTCATCGGTCAAATCATACGGTGCATCCGGGCGCGCTACAGTTAGTAGCTCACCAACCGTTGCGACCTCCAGCGATGCGGAGGATTTTCTACCTCTAACGCCCATTTTGTAGAATGAAATTCCTTTTTTACCGATTTATGAAGCGGCGCGGGTATCGTTCCCTTCATAAA
>Ga0163150_10005301_pt1 | contig 16591 bp, 16 predicted proteins | sample OliLakLV19P2IB_FD_148628 | JGI IMG/M metagenome (GOLD analysis project Ga0163150, IMG submission 148628) | Freshwater microbial mat bacterial communities from Lake Vanda, McMurdo Dry Valleys, Antarctica - Oligotrophic Lake LV.19.P2.IB | ecosystem: Environmental > Aquatic > Freshwater > Lake >...
AATTATTCCTGTTCCTATGCATACAAAAGAATTAAAAAGAGGATTGGTGAAAGCTATTATCAAGCAAGCAGAATCAACTGAGGTTGAATTTCTAAAACTTAAATAGTTATTATTCTAAGAAATTCTTTATACAGGACTTAAAATAAGTGAAAGGAGCGCCATACGAACGTACATCCCGTTTTTCATTTGGTCGGTGAGATATACTGCTCGTGGGTCTTTATCTACCTCGGTTGCTATCTCCCCTACTCTGGGAAGTGGATGCATGATGATGGTTTTGGGGCCTGCATATAGACTTAAAAGTTCATTATTTACAACAAATTTATTGTTAACTTTTTTATATTCCACTTCAGATGAAAATCGTTCTTTTTGGACACGCGTCCAGTACCAAAAGTCCGTGTCTTTTGGGATATCTGTAACGCTTTCTATTTCAAAAAGTTTGAGTCCCTTTTCTTCAAGCTGACTTTTAAGTTCTGGATCAAGTCTTAATTGATCTGGAGATAGGAGGTAAATAACATTATTTTCAAAAAGGGAAAGTCCTTTGAGAAGTGAGTGAACAGTACGACCATGTTTCAAATCTCCTGCAACAAGTCCTACTAAGCCAGACAATGATTTTTTCTTCTCAAATATTGTGAACATATCTAATAGAGCTTGGGTTGGGTGCTCCCCTATTCCATCTCCTGCATTAAAAATTGGTATATTTGATACTTTTGCCGCCTTTGCCGCTGCTCCTAATTCTGAGTGTCTTATGACTATAGCATCTGAATAGTTCTCAAAGGTCTTTATAGTGTCTTCAAGCGTTTCACCTTTGGCAACTGATGATGCTTCTACATTGATAATCAAAGTTCTTCCACCAAGACGCTGTACTGCAGCATCAAATGAGCCGCGAGTGCGAGAAGATGGTTCGTAAAAAAGAAGGGTGACTACTCTACCTTCTAAGATTTGTAATAATTTACGTAGATCTTTTTCACCTTTGATACTTGTTGTCTTATCAAAAAGGGTTTCAAGAGAAGTACGATCAAATTGGGAAAGAGAAAGAATATCTTTTTGGGTAAAATCATTATTGATGCTTTTAGCGTCAGATGAACTCATAACTTATCAGTAATAATACTTCTAATACAAATTCTTGTCAATGATTATAATACGTGAGCATTTATCAAGTTACTAAAAAGGAAGGCAAGGTTAAGTGGCCCTACTCCACCGGGGGTTGGTGTGTAGAATGAGGCGATGTCTTTTATCTCGTTTTCATCATAGTCTCCGTACAATATGTTGTCCTCTCCCCGAGTGATCCCTACGCCAATAAGAACTACTCCTTCTTTGAGATTCTCTGCCTCCACAACTTGCCTTCCTGCACAGCATATAATTATATCTGCTTCTTTTTGAATGAGGTCTGGTTTTTTGGTTTTGGAGTCGATTACTTTGGGTAGGATATCTAGGCTATAAAGGCCTTTGATGATTAATTTGCCTGCGGATTCTCCTTTTCCTATAACAACCACATTTTTTTCTTTGAGCCAGGTTTGGAAGTCTTTAGGATGTGGTTTGCTTGCAAGGTCGGACCTTGTATCAAGGTCCGACCTTGATGACATGGTGTAGGCTTCTTCTAGGATTCGTTTTACTGCTAGCCATACTGGGACTTCATGTTTTGAGTCTTTTCGGAAGCCATCTATATCTTTTTCAGGGCTGACGAGATTGGTGACTACATCTTGATCAAATGATTTTGGTAATGGGCGCTGGACTATAATTCCAGTTACTGTTGGATCATTGTTGAGGTTTTTAACTGTCTCGTGAAGTGTTGCTTCGTCTTCTTTTTTGAGATTTACCAAAACCTTTTCTAATCCTAGCTTTTCAGCAAACTTTATTTTTTGTCCGACATACGCTTCCCATGAAGCCTCGGGCCCTACCGTTACAATCGCGATTTTAGGGTGCAGTCCATTTGATTTTAGGTCCTCATGTTTGATACGCGTAAATTCGTGAACAGTTTCAGCTAATTTTTTCCCATCAATAATCATGAGTGAATTATATCAGAAAAAAAACCTCAGACAAATCTTATCATGGCATCTGAAGGGTATTTCTTCGAGCCTCAATGAACTGATAGTCGGATGCCAGGATCTGATTCTGGCCAAGCCCCCTTCGACAAGCTCAGGACGTTGCCAGAATGACAGGAAAGTATTAGATTGAAGTACCTGGTTCGAGAATTGGGGCTTCTGCTGCTGTTACGCAGGTTGCTGATGCTGCTTTATCAGATTTGTTGGTGAAGCGCATGAGAATTACTCCTTGTGCATTTCTTGAAAGTGTTGGGACAGATTTCAATGGAATTTTCATGACTTGTCCTTTTTGGGAAGTAATAATTACTTCTTCTGAAGCGGGATTGAGGACACTCGAGAAGACCAACTTGCCTGTTTTGGCAGTTATATTGGCAATTCGTACACCTTGTCCTCCTCTATTTTGATTGCGGACAGTCTGAACTTTGGTCTTTTTGCCGAGTCCGTTTTCCGCAATTATCAAAATTGCTGCTTCTTTGTCTCCAGGTGAGACTACGTCCATTCCGACTACACTATCATCTCCCACAAGTTTGATTCCGCGTACTCCCATGCTTGATCTTCCAGTTGGACGCACTTGCTTTTCTCCAAAGCAGATAATTTTGCCATTTTTGGTGACAAGCAGGATATCATGTTCTCCACTTGTCATTTTGACCCATGAAAGGTTATCATCTTTATCAATTTTTATAGCAACAATTCCGGTGCGGCGGATATTGGTAAATTGGTCAACGGAAGTCTTTTTCACAACACCCTGATTGGTGACCATGAGAATATAATTTCTCTTGGTATCGTCTTTTGGATTGTAGGAGAGAATCGAGCTGATCATCTCCCCTGGTTGGAGATCCAAAAGATTTACGATTGCTTGTCCTTTTCCAATTCGTGAACCGTCTTGAATTTCAAAGACCCGCGTTTGGAAAACTTTTCCAAGATTGGTGAAGAATAGTATGTGGTCATGAGTCTCTGCATATGACATATGCTCGATAATGTCCTCTTCTTTTGTGGTCATTCCTCGTATGCCCTTGCCTCCTCGTGCTTGTAACTTAAATGATGACAATGTTTGGCGCTTTATATATCCAGTCTTTGTGATAACAATGACAGTAGGTTCATTTTGAATAAGATCTTCTTCTGAAAATTCGTCAACTTTGGATTTATATACTTTTGTACGTCGGGGATCTTGATATTTTTCTTTGATCTTGAGTATCTCGTCTTTGACAACTGCCAATAATTTTTTGGGATCTGCAAGCAGTCCTTCAAGGTAGTCAATATGTGCTTTCACTTTTTTCCATTCTTCCTCTAATTTATCTCGCTCAAGTGCAGAGAGGCGACGCAACTGCATATCCAGAATTGCGGTTGACTGGATATCTGATAATCCGAAGCGCTCCATAAGATTTACTTTTGCCTCTTCAGTATTTTTTGAGCCACGAATGATTTTAATAACTTCGTCAATATTGTCAACTGCAATTTTGAGACCATCCAGGATATGCAGTCGGGCTCGTGCTTCTTTCAGCTCAAAAAGACATCGACGAGTGACGACATTGAATCGGTGTTTGATGTATTCATCGAGGATTGTCTTAAGGTTGAGTGTCTTTGGTATACCGTCAACAAGGGCAACGATGTTTGCGGGAAATGAGGTTTGGAGACTTGTGTGTTTGTAGAGATTATTTAGAATTTTCCGTGGGGCTACATCCCGCTTGAGTTCTATCACAACACGAATTCCTTGACGGTCTGACTCATCACGAAGATCACTTATACCTTCGATTTTTTTGTCTTTTGCCAGCTCAGCTATTTTTGCTACAAGAACTGCTTTATTTACCTGATATGGAAGTTCACGGATAATAATTGCAGTCTTTCCTTGACCGATATCCTCGATTTCTGTGATACCTCGTATAAGAATTTTCCCACGACCAGTCAAATAGACATTTTTGATTTCACTCAGGTCATAGATAGATGCTCCGGTTGGAAAATCAGGACCTTTTATATATTCAAGTAATTGATCAATGGTAACATCAGAGGTAAGGGTTGTAGGAACGACAGTATCCGTAATCACATACGATGGTTTGGTGGTTACTTCTTCTTTTTTATCCTCTTCAGGAGTTTTTTTGGTCTCTAGAACTGCTTTTGTGGGAGTTTGTGTATGCGTTGTATGGTCAATAGTAAAAAGCACTGCATCAATTACTTCACCAATATTATGGGGTGGAATTTTTGTTGCCATGCCGACAGCAATACCTTCTGATCCCATGAGTAAAAGATTTGGAAGACTTGCGGGAAGTACAGTAGGTTCGGAAGTCTCGCCGTCATAATTTCTAATAAAGTCCACTGTCTCTTTGTCATAATCACGAAGCATTTCCTCAGCCATCTCAGTGAGTCGAGCCTCAGTGTATCGATATGCAGCAGCCGAGTCACCGTCAATTGAGCCAAAGTTTCCCTGGCCGTCAATGAGTGGATAGCGCATAGAAAAGTCTTGGGCGAGGCGAACGAGTGTGTCATAGACTGCCATATCTCCATGCGGATGATATTTTTTGAGTACTTCTCCGACAATACCTGCACACTTTGAGTATCTATGGGTGTGTATAAGGCCGAGATCTGAGTACATTGCGTAGAGAATTCGACGATGCACTGGCTTGAGTCCGTCACGGACATCAGGAAGCGCACGCTGCACAATTACAGACATCGCATAGTCCAAATAGGCACGCTTTGCTTCTGTTGCCAAATTTACTTTTTCAATTTTTCCTAAAGAATTATCCATAATTATAAAGTACGAAATTCTAAATCCGAAATCCGAAACAAATTCAAATTAATAAAATCTCAAATTCAAAACGTTTGAGTACTTTTATTGTATATTTTGTATTATTTCGAATTTCGTGCTTCGATATTCGGATTTATTGACCGTACCTCTCTATCGCCTGCATGATGCTCTTGTGTGCGGTCGATGCTTCTTTCCAATCTTTAAGCTTTACCCATTTCCCTGGTTCCAGGGATTTATAGTTCTCATAAAAATGCTTAATTTTATTTTTTGTAGCTTGTGGTACGTCTGAAATATCTTTGTATGTTCCAAAAAGTGGATCAATTTTTGCCGTTGGTACAGCAATAATCTTGGTATCAATTCCCGCTTCATCTTCCATCTCGAGCATTCCAATAACGACACATGGAATAACAACTCCTGGAAAAATGGTTTGTTCAGATAATACCATAACATCGGTTGGATCTCCATCTTCAGCAAGTGTATTTGGTACAAAGCCATAATTGCATGGAAAGTTCATGGCTGTGTGAAGAAATCGGTCAACCATCATGACTTCTGCTTCTTTATCAAATTCGTACTTTATATTACTACCTTTTGGTATTTCTACAAAAACGTTTATTTCTCCTGGTGGATTTTTACCTGTAATTAATTTCATAATGTAATAACACCTCCTCTCAACTTTATGACTAATTGAGAGTTGAAAGTGGAAAGTTGAAAGTTATAGTTTTTAGCTTTTATGGTATTGTCATTCATAATTTTTCAACTTTCCACTTTCAATTTTCAACTCTCTACACATCCAATATCGCTAGTCGGGCGTTTTCTTGAATAAATGATTTTCGTGGTGGAACTTCCGAACCCATAAGCATGGTAAAGACGCTATCTGCTTCTTCTGCATCATCAATTTCAACATGTTTTAAAATCCGATTTTTTGGATTCATGGTTGTATCCCATAATTGCTCTGGATTCATTTCTCCAAGTCCCTTGTATCGTTGAATTGAAAAGCTTGATTTTGGATATTTTGCGAGTACTGCGTCTCGTTCTGCATCTGAATACGCATAATGAGCATTTTTGCCTATCTGCACTTTGTAGAGGGGCGGTTTGGCAATATACAAATATCCCGACTCAACAATTTCTCTGAGGTGTCTAAAGAAAAATGTAAGTAAGAGTGTTGCAATATGCTCGCCGTCAACATCTGCGTCACACATAATGATAATTCGGTGGTATCGAAGTTTTTGTAAATTTGTAGTCTCCCCTATTCCCATACCCAACGCAATAATCAAATCTTTTAATTCATCAAATTCAACGATTTTGTCGAGCCTTGCACGCTCTGTATTAAGAATTTTTCCACCAAGCGGCAAAATTGCCTGATTTTTGCGGTCGCGCCCCTGTTTTGCTGATCCGCCTGCAGAATCTCCTTCAACGATATAGAGCTCGGATACTGCCGGATCTTTTTCTTGACAATCAGCAAGTTTGCCTGGCAATGATGAGCCTTCAAATGCACCTTTTCGCAAAATCGCATCTTTTGCCGCTTTTGCCGCCAGTCGTGCTTTTGCCGCCAATGTAACTTTTGCCAAAACCATTTTTCCCTCAGCTGGATTTTCTTCAAAAAATGTCTCAAGTCCTTCTTTGACGATTGCTGCAACAAGTGGTTGGATTTCTGAGTTGCCGAGCTTTCCTTTTGTCTGGCCTTCAAACTGGATATTGTTCTGCTCCATACGGATTGCAACTACCGCGGTCAATCCTTCACGGGTGTCTTCGCCTTGGATAGACTCATCCATATTTTTGAATGCACCGGCCTTTTTCCCATAGTCATTGACTGCACGAGTCAAAGCCATTCGAAATCCGGTGACATGCGTTCCACCGTTGACGGTGTTGATAATATTGACAAAGGAGTCAACATTTTCATTAATAGTGTCATTGTATTGCAGCGCAACCTCAACGAAGACTTCATTCACTTCTTTTTGGATGTAGATAGGCTCGTGAAGCGGCCCTTTGTTTTCATTGATTTTTTTGGTCAGTGAGACAATTCCACCTTCAAAGTATAAATTGGTTTCTTTGGGGGTGTCACCACGCAAATCGAAAAAGTGGAAGGAAAGTTTTGAGACCAAATATGCACGCTCACGGATCATTTTAAGTATAATATGAGGATCAAATTCGACAGTCTCAAAAATTGAGCCGTCTGGATAAAATGTTGTTGCAGTGCCTGATGATATGTGCTTGAGATGAGCGGCAATTTCGAAATCTTTTAAATATGATTCTGTCGGGGAAAGTTCTTGTACGTCTTTTTTTGGTTTGCCTTTTTCGTATTCTTGACGATAGAGCTTTTTATTTCGCCTGACCTCGACCCACATTTTTGTCGAAAGCGCATTTACAACCGATGACCCTACCCCATGAAGTCCTCCTGATACTTTGTATGCTCCTCCACCGAATTTTCCTCCAGCATGAAGCTTTGTCATGACAATCTCAAGCGCTGATTTGCCATAGCCTGCAACGGTATCAACGGGAATTCCACGACCGTTGTCAATAACTGAGGCTGCTCCGTCTTTGTGGAGCACTATATATATATTCTTTGCAGAACCTGCAAGGGATTCATCAACTGAGTTATCAATAATTTCACGAAGACATTCGTGAAGTCCTACCACATCCGTTGAGCCAATATACATTCCAGGACGTTTGCGAACGGGTTCTAGTCCTTCGAGGACTTGGATCTGGGCTGCGGTATATTCTGAAGTTTTGGCCATTTGAATTAATAAATTGTAGCAGATGTCGCAAATAAAATCTAGTCGCTATATCAGTCCGTTGTGAGTATTTTTATCTGGAAAAATACAAGTGCTTTGCCTGATATAAAAATTAATTTATATACTAGTAGTATATTTTAAAATTATAGATTATGAGTTAATTCTTGACAAAAACTATGAAATATTGTTAAATATTCCTAATATGGCTACTGTAACAATATCTCTACCAGATCAAATAGCTCAAAGAGTAGATTCAGAGGCGAAAAAACAAGGTTTTGCAACTAGATCTGAATTTATTAGAAATCTACTGAGGAAATATTTTTCTTCTGTTGCAGAGGAGTTCAAATTTGAGTCTTTTATACCCAAGCCTTTGGCGGAGATAGAAGAAGATTTAAGAAGTACTGGTAAATATAATGAGAAATTTATAAAAAGTGTTATTAGAGGACTAAAAGAAAATTCAACTTACTATGCAAGTAAAAGCTCTAAGTCCTAAGTTGGTCAATTATCTTACCAAACATAATTTAACGAATAAATATAATAAGCAGCTCAATCTTTTCAAAGAAAATCCCAATCATCCCTCTCTCAATACAGAGAAACTTTCACCCAAAACAGCAGGTTTGTATTCATTTAGAATTGATCGGAAGTACAGAGTCGTATTTCATATTTTATTGAATGGGGAAGCACAAATTGTGGATATAAACGATCATTATCAATAAAAACTTATTGAATCTGTGCAATGATTCCGTAGATTGGGGTGATTACTGCCCATATGATGAATCCGATTACGACTCCGAGGACGATGATGATCATGGGCTCGAGTGCTGTGGTCAAGTTTTTAATTTTTATATTTAGATCTCGATCAAAATATTCTGATGCTTTCAAGAGACTCTCATCAATTTTTCCGGTAGACTCTCCCACTTTTGCCATCTGGATCATGATAACCGGGAACATATCTTGGTTTTGAAGTGCTTTTGAGAGTGGCACGCCTTTTTCAACGAGCTCAGAAGACGCATCAATTGCGCTTTTGTACCAGGTGTTATTTGCAACATCCGCTGTGACTGCGAGTGCACTTATGATAGACGTTCCTGAGCTTATGAGAAGTGACAGTGTGCGACACATTTCATCAAGAATTGAAAGTCGTACAATATCTCCAAGCACTGGCATTTTGAGTTTGAGCTTATCAATAGTTCTTTTTCCAGTTTCTGTTTTTTTGAATCTTCCAAACATAATATATCCACCAATAGCAGCGGCGATCAGAAATGGTAAATAGGTGGTTGTGAGCGATGATGCACCGAGCACTATCCGAGTCGGAAGCGGTAACTCAATATCCATTTGCGAATATAACGTTCCAAGTTGAGGGACGACGATTACATTGAGAAGAATAATAACAACAAGTACTCCCATGATGACAATTGATGGATACAAAAGCGCTGATTTTACTTTACGTCTGAGATCCTCGCTTTTCTCAAGATTTTCAGCAAGACGTGACAATACTTGATCCAAAAGTCCTCCGGTCTCTGCTGCACGAATGAGTGATATATACATGGGGGAAAAATGAGCTTTGTGGTTATCAAGCGCATCGGAAAATGAGTGACCCTCTGAAATACTTGCAACAATATCATCAATAATTTTGAGCATTTGAGGTTTGGTAGTTTGTTGTTTGATGACGCTGAGTGCTTCAAGAAGTGTGAGGCCAGTCAGAATCATTGATGAGAGTTGTCGTGTGAAAACAACTATATCTCCACTCTTTATTCGGTTAAAACTACCAAGCGCGGAAAATGTGGATTGTCCTTTTTTTTTGATTTGAATGGGACTGAGGTTAACTCGTTTTAAGTATTCAACAAGTTCACGTTCAGAATTGGCTTCTATATACCCTTTTTTCTTGTTCCCGGCTGGGTCAACTGCTACATAATAAAAGTCCATAGTGAATTAGGAAATGAGACGTAATAATTCTTTTTCTCGTGAGGTATATGCGCGAGCAGTGTCAAGAGTGATATTGCCTCCACGCACAAGCGCTGCAAGGGAGGTCTCAAGTGGTATCATACCTACATCTTGCGAAGTTTCGATAATAGAGTCAATAAGATGAGTTTTTCCTTCGCGGATATTGGATTTGACTGCATTGGTTCCGAGAAGCACTTCACATGCAATGATGCGTCCTCCGTCAACTTGTGGAATTAGTCGTTGGGAAACCACTCCCTCGATCGTTGATGCAAGCTGAATTCTGATCTGGCTTTGTTGGTGTTCTGGGAAGGCATCAATAATACGATCAATTGCTTGTGCTGCAGAATTAGTGTGAAGTGTTGAGAATACCAAATGCCCAGTTTCTGCAAGCGTTATTGCTGCGGCAATACTTTCTGGATCGCGCATCTCTCCAACCAAGACTACATCTGGATCTTCGCGGAGTGCTGAACGAAGCGCTTCTCCCCATGAATGCGTATCTTGTCCAAGCTCTCGTTGTGAAATAATACTTTTTCCTTTAGGGTACACATACTCAATAGGATCTTCAACAGTAATGATGTTGTCTGCCCGAGTCATATTAATTTCATTTACTATCGCTGAAAGCGTTGTTGATTTTCCGTGTCCTGTTGGTCCGGTAATTAAAATAAATCCTTGCTGTAATTCTGCAAATTTATGAACAATTTTGGGTAGGTGAAGCTCTTCCATAGTTCGCACTTTTGGTGGCAAAAGTCTGAAAGCACCAGCGAGCGTTCCTCGTTGGAAATAGAGATTTATACGAAATCGGCCTTTACTGCCATAATCTCCCCCACCGTATCCAAAAGAAAAGTCTAGGCTTCGATTGGCAACGAGCGCTTCTTTTTGAGGTTCTGAAAGAAGTGATGAAACCATCGTATCAATGTCTTTGGTAGTCAGAACCGGTAGGCTTGTCATCTGCTGAAGTTTGCCATCAACGCGAAATATAGGATTCATACCCGCCAGAAGATGCAGATCCGATGCATTTAGTTCGATTGTTTTATCAAATAATTCTTTAATATCCATAAAAACTTCTATCTATAGTTTAACTGTACAAACAATCCATATCTTTGTAAATAGGCTATTCACTCGTCAGGTATATTTTAAAGTTCAAAATGCCCCATTCGGAATACTTCCCTCGGGGTACTCGGGACAAGCAGGGCAAGAAAGTGCAAAATTATGGTTTTATTATAAAAATCAAAATACCTTTACTTTTAACTTTTCCCATTCGCGATACTCAGGGCAAGCACTCTCAACTTTTTTTACTCTTGTGCAACTCTGAGGATCTCATCAATAGTTGAGACTCCTTCAAGTACTTTGAGATAACCGTCTTGTTTCATGGTGATCATGCCGTCTTCTTTTGCTTGCTTTTCAATAGAAGCTGCATCTTGTTTTTGTATAATAAGTTTTGAGATTTTTTCAGAAACTACCATGACTTCATATATTCCTACACGTCCAAAATATCCTGAGCCATCACATTTGTCGCACCCTTTTCCCTTGAAAAGTTTGACTTCTTCAGTTGGTGTGTGAGTATAAAGATCCCCAAGTGTTTTTTTGATTTCCTCAATGAGTTCTCGTGGTGGTACATAGGTGTATTTACAGTCAGAGCAGATTTTCCGAGCTATTCGTTGCGCCATAACCGCCGTCATGGTTGATGCGAGCAAAAAGCTTTCCGCACCCATATCCAAAAGTCGTGGCAAAGATCCGGCAGCAGATGAGGTATGCAAGGTTGAAAAAACCAAATGCCCTGTCAACGCCGCTTGTATAGCAAGCTCAGTTGTTTCTTTGTCCCTAATCTCTCCTACCAATATAATATTTGGATCCTGGCGCAAAAACGCACGAAGCCCTGATGAAAAGGTGAGTCCGACATCAGGATTTATTTGCACCTGGTTGATTCCACTGATTTGGTATTCTACCGGATCCTCGAGTGTTGATATGTTGACACGCGCAGTATTGAGTTTGGAGAGAACCGCATACAATGTGGTAGTTTTACCCGACCCGGTTGGACCACATACAATAATAATTCCATGAGGTCGCAAAATGGATGTTTCAAGATTTTTGAGAGAGGGGCCACGAAGTCCGAGGTCATTCATAGTAGGAATTCCGCCGGACTTTCTCAAAAGTCGCATTACCACTTTTTCACCGGACGTAATAGGGAGTACGCTCACGCGAAGATCTACCTCATCTTCTCCCATTTTGAAATTAAACCGGCCGTCTTGAGGAATTCGGTGCTCGTCAATTTTGAGATCTGAAAGTATCTTGATGCGTGAAATAACTGCTTCTTGTACAGGCTTTGGAAGAGAAAGTCGCTCGTACAAAATACCGTCAATGCGATACCTGACGCGGACTCGGTCAAGTTGTGGTTCTATATGTACGTCTGAAGCACGGCTCTTCATAGAGTACTCAAGAATTGTTGATACGATTTTGGCAATTGGGGCCTCAGTTATGACTTGTGCAATACTTGCTTGGTCAAATGTTTTGACTTTGGAGATTTGCTCTGTTTCTTTGAGCGCTTCTTTGACCTCACCCACGAGTCCAAACGAGTACTGGGTCTGAAGAGTCGCAAGAATCTCACTCGGAATTCCTTGGTAGCTTGTAATAGTCAGTCCAGTTTTTTGTCGGATAAAGCTTACGGCGTCCAAATCTACGGGATCAGACATGGCAACTGACAAAACTTGTTTGTCTTTATCAAATGCAAATGGGATGAGGTTGAATCGTGATGCAACGGCACGAGGAATATGGGTGAGTGCGTCTGGTGCGATGGGAAGTTTGGCAATTGAAATAAAAGGAACACCAATAAGCTTGGCCCGTGCCTCATAGTATTTGTCTTCTGCTACCGCTTTGGTATCTAAAAGTACTCTATCAATTGTAACGTTGCTATTGATTGCTTGGACTTTGAGCTGTGCGTACTGTGGAGCGTTGATGACTTTTTCATCAAGCAAAATATCTGCAACGGTCTTGATTTGTTGGGGCAGCGAGTTGTCCATAAATATTTAATTTACAATTTTCAATTTTTAATTTTCAGTGAATTTCCAATGATTATATGTTTGTAAATTGAAACATTGATATTTTATTGAAAATTGTAAATTATAAATTGAAAATTCTTACCCACTATAACAATATGCTGCCCTGCACTCTAGTTTAATACTAGTGAAGCTGATGCTATACTGTCAAGTGTGCAAAGCTTTATTATACAAGGTGACAGTCAATTTTGTGAGGAGTATTCTCAAGCCTTTTTAGTAAAGCACAAAATTGCCTCATACAATGTTGTACGGTACCCCGAGACTGTCAAAATTGCAGATGTGCGAGCGATACACAAACTTCTTTCTATAAAACGTTCACAAGAACAAGCCTTTCTTCTTCTTTTGTCAGGCTCCATCACGCTTGATGCGCAAAATGCGATGCTCAAGACTTTGGAAGAAGTACCTGACAATGTCTATATAATGATTCTGGCGCGTTCCACGGATGAGTTTTTGCCAACAATTCTTTCCCGATGTCAAATAGCTACTTCAATTCCCGAGTCGCCAAGTCAAGACACTTCTCTACCCGCGGTTTACCAAGATCTACTTTTGGAATCAGTGACATATGGAGAAATTGCGCGAGTTATTGACTCTTTGTCTTCCGAGACCTTAGGTATACGCGAATATGATACTTTTATAACTCATGTACGAGAACTCATGGTTCAGTCCTTATCGCATAAAAAGGTCTGCAGGCCTCTGTCAGTTTTACTTCATAGATTGATGGAGAATTATTCTTTGGTCAAAAAAAATAATGTTAATGCACGTCTTACATTAGAGCAAGCTGCAATAGGGGCATTTATTAAAGATTAAGTTCTAAAAAAAATCATTGTTTTTGTAGTATTGTGTCATCCCGGACTAGATCCGGGATCTATGTGTCAATGCCTATGGATTCCCGCTGGAGTTTATACCGATGAATATCGGGGCGGGAATGACATGCAAAAAAACTTATCTTACTATAGTCTGTAGAACTGAGCATTTATGGGTCTGCGTATCTGGATAACCTCACTTTTCATATTCGTGTTTTTTACAGAACTACTGTGTTGACAGTGTGTTGCGCTTATGATTATTATTAATCATAAGCATGAAACTAACTGTCCAAAACATAAAAAACGCCGCAGGATTCACACTCATCGAACTTCTCGTAGTTATCGCAATCATAGGTATCCTCGCAGCAGCGCTTATTGCAACAATTGATCCGCTGGAACAAATTAAAAAGTCTTCAGATGCAACAACAAAAAATGTAGCTGTTGAATATCTAAATGCTTCCACGAGATATTACGCAACACATCAGGCTTTCCCTTGGGACACTACTGCTAATGGAGGCGGTGGTTGTACTGTTCCTGGCAATGCAGGAGCAACAAAGATTAGCGATTTAACGAGCTGTACTACTCTTTTAACAAACGAGAAAGAACTGAAAAGTGGATTTACTTCATCTCAAGCATTACCTAAAATACTTCTAAACTATAATGCCACGGATCAAAGCATGATTGTGTGTTTCAAACCAACATCAAAATCTCAATTATCAGAGGCGAAATATACAGCAGCAGGTTTAGACAATGCAGCTGGCCAAGATCACTGGTGCACAAAATAGTTTTAATTTCCGGCACTTGTAAACTCCTGAAAGGGAGTTTTTTTGTGGCATAATTTGAATTATTCTTCGAGTGAGTGTAGCGAATCGAGAAGTTCGCTTTTACAAGTTCTCGACCATGCTCGAACAATAAGCTATATATTAGGAGTGCAGTCGGTTGCCGTAGTATACTAGTCTTCATTTTATCTCTATTATTTTGCTACACTACTACTATGGATTTATTCGTTTTATATATCGCGCTAACTCTCTTTATTTTTGGCATCTTTATTGGGAGCTTTTTAAATGTACTTATTGACCGGCTCTCAACTGAGAGGCCTTTTATCAAAGAGCGTTCCGAATGTGAATCTTGTCATCATATGCTTCATCCGAAAGATCTGATTCCGCTTTTTTCCTATCTTGCACTTCGTGGGCGCTGTCGCTATTGTAAAGAAAAAATTCCTTCACGACTATTTTTGATTGAGCTGCTCACTGGAGTTACATTCTTAGGTATAGGATTTACGTATCTGACCATTTCAATTCCACTTATGATATATATGCTTTTTGTATTCTGTATTTTTATTGTGGTTTTTTTTGCAGACCTTCAGTATGGCATTATTCCAAATCTTATGGTGCTACTTTTGACAGTTGGAAGTATTTTGTATAGAAGTATATATGAACCCACTACTCTTCTTACTGCAATTATATCAGCCATTGTTGTGTGTGCATTTTTCCTCGCACTGCTTCTTGTAACACGCGGCCGTGGGATGGGAATGGGTGATGTCAAATTTGCGTTTGCATTAGGTCTTCTTCTCTCCTATCCAGGAATACTGATTGGTATGTATGGAGCGTTCTTGACAGGTGCAGCAATATCTCTCATACTGATTTTATGGGGCAAGAAAAAACTCAAAAAAAGCACAATTCCATTTGGACCTTTTATGGTTCTTGGTGCGGCCGTTGCACTTCTCTATGGAACAAAAATATACGACTACGTCATGAGGGTTTTACTTTAGTTGAGATCTTGGTGACATTTGCAATTGTTGGCATGCTTTTGATAGGTGTTGGGTATGCAATCAACCCAGTTGAGCAAATAAAAAAAGCAGAAGATGCTGAGAAAAGAAATCATTTGCTTCAGATGAAAAATGCACTTGATCAATATTATCACGATCGCAATAACTATCCAAAAGATGTGAGTACCTATAAAGCAGAGCTTATTTCAGGCAACTATATCAAAGAAATCCATAAAGATGCGGTATATAAAGTCGATACAGTAGGAGGTGCTGGCCAATGGTATGTTGCGTATATCAAAAAAAGCGCAGTATCTTCTAATTCTGCTACAAGTGATTGCCAGATTGCATGTAGCTCTTTTGGTACCAATCCCAAATCCGACTATGTTTGTACTTTTGCGGGGGACGTAGATGTGTCACAATGTTAAGTATGAACTATTATTTTTCAAGTTTTAAATCCAAATTCTCCAGCCCTTCAGCATTCACACTCATCGAGCTTATTGTTGTAATTGCGATACTCGGTATTCTTGCATCTGCAGTCATCTTTACCCTTGATCCAAAAGCACAACTTGATAAAGCAAGTGATGCAGAGCGAAAGTCTGATTTATCTCACATCCAACGAGCACTTGAGGAATATTACAATGATCATAATGGATATCCAGAACATACAGCAGATGGGAAAATAAGGGACCAAGAATTGGGAGATATTGATTGGGGTACCAATTGGGGTAATTATCTGACTATTGTTCCAAAAGACCCAGCAGATCCCCGAAAAAAATACTCTTATCGAAAAATTAGCGTTAGTGGTGGATATGCTATCTATACATCACTTGACAGAACTAATGATCCTGATATATGCAATGGTCTTGATAAGACAAATCATTGTCCACTTGCTGTAACGAGGAATGCAAATTGTGGCTCTTCAGTACTCTGTAATTACGGAGTCAGTAGCCCAAATCTAAAACCATAGGAAAACTAAGAAATGAAATATACAGATCAATCTTTAAAGCACTCTATACATACTAAATTGACGAGTTCCCGTATCTCTCAAAGAGGTTTTACTCTTATAGAGCTTCTTGTGGCTGTTGCAATAATAGGGATTCTTTCATCTTTTCTCATATCAAGCTTTGTCGGCGCCCGGCAGCGAGCGCGAGATGCTGAGCGAAAAAGCGATTTGAGGCAAATTCAGGCAGCTGTTGAGTTTTTTAAAGCGGATAGTGGGACGTATCCTGATCCGACGAGTGATATGCCTGGGTGTGGCGGTACACTTGATAGTGCAACCGGCCAAGTCTATTTAAAACAACTTCCGTGTGACCCGCTAAATAAGACCGAAAAGTATAACTATACCTGTGGCACGGGGTGTAATACATATACTATATTTGCATGTATAGAAAATACCAAGGATCTTCAGGCAGTAGCTGATCCCGTAACTCTACAACCAGTTAAATGTGCAGACAATAAAAGAGTCAAGGTGATCGTATCTAATCCTTCATAGATTTTATACCTGTTATTTAC
>Ga0163150_10005307_pt1 | contig 16577 bp, 21 predicted proteins | sample OliLakLV19P2IB_FD_148628 | JGI IMG/M metagenome (GOLD analysis project Ga0163150, IMG submission 148628) | Freshwater microbial mat bacterial communities from Lake Vanda, McMurdo Dry Valleys, Antarctica - Oligotrophic Lake LV.19.P2.IB | ecosystem: Environmental > Aquatic > Freshwater > Lake >...
GCACAGTGAAGTCGGGTTTCAGCCCGACCCCGAAGGTCGCGGGCGTCTCACCACGGAACCCCGTCCTATACCGCTCCGCCGCCGTAGGCACAGTGAAGTCGGGTTTCAGCCCGACCCCGAAGGTCGCGGGCGTCTCACCACGGAACCCCGTCCTATACCGCTCCGCCGCCGTAGGCACAGTGAAGTCGGGTTTCAGCCCGACCCCGAAGGTCGCCGGCGTCTCGCCGCGGAACCCCGTCCTATACCGCTCCGCCGCCGTAGGCACAGTGAAGTCGGGTTTCAGCCCGACCCCGAAGGTCGCGGGCGTCTCGCCGCGGAACCCCGTCCTATACCGCTCCGCCGCCGTAGGCACAGTGAAGTCGGGTTTCAGCCCGACCCCGAAGGTCGCGGGCGTCTCACCACGGAACCCCGTCCGCCACCGTTCGGCCGTCGTTGGGATCTCGAAGTCCTTCACGATGCCGACCCCGAAGTTTGCGGGCGTCTCCCCGCGGAACCCCGTCCGCCACCGCTCAGCCGCGGTCGGCACCTGGAAATCAGGGGTCAGCCCCACACCGAACGAACCCGGCGTCTCACCGCGGAAGCCGCTGCGGATGGACTCCGCCGAGCGCGTGATCGCGGCCGGGGTCGGTGTGTCGAGCGTTACGGCCAGCGCGGCCGGCGAAGACTCCGCCAGCCCGTCCAGGGCAGCAGTCGCGTTGTTGATCGCGTCTTCGGCTGTGTAGGTCCCTTCAGTGAAGTCCTCGAGGGTGGGGATTGCTTCCCCGCTGATGATCTTCGCCAGGTCGTGATAGCTCAGCCCGAGCACCTCCGCCGCCTCGGCCGCCGTGACGTTGCGGTCGGTCTGCAGCGAGTCGATCTGCAGCCACTCCTTTTCGGCCGGGATCAGGTCGTTGGCGAGCCAGTCCGCGACCTGCTTCACCGTCTGCCCGTCCCACCCGGGCCCGGCCTGCCGGTCGCCCTGGCCTTCTTCGATCTGCTGCGTCAGCTTGGCGAGGTTCAGCTCGGCCTGGGAAAGGAGCGCGGTTCGAACGGCCCGCTCGGGCGACGGCGTATTCAGCGCGTCGAAGAACGCCCGCTTGGCATCGTCAGCGGCTGTCGCCGCGTTGTCCCACGCTGTTTCGACGTTGCCGATGACACCGGCCAGCGCCTCCCCGCCCCTGCCGGCGTTGCTCAGGTCCGTCGAAGTTCGAATCACGGTTCCGAGCTGTGAAACTGCAGCCGTCGCCAGTCCCGCGGCGCCCTGGGCGCCTTCGAGCGAATCAGCGAAGGCGTCCGCCGAGAGCGCCGCGTCGTCGGTTTCTCCCGAGAGCGCGTCGATTCCTCGGGTGATGGCGTACGTGGTGCCGACGAAGCCCGCAACGACCGGGGAGGCCATAACAGCCGTGACGACCGTGAGACCCAACGCGACGTCTTTCAGCGGCCCGGGGAGGTCCTCCCAGAATCCGAAAATCGAGTCGCGCGCGCCCTCCGTCACGGAGCCGATCTTTTCGATCGCCGTGATGGTGTCGGACGAAAACCCGGTCAGCGCCACCAGCGCCGGGATCGTGTGGACCATGACTTCGCCTGAGAAGTTCGAGAGCTTGATCTGGGCAATGTCCAGCTGTCCGCCGAAGGTCTTGCCGGCTGCCTCCGCGGCGCCGCCGAACTGCGTCTCCAGCTCGCCGAGAATGATTTTCTGCGCCGACGCGATATCACCTACCGCCATGAAATCGCGGACCTGCTGCTTCTGGACAACCGAAAACTGAACCCCCGCCCGGGTGAGGGCGGAAAGGCCCTTCAATGGATCGTTAAGGGCCTTTCCAACCAGGAGGATATTTGCCTGCAGGTCGGAGCCGAGCCGGGCGGAGAGGTTGGCTGCGGCGAGGTTCGCATCGTCGAAGTGACGGTCTACGCCGGAGTTGCGGATGTTGGTGAACGTCAACATTACGTTGGCGCCGCTCGCGATCACCTCGTCATCAACGCCGGCGAGGTTTGACAGGCGATCCGCGAGATGGTCGACGTGACCCGCCGTCACGCCCGCTACGCCGCCCGTGGACTCGAGCACGGCATTCGTCTGCGCCGTTACCCTCTCGGCCTCGTGCACCTCGTTCAGGCCCATCGCGGCGAATCCCCCCAGGGCAGCAGTCGCCGCGCCGTACGCAACCGCGGAACTGATTCCGAACCGAGAAGTTGCCTGGTCCAGTCCACCAAGGTTCCGCTGCACCGTGTTGAGCGTCCGCGACGCCTGGTCCTGCGCCCGGATGATGAGGTCGAGTTGCGCCGCCGTTACCATCGCCAGGTACTCATCCAGCCGCCTCGCGCCGGGCCCGCTCCTGCTCGAACTCCCGGATGGTTTCCAACTGCAGCGCCGCGAACTCCTGCGCGAACGGCATCTCCTCCGCGTGCTCGTTCGCGTACCCCGGTGTCGTGATCGCCTGGTGCGTCTTCGCGTAGAGCCGCACGTTCCGGATCCGCATTAGCCGGCCGATGTCCTCGCCGTCCAGTTGCGACGGGAGGCAATGAAACTCCTCGCACAGCATTCCCTCGAACCATTCCCTCGGCGCGCCCCCCTCGCCCTCTAACGCTTTGTGGAGCGCGCGGAGGAGTTTTTTGTCGGTGTGTCCACCACCTCGCCACCGCCAACAGCCGCGGCCGCCGGGAACTCTACCCCCGACAGTTCCAGGATCGACCGGACCACGAACTTCATCGTCCGCTCGTCGAGGCGCGTCCCATCCGGCGCCTCGTCGCCCGAGTAGGACCAGCGCGCCAGCCCGTGCCGCAGCACCGTCGGCCAGTAAAACGACCCCAGGATCGCGGCCTCGTCCGGGTCCTTCTCTTCCCGCTCCGGCGAGCTCGCGCGGATCTCCGCCATCTTCACGGCGATGTCGGGCGCCTCCGCGAGCTCCGTCCGGACCTCGTTCATCAGCGCCTTCTCGGCCTCCCGCCGCTCCCCGTACACCAGCCCGCGGATCTCGACCCACTGCCCCGCCTCGTGCGGGATCTGAGCCCGGTCGACTTCCTGCCTCACCAATCCCATCTGCCGTCTCCTCCTCACTCATCGCCTCGATCGGCGGGTCCACGAACTCCCTGTAACCCCTCCTGGGCCGAGGGCGGCCGGCGGACGGGCGTGTGCACCGCCCGCCGGACACCCAGGGGAGGAGGAGACCCCCCTCGTTAAGCCTCCGTCGGCGCAGCGCCGTACGCGTGCCGGAGAACCGCCGTCAGCTTGTGCAGCTCACCGATCGCCAGGTTCCGCTCGACGGACTCGATTATCACTTTCCACAGCGTCGACTTCGCGGCCCCGTAGAGGACCTTGAACTCGCGCCCGTCCGCCGGGCCCGCCACGTTGCCGATGTCGTTGAACAACACCCACGGCCCCGTCGAGGCCGCGTCGTCGTAGAACGTCTCGACCGGCATCGGGTCCATCTCGTACAGCGTCGAGTTCAGCACCGCCTTCCAGGCCATGCCGATGGTCGTCGCGTCGACGAGCATCGCCGACTTCTTCACGGCGCCGACCGACAGCACGTATGCCGAGATGTCGACCAGCGACCCCGCCGAGTCGTCGAAGCTGATGACCGTATTCGCGGATCCGTACTTGGCCAACTGTGCGCCTCCCGTGCTCGGCGCTCTTCTGACCTGTGGTCGAAGGGCCGGCTCCGGCGGCCCCTAATCGACCACCCCGCTCGGCAACATGCCGTTCTTCGTTACCCCGCATCCTGAGCCTGTCGAAGGACCTCCCCCAACGCTCAGCCTGCTACCCACTAAAAGGGTCGCGCCTCCACCTCGAGGGTCCGGTGCACCGTGAGGATCTGAGGCGTCCGGTTCGGCAACAGCCTCACCTCGATCACGCCCTTCCATTCCAGCGCGTCCGCCAGCCGCAGGACCTCCGCCGCCAGCTGCTTCCGCCGCGCCTCCTGCATCCCCCCCTCGCCCTTTGGGAGATGGGCCCGTGGGGTGAGGGCGTTCACTGCTGTGCCCCGATCCGGTGGCAACCGACGAAGATCGTCGCCGTCGAGCCGGCCCCGGCCCCGCCGGTCCACGCCCACGACGTCGCGAGGTAACGCCGCGGCATGTTCGCGCCGGCCGCGATCGCCAGTCGTTGCGCACCCCGCGCGGTCAGCGCGGTAAATGTGCCCAGGTCCGCCCACGAAGAAGCGTCCGCCGAGTGCCGCAGTTTGACGACCAGGTCCGTCGCCGTGTCCAGCGTGATCGCCGTGCACTGCAGGTACCCGACCGCTCCCAGCGCCGAGGCTGCCGCCCCATCGTGGGGCGCCGATTCCGTGTCGGCGTCAGTCGTGACCGCCCCGTGCGTCTTCACGACCACCCCGTCCTCGACCTCGCCCGACCCCTGGTAGGTGATCCGGGCCTTGTGCAGCGACGCTATCCCCAGCAACCGCTCGTAGGCCGCCTGCACCGGACCCTTGAAGCCAATGAAGTACTTCGACAGCACGTTCCCGTCCGGCAACACGGAAATCACGTGCGTGTTACCGTTCTGGGCGACCACGCGGGCGTCGATACCCGTCGTCGCCGCGTCGTCGTAGAAGCCCTCGTAGGCGAGGTCGAACTCCCGAACCCCGGTCGACTGCATGTTGCGCCACGACTCGCCCATGGACGTCGCGTCCTCGAGCGCAACGCTTTTCTTGTGCGACTGCCCCGTCAGGTACGAGATCAGGTTGTATCCCCCGACGAAGATCGCGTAGACCGACCCCGAGCCGTATTTCGCCACTTAGCCGATCTCCTCAATGAAGCCGTTAAGCAGGAGCGACGCGAGCGACTTCGCCGGCAGCGCATCGATCGCGACCCCCGACGACGACTTCGCCGCCTTCGCGACATCCCGTGGGATCTCCTCTCCCTGTCGGAAGAAAACCACGCGCCCATCCGGTTCGTCGCCCTTCCACCCCGCCGGCGTCGTCACATTCTCGGCGACGACCCGATACGTCTTCATGACCGCTCACCCGGCTCGTAGCCGCAGTCCTTGCACCGCCACTTGTTCGGATCGAGCCCACCGGCGCCGAACGTTCGCATGTCCTCCCGGTTCGGGTGCCCGCACCTGCGCGGGTCGGCCGAGGCCTCCGGCTCACTCCCCGCGGGCTTCCGTCCGCCGAAGATCCCCATCACGCCACCCCCGTGCGCAGCCACCGCTCGGTGGCCTGGTGCTCGGCGAAGGACGGCTCGCGGCGGTACTCCGCCCGCGCCCCGCAATGGCAGCTGATCGTCAGAGCCCGCAGCCCGGTATCGTGGCCGGTAACGATCGGCTCCCCGGCGGCGTTCCGCGGCACAGGTCCCTCGTAGCGCGGGTCCCGGCTGTTCACCATGCCGATCGCGCCCTTCACCGTCGCCAGGCCGTCGCCGTGGAAGCACCCCGCCGTCGGCGGCAGGAACTCCCGAGCGAACCCCGCGACCAGCACGGACCGGTCGTGGTCCGAGAGCCCGTGCGTGAACATCGCCCCCTGGCGTTTCGCCGCCTCGTCGTACGTGTGCTCCGTCCCGCCGTGTACCAGCATCACCATGGTCCCTCTCCTCCTACCGTCTGCCTCGTTTGAACCGGCCGCGCCCTCCGGTCGTGAACACCGAACCGCCTTTGCCCATCCGGGCCAGCGTGGCGGTCATGTGCTTCGCCAGGATTGCTTCAATCCGCCGCTTGTTCCCCCAGAGCGCCGGCCGCATGAACGGCCTCGCCGCCATCTCCGGCGTCCCGTACTCGAGCAACACCGACCGGTCTATCTGGCCGCCCCTCCACCTCTCCAGCGTGGCCTCGTTCCCCGCCATCACCCTTGCGGTCCACCGCGAAACCTTCGTCCGGATCGAATCGCGCGTCTCGCCGGAGTCGACCGCGACGTTGCGCCGCGCGTCGCCGGCCACGATGTCGACAGCCTCCTCGAGCGTCGGCCCGACTATCCCCTGCTGGATCCCATCCCGGGCCAGCCACTTGAACGACTGCACCATCTCGCGCGAGCCGACCGCGTCGACCGTGAGGAACCCGCGCGAGCGCGCCTTCGATGCCATCAGGAGTGCACCCACATGACGTCGAGGTCGACCCGCTGCCGCTGCCCCACCGGCTCCGGGAAGTCTCGCCGTGCGATGATCTGGCGCGAAAACACCTGTACCGATGAGCCCACCATGGCCAGCACCGCCGCCTGGACCTGCGCGGCGATCGACTGCGCCGCGAGCGGCGTGTCCCGGTCGCTCGTATAGCACGAGAACTGGAAGACCGGTCGCTCGTCGACCACCGGCTCCCCCGTCCCCATTGTCTGCTCGTAATCCGTAGCGACCCGCTGGTACACCACGCATGGGTACGTCGCGTCCTCCGGCACCCGGCCGGGGTATAGCCGCTGCGACCCGCCGGAGCCGATCAGAGCACTCAACCCCGCGTGCGCGCCGAGCGATGACACGATGTCCGCATCGATCGTCATCAGTACACCTCGCGCACGGTCAGCACCTGGGCGTCCCGGTGCATCCGGTCATCCTGGATCGATAGAACGTCGTAGATCCGGACCTTCTCGGAGTTGCCCGGGTCGAACGAGACCCGGACCGCCGAGCCCCGCGCGGCCGCGTTTAACAGAGGGTTCCGCCGGATGACGATCGCCCCCCTCGGTGCGACCACCGGCGAGGAGTCGGAGTTCGTCTCGAGCCCGGTGCCCTCCTCGATCTTCGCCCACACCGTGTCGAGGGTTGCCCAGGCGGTCGACACCCCGCCGACGGCGTCCCGCGTCCCGTTGCTGTACTGCAGAACGACCTGGTCCCTTAGCTCCCCCGCCCGGATCGTCATCAGAACCAGCTCACGACGAAGTTGTCGAGCACGGTTCGCAGCGTAGGGAGCCCTTCATCACCGGGACGATCATCGCCGAGGTCCCGGACCGTGTTCATGTGTCCGACTAGCCAGTAGAGCGGCGCCAGGTACTCCTCGTCCACGTCCGCGGCGTTCGCGCCGTAGCCGGCCGTGTACTCGACCGTGATCGGCGACGCCGGGTACAGCGTGGCCTGGGGCCACGCCGCCTGGTACGCCAGGACGACCTCTCCCGGCACAGGGTTCGTGTCGACGATGTAGTTCCCCGCCGCGGTCCAGAGGGTCTCGCTCCCCGCCGTGTCTTTGTGCTTCACCGAGACCACCGTCAGCAGCGGCCCCTTCGGCAGCCGGAGCCGGTCATCGGCCGGCCAGCGGTCGAGAAAGGTCCGCCATGTCTGCGTCCGGTAGATCCGGTCGGTGTATTTCTCGATCCGCTGCCGCGCGGCCGAGATCATCCAGTCGATGTAGGCGTCCTCAGCCGAGTTGGTCACACGGAGGTGCGCCTTCGCCTGGGCCGTGGTGATCGGCTCACCCGCGGGCCCCGAGACCAGCACACTCCGTTCGGCGACCAGGCTCCCCACTCGCTACCCCTCGACTCCGACGATCTCATCCGGCCCCGATGCGTTCCGCCGAACCCGGATCGTCCCCGGCACCGTCCGGATCGCCCGTAGCGCATCCCGCCCGACGCCGTCGGTAAACCCGGTCTCGCCGCCGGCGTGGGCGATTTCGATCAGGCCGCCGAATGCGACCACACGGGCGTCCTCGACCACGTACTCCTCGCGGAGGTCCACGCCGTTCACCTCGGCCGCCGATGGTTCGGGAGCCGCGGCAGCGGCAGCCTTCTCGAGCTCGGCAACCCTTGCCTCAGCCGCGTTGCGCTCAGTCCGGGCGGCGTCCCTGTCGGCGATCGCCGCCTCCACCGCCTCGTCGGTCGTTACCTCGAGGAGGACCTCGCCGTGGTCTGCGATCGGGATCTCGGCCCCGCACTCCGGACAGGCGAACGTAACTGGCCCGGAAAGTGCCGCGCCCTCCCCCGCGTCCCCCTCGCCCTCCGGGAGAGGGTTGGTTCGCTTCGTCATCGGGTCCTCCTTACGACGCCGTCGCGATGATGATCCCGCCGCCGCCACCCGCTGCGCCGTCGTTGAAGAACGCCGCCGGCTGCAAGACGGCGAACGACGCCCCGATGGTGCCCACGAGGGTTGCCTCGGTGGCCGCCGCCTCGGCCGGGGTGATGAAGCCGCCGCCGAGCATCGCGCCGTGCGCGCCGTCGACGAGCTGGAACGGTTCGGCCCCGGAAAGCTCCTGCCGCCCGTGGCAGTTCTTCACGTAGAGGTGCTTACACGCGGTCGTGAGGTTGTGGATGAACGCGGTCTCGAAGTTCCCGAGGAACGCGCAGTCCTCGACCAGGACGTGCTCGGTGTCGACCAGGTAGATCGCCCCTGTCACCGCGCCGCCGTCGGTGCCCGCCGGGTCGGTCGGCTGCTCCCACGTGCAGCGCCGGAACTCGAAGTGGTCCTTCGTGGTCGTGAGCGCGACCCCGCAGAAGTACTCCTTCGCCGCAGAGCTCACGAACTCGCAGTCCTCGACCGTCCCGTAGTCAGCGGCGAGGCTGAGAATCAACGCCAGGTCGTTGATGTTGCTCACGAAGCGGATGTTGCGAATCAGCACGTTGGCCGCGGCAACCCGCACGGTCGCGGTCGTGGCGGTTCCGAGCGTGACCGTCGGCTTGAGCGTCCCTCGCCCGAGTCCGATCACCGACACGCCGGCCACGTCGACGTCGATCCCGTTCGCCGCGACTACTGCCTCGGCGTGCCCCGGCATCACGTAGATTGTGTCGCCCTGGTTCGCCGTGCAGAGGCCGACGGCGTAGTCGATCGTCGCCAGCGCCGTATCCGGGCTCTTGCCCCGCGACGCGCTGTTGGTGCCCGTCACCGAGTTCACGAAGAAGATTTCGCCGGGGTGGTCCTGCAGGTCGTCCGCGACGAACATGCCGCCCGACTGCTGCCGGCTCTCGAGTAGCGTCCGCGCTCCCGTGGTCATCTCTCAATTCCCCTTTCATCTGCTCCCCTCTCCCCCTGGGAGAGGGGTCGGGGGTGAGGCCGTCACCGCTAAGGACTACGGGTGGACGTACACCTTCGAACCCGTCACCGCGGCCCCGTTCTTCTGCTCGTGCTTGTAGGCGGCGTTGTGCCGGATGAGGACCGCGGTCACGTTGTCGACGCCCGTATTCCCACCCTCGGCGAGGTAGAGCCGCACGTGGGTGAACCCGCCCGCGCGGTCCATGTCCTCGACCGATGCTTCGAGGACGACGAAGTCCCCGGCGGCGTCGACCGGGTTGGCAGTGTCGTAGTTGCCCCCCGAAGCATCGGTCGTCAGGTCCTTCGCGCCCGTCCCGGACGCGTCCGTCGCCTGCTCCAGTCGGCACTCGTCCAGGTCATCGGTGGCGTTCCACGTCCCGATCTCGACGTACGCCGTCACGTTGTGGAAGTTCTCGATCGGGACCCACGCACTCGCTGCGTTCGTCCCGCCGATGTCGGCCGTCTCGACCAGCGTGAACGCCGCATCATGGCTCAGAAAGTACCCGCGCATTCCGTCTCTCCTTCGTCAGTCCCCCTCTCCCCCTGGGAGAGGGCGGGGGTGAGGGCCTACGACCGCGACTCGAGCGTCACGAACGCCGACTGCGTGTTCGAACCGTTGGCCGGCGTCAGTGCGCTCCGGTCCCGCGGCCGACCGTTGATGCTCGTCAGCCAGCGGAACGTCCGCTCGTTGTACAGGAACCGGACGTGGATCGACTCGTCCGCCTGGAGCCCACCCTTTTTCGCCAGGATGTAGTGCGAGAAGTCGGCAAGCACCAGGTCACCGACGGTGCCCAGCGTCGAGGCCTGCTCAACCGGGATGACCGGCCGCCCGTAGAGCGTGTCGTACGGGAGACCCGAGAGCCCGCCGGCCGGCATATACACCGGCACGCCGCCGGCGCCGACCGTGAGGAACATCAGGTGCAGCTGCGGCTCGATGTCCTGGTTAGCCAGCCACACCGAGTTCTTCCGGCTCCGCGCCAGCAGGCGCGAGCGCATCTTGACGATGTTCTGCGGCACGATCGTTGCCGCCGACTGCCCCGACTCCTTCGAGATCGTCACCAGGCAGTCGGCGTTCAGCACGCCGGCGCACTCGCCGTTGCCGTTGCCCCTGAAGATCTCGTTGTCGAGCTTCCACCCGAACTCGGATTCGAACGCGTTCGACAGGATCCGCGCCGCTACCGGGGCGTCCCTCATGGTCCGCTCGGTCGCGTACGCGATTCCCATCATGTCGGCCAGGCGGATCTCCAGCTCGCCGATCTTCGGCCGGCTCGCCGTCACCGTCGCTGCCTCCGCGGCCCGGTAGACCTGGACCCCGCCCCAGCGCGAGCCCGTCGCCCGCGACGTCTCGTCGACGTACGGCATCACGACCCCGTCGTTACCGTCGCTCACCTCGTAGGTGTCGCAGAGCGGCGCAAGCTGCGAGGCCTCGACCGCCCGGTCCAGCAGCCGCGTGGAGAAGTCCGTCCCCACCAGGAACCCACCGTCGCTCGGCACGGTGGTGTTCATCCCGGAGGCGGCGGCCTGCGGCGCCAGCAACCGCTGGTCGATCGACCCGCCCGGCTTGCCGGCGTTCCACACAGCCTGCATGAACTCGCCGAAGCCCTTGTCCCACAGACGGGACCGGTCGCGCTCGCTGTAGGCGTCCTTACTCGCCCAGTCCTTCGGCAGCCAGGGGTTTTCGGCCCGCGGCGCGCTCGACGCCAGCCCGGCCGGCGCTTCGTCGTCACCCGCCCGGATGATCGACGCCGGCGCGTTCCGGATCTCCTCGCGCAGCGAAGACATCGCAGCGGACTGCCGCTTCAACCGGCCCGCCCGCTCCTGCAGCGCCGTAACCTTCTGTTCCTCGGCGTCGGTGATCGGCTCACCGCCGCCCTCGGCGCGCTCCTGCGCGATCCGCAGGACCTCGTCGGCCTCCGCCAGGACTGCAACCCGCTGCGTCTCCAGGACCGACAGCTCTGACACCATACCCGCCTCCCTCGTGCTTGCTGCAGCGCTGGAGGCGGGTACGAAAAAGCGCGCGCCTCTGCGCCGCGAGTTCCCTCGCGATGCACAGGCGCGCGCTCAATCATCGGACCGAGTCTGCTCTGTGGTTACCCCGCTCGCACCCCGACCATCGGGCCGGTCCGTCGCGAAGCCTTAATTACAGCACCGACTATGCACGTGATCGTTTCCCGCTGTCAAGCCCTGAACGCGGGAGGGATCCCGTCTGGGCGTACCTCGGCGTCCGCATCCTTGTACACGTTCCTGATTCTACGCTAATGCCTCGTTGGCCAGACGGCGTCGGCGGAGCGCCAGGACCGCGGCCGCGTCGCCCGATCCCCCTGCCTCAGCCTTTAAACCTCCCCGTGCCACCAGCTTCCCGCTCGCCGCGCGTGCGATCGTCTCCTCGAGGGTGGCGACGCGGTCCGCCATCCCCCGCTCGACCGCCTCCTTCGCCCCGTACGACCGCCCCTGGCCGAAGCGTTCCCCCCGGACCACGGACGCCGCGACGCCGCGGCCGCGGGCGACCGCCTTTACAAACATCTCGTACCACTCGGCTGACCGCTTCTGGAAGAACGCCAGCGCCTCATCCCCGAGCGGGTTGGCGGTGTTGCCCTCGGTCTTGTACTTCCCCGTCTGGATAAACGTCCAGCTCTCGCCGGCCAGCTCGAGCGCCACTGACAGGTCGACGTGGGCCGACCACACCCCGATCGAGCCGACCTCGCCCGAGGGTGTGACCGCGAACTCGTGCGCCTGGGACGCGACGTAGTAGGCCGCCGAGTCCGCCTCCTGGTTCGCGACGGCGTAGATCGGCTTCGTCTCTCGCGCCGCGAACACCCGCGCCGCCAGCTCGTCGCACCCGTAGACGGAACCGCCGGGCGAGTCGACGTCGAGCACGATCGCCGACACCGCCGGGTCGTTGACCATCGCCTGGAACGACCGCGCCCACCGCTCCGTCGAGACCATCCCGCTCGATTCCTCCATCATCCCGACACGCGGCGACATCACACCGTACAGCGGCAGGACCGCGACCGCCCTACCCTGGCTCTGCCCCGCCGCGGCCGCGGCCGAGTGAGCCGCGAGGGTGGCTTCGCGGACCTGCACGATCGCCCGGACCTCCTCCGGCGAAACCTTTTCGCCGCGGCCCCGCACCTCGAGCAGCCCCGCGATCGCGCGGCCCTTCGCCTGCGTCAAGAACCACGGTTCCGCCATGAACGCTGCGACGACATGCTCGTACATCCCGTTACCCCCTTATCCCGCTACCCGCTCAAGCAGCGCGGCCGCCCGGGCCGGCCCGCCGTCCTCGATCGCGATCGACGCCAGCCCGGCGACCTCGGTCTCCACCATCGCCTCGAGCACCTTCGTCCCGCCCTGCAGGATTGCCCGCCGGTGCCGCTCGGCGATCGCCGCCGCTACCGAGGGCGATAGGTGCAGCCACTGCTCGAGCTTCGCGCGGTAGTCGCCGCCGGCGCCGTAGAACTCACCGAGCCAGGCGTCCCAGCCCTCGCCGGTCGCGAGGTCCTCTGCCGAACGTGACACCTTCCCCGCCTCAAACATCATCGTTCGGTGCGCCGCGCCCATCGCGAACGTCTTCGCGGTCGACTTCGCCACCTCGAGTGACTGCCCGAGCTGCGACAGCGGGACCATGTTCATCGGGATCAGGAACTCGTCGAGCCCCTCGACCCGGTTCAGCCCCTCGGTCTCCCGGACTTCGTTCGGCGACTTCCAGCCCGACAGGATCGCCATCTGGTGCGCCTGGTACCGCTCGATCGTCTTGCCCCGCAAAAGTGCGTCCCAGACCAGCTCGCCGCGGAACCGACCGCGCTCCGACGGCAGCAGCAAGTCACGGACGACCGACTGCTCCCATCGCATCCCCCATGGGTTGAGGCAGTAGACGACGTACTCAATCGCCTGTTCCTCGATGTTGCTGAACGTCGCCCTGACCAGGTCGCTGATCACGTGCGCTGGCACGCCGAACCATCGCTCGTACCGGGTGAGGTCGTACTCCATCGACGCGACCCACTCGGCGTCTTTGTTCGTCATCCCCGACGACTGGAATTCAAAGCCCGGCGGCAGCATCGCCACCTTGCCGGCGTTCTCGACGCCGGCGTTCTGCTTCGAGTACTCCGCCATCGCCTCTAGCCGCTCCTGGCGGCTCGCGATCACCGACTTCAGGAACCCGGAGGTCGACGGCCGGTTCTTGAACGTCCGCGATCCGTACTCCTCGGTCGCCAGGCTGAACCCCATGTTCTCCCGCGCATACTCGAGGACCGACACGCCGTTGACCCCGTCGAGGGTCATCCCCCGCAGGACGAACATCTCGTCGAAGAGCACGGTCTGGAGGTGCCCGTCGTCATAGCGGACGTCGTAGGTGATGTCGCCGGTCTGTGGGTTTCGCCTCGTCGTCACCGCGTCCGGGTGGACCGGGACCAGTGAGCCGACGGGGAGGTTCCGCTGGTAGTCCGGTCGTATCAACGCGTAGCCGTCACCCCGCAGGACGGCGTGCGACGTCAGCATCTCCCGGAACTCCATCGCGGTCATGTTCGAATTCGGAGCGTCGTGGAGGAGAGGGTAGAGCGGATGCTTTGGCTCGCGCGCCTTACCTCCGCCCGCGAGGTACTCGACCATCACGAACGGGATCATCCCGATCGGCTGCGCGATCGCCCGCCTGCAGGCGAACACCGCCGACAGCTTCATCGCCGTCTGTTCGGAAACCCGCATCCCGGAGGTCGTGTACGAACCGCCGGCCGGCCGGTACCAGAAGTCCGACCCCGGCCCGTCATTCGGCCCACCCTCGGCGCGGAAACGCGGCAGACTGGTGACCAGTCCCACGGGCTACCTCCTGTCCGAACGTGGGAAGCTCGCGCTGAGCCCCCACAGGGTGATAGCCGCCAGGCACACGCCCCCGAAGACCAGGGCTGCCGGCCATCCAAGGATGTTGGCAATACCGAGCGCCGCCATTGCGACGCCGCTCCAGAGCATTATGTCCGCTCGCTCCCGTGAAAGCCATCCCCCAACGCCACGCCACCCGCGCGAGACGCCACCCGCCAATCGCCCCCAGGCCAGTCCCGCCCGCCGGCGCCTCACAGGTCGAGGTCCACGTAGTCGATGCTGTAGTCCACGTCGCTCTCCCCTCCATCCCTCAGCAACAGCGCCAGCATGGTCACGAGTGCCGAGATCCCGTCGATGAACGTCCGCTCATCCGACTTGTCCGGCATGATGTTCGCCCGCGGGTCCCTCTTCGTCGCCGCGTTCGCCGCGTGCAGGGTCAGGATGGGGTTCCCTTCGATGATGATGTAGCCCGCCCGGACCATCCGCTCGAGTTGCTTGCACGGGTCGGACAGCATCGTGTAGCTCTGCGCGATGTCAACGACGGGTTCACCGTCGTTCATCATCTCCGTCATCGTCTGGATCGCGTTGTGCTTGTCGAAGCCGATGCCTCTCGGGTCGAACGCCGTGATGCTCCGGTCGAGGTACTCCCGGAGGAACCCGTAGTCCACCACCGGCCCGGGCGTGAGCGTGAGGTGTCCATCGTTCGCCCACTGCAGGTACGGCAGACCATCCCGCCGCTCCCGCTCTTCTATCTCGTCCTCCGGGAGGAAGAACGAGGCGCGTACCGCGATGTACCCGACCTCCCGCAACCGCCGCATCCCCTCGCGCTCTTCCTCGAACGCCGCGGCGTCCTCCGCAAGGTCGAGTTCCGCGTCGATGATCCGTTCGTCGATCTCCTCGACTGACCCTGCCACCAGCAGCGGGTCCAGGAACGCCGCCGGTCGGTGGACAACGGCACCGGCGGCGGGTGCATCGTCCTCGGCCGACTCGCTGGCCTGCGGGGTCCAATCGCCCAGCCGCCAGCCGAACACCGCCGCCGTAAGGGCGATCGTCGAGGATAGGTCGGTTCCGCCGAAGCACCGAAGCCGGCGTATCCCGGGCATTGCAGAGACAAGCGTCACGTCATCCGTCGCCCCCGAGGCCTCGCGGAGGATCTCGCGGAAGCGCTTCGGCGACACGACACACTTCGCCCACTTCTCCATATCGAGCCACAGCGTCTTCGTCGCGGTCCAGATGCAGAAGTACAGCCGCTTGACGTCGTTCTGATGCATCGGGACGTCGAGGCCGTCGCGCACCTGCTCGCGGACCGCGTCGTACGAGACGATCGAACCGATCGCCGGCATCGTCTTCGGCCAGCACGTTTCGTCCGTCCACTCCGACGGCGCGTCGAGGGCGCAGACGTAGGCGAGCCAGCGGTCGTCGATGAGCGCCGCCTGGGCCACCTTGATGGCCTTCTGGTGGTACTCCCAGCAGATGCCCTTCGAACCTTCGCCCGAGTTCGTCGTTCCGATGAACAACGGCTGGGTCCGGAACTTAAAGCCCCGGCGCAGGATCGAAAGCACCTTCGGGTTAAGCAGCTCGTGCATCTCGTCGACGATCGCGCAGCTCGGCCGAGGTCCGGACTTTCCCCGGACCGTGCCCGATATCGGCCGGAAGAACGCGTGCCGGCGGGGGTAGGCGATGTTGGTCTTGTCGATGATCAGATGCCGCGACAGCGTCGGCGAAGCCTCGGCGAACGAGTTCGCGTCGTTGAAGCACAGCTTCGCCTGGTCCAGGCCGGACGCCGCTGAGTAGACCTGCGCGCCCTCCTCGCCGTCCGCCATCATCATGTACAGACCGATCACCGCGGCCCACGGCGTCTTCCCGTTCCCCTTCCCGATCTCGACGTAGACGTTCTGAAAACGCCGGAGGCCCGTCTCGGGGTGAACCCAGCCGAAGATCGATCCCGTCAGCCACAGCTGGTACGGCAGGAGGGTGAAGGGCTCGCCGGCGAAGTCTCCCTCGTAGAACTGGACCAGAGCGAAGAAGTCGATCACCCGCTGCGCCCGCGGCCAGTCCCAGCGCCAGGGGAACTCCCGGGCCGGGTTACCGTCGTCGTCGACGGGCGTCGGAGTGAGGCTGCCGGACGCTCGCCAGGCCGCGTCGAACCGTGCCAGCTCAAGGTCCCCGAAGTGCCGACGCATTGCCGCCCGCACGAAGGGCCCCGCCACGATCCGCCGGTCGTCCCCGGGCTCGCGAAGGATGTCTAATGCGTACTCCGTCGCCGGGTCCACAGCCGGCGGCGCCATCGTCACCACGAACTGCCCTCATCAGGCAAGGTCAACCGCCGAACTTCCGCGTGAACTCGTCCCCCTCGCCGTCGCCTGGGAACTCGATCCGCCCGATCGCCGACGCCGTCAGCCCGAACTCCGCCGCGACGCGCATGATCGTCTCCATCGCCTGCCGCCGCACCGTTACCTCTGGGCGGATCTGCACGTAGAGCTCGACCGGGGCGCCGGTCTCCGACGCCGCCGCACCCTCCTGGATCAGCCGTTCCTCCACCTTCGACACCGCCCGCCGAACGTACGCGAAGGAATACCCTCGCGAATTCAACACCCGTTGACACCGGACCAGGTCCCCATACGCCGCGCAGTACACCGCGACCGGCCCCAGGAACTCGGCCCGCCACAGCCCGGACCGGACCAGGAGGCCCGGGACCGCCGGCTTCGTGCGCGAAGCACCTCGCCCAACGACGCGGAACCACTCGACGCCGGCCGGCCCGACGAGGAACGGCGGCTTCGCCGGCACCAGAATTTCGCCACTTTTCGTCGAAGAGCCGTCGTCCGAATTCGACGGCATCGGCCTCCGCTGCGGGTTTCCTCGAAGCTGTCGCACCGCAATAGGCGTGGGCTTCGTGCCCCGCGGCGCCACTAGACCCCCCC
>Ga0163150_10005308_pt1 | contig 16577 bp, 10 predicted proteins | sample OliLakLV19P2IB_FD_148628 | JGI IMG/M metagenome (GOLD analysis project Ga0163150, IMG submission 148628) | Freshwater microbial mat bacterial communities from Lake Vanda, McMurdo Dry Valleys, Antarctica - Oligotrophic Lake LV.19.P2.IB | ecosystem: Environmental > Aquatic > Freshwater > Lake >...
ATCACCTGAACAACCAGCAACGCTGCGACGCCCACCGGAAGCACCGCCTCGTCCAACCGGGAACCGTGTTTCCAGAAAATGGCCAGCCAGATAACTCCGGCGACGGCAGCGATAGGGAGTAACAATTCCATAATTCAAACAGTTCCCCACGTAGCCATTCACCACGTAGCCTTTCACTCCGTGAAAGTGCTTCCTGTCCCGTCCCTTGGTCTTGCTCATCGACAAGTATCGACGAATATCCGGCTTCCCTGGAATATCGCGAATTTAGGCGAGTGCCGCCCGCGATTCCCCCACATTTCAAAATCGGCCAACTCCCTCCCCAGGTCCAACCTCCCATGAATACCACGTCGCACGGTTGCATCCATTGCGCCGGTCGTGCCGGCCAGGCAAACTATGCCGACTCCCAATGCTAGCGGCAACAGGGTCAATCGAACGATTGCCTGGAATCCGGACGCTGGCCAACATTGTTATTGAAAAAGCGTCACGACCAGGTCCACCAGGGGAATCGCAGCCAATAATCTCGCCAGGGCGATTCCGGTTCCCGTCATCCAGAACAGGAGATGAACGATACCCAGCCGTTCAGCCTCCGGTGTTTGCGCCAGCCTTTGATCTGTGCCCCCGGCGTTCATGCAATGGTCTTTCGCCTTTGCCAAAAAAAAGCCCGTCGCAATGACGGGCTCTACGTGAACGGATGGTAATCCATTTCAGGCTTTGTGCTTGTTCAGCATTCCCTGCAGGGAACTTTTGGGCTGAACACCCATGGTCGTTTCCACCACTTCGCCACCCTTGAAAATCAGGATCGTGGGGATATTGGTAACGCCATAGCGCAGGGCAATGTCCTGGCCATTATCGACGTCCAGCTTGCCGACCTTCATGCCCGGATTTTCGGCAGCAAGTTGTTCGATGATGGGAGCGATCTGGCGGCAAGGTCCGCACCACGGAGCCCAAAAATCAACCAACACGGGGCCTTCGGCCTCCAGGACTTCGGCTTGAAAGTTTGCACTCGTAAATTCTTTGGCCATTCTGCTTCTCTCGTGAAACCTGTTTGGAACAATTTGCTGACTGGATTTCTGGACTCTTCCCAGACCCATGTTATAGGCAAGACCCCGCCATCGATCGAGGGTAAGCGGAAAAACCGGCCAAATTCACCGACATTAACAGCCTGGACACGTGCAATTGTCGCTTTTGGAACAGATCCGGTTCGCCCAGGTCATTCAGTGCCCGGGTCTCCCGAACCAGCACGTTCGACATCGGCGACTGAACGGCGACCGCACCACAGCCGTTACATCGCAAAACTGCTGGCGACTTCGGCCGGGGCCGGTTCGTAGCCGAGGGGTTCCATGCTGCTGCCCGCGCGGCCCTGCGAGAGACTGCGCATGGCGTTGGAATAGCCGAACAGTTCGGCCAGCGGAGCGTGAGATTCAATGACCGTGTAGCCATTGGCCGAATCGGTATGGGCGATCCGGGCCCGACGCTGGGCCAGGTCTCCGACGAAATCGCCATAGAAATCGTCGGGCGTGGTGATGGTTAGTTTCATCACCGGCTCCAACAGAACCGGGCCGGCTGCAGTGACCGCTTTCTCAAAGGCGTCGGCTGCGGCAATCGTAAAGGCCACGTCGCTGGACTGCTCGCTGGATTCCGCTCCCAACAAAGTCAGTTTCAGACGTGTCAGCGGGAAACTGCCGATCGGTCCGCCCCCCTCTGCCCTGCCCCGCAATTCCTGCATCACCGCATCAAGAAATTCGTTCGGCAGCGATTCTTCCGGGAGCCGGTTGAAAATGGCCGCCTGATTGAGTTCGGCCGGGTTGCGCTCCATCCGTATTGTCAGTTTCGCGAACAGCTGCTGACCGCCGACAATCCGGTGGCATTCGCCCGTCACTGCGGCTGATCCCGAAACGGTCTCCCGGTAGGAAACCCGTGGCTTGTGGACTTTGACGTTCAGGTTGAAATCGCGAAGCAGCCGGTTGCGGATAACTTCCAGATGCAATTCACCCATCCCCGAAATCAGCGTCTGGCCGGTTTCCGGGTTCTCTTTGGCCTTGAACGTCGGGTCCTGACGCTTGAGCATTTCCAGTGTTTCAGCCAGCTTCTTCCGGTCAGCAGTCGAATCCGATTCGATCGCCATTTCGATTACCGTTTCGGGGAACTCGATGTGTTCCAGCTCGATCGGCTCTTTGGACTCGCAGAACGTATCACCCGTTACGCCATAACGGGGACCGATCACACCGACGATGTCACCTGCCTGAACCGAATCGATCTGGCCTTCACGGTCTTTTTTCGACGCATTGATTTGCCACAGCTGGGCGACGTTTTCTTTTTTGTCGACTCCAGGACAAAAGACCCGCGAGTTTGCCTTGAGCACACCTGAGTAAACACGGACCCAATAGAAGTCGCCGGTTTTGGCCGGCAAAATCTTGAACACCAACCCGCAAAACGGTTCGTTCGAATCGGGCTTGCGTTTGGTTTTGCTATCCTTTTTGCCCGGAATGATTCCTTCGACAGGTGGCCTGTCGGCGGGACTTGGCAAATACTCCTGCACGGCATCCAGCACTCCCTGGACTCCGATGCCATGCAATGCCGAACCGCATACGACCGGCTGGATATGGCCGCTGATGGTCGCCTGGCGAATCACCGAACGGATCACGCCGGCCGGAATCTCTTCTTCTGCCATGGCCAGTTTCATCATTTCGTCGCTGTATTCGTACAGCTGTTCCAGCATCGCATCACGAGCCAGTTCTGCTTCGACTGCAAATTTTTCGGGGATCGATGACTGGATCACCCGCTTCCCTTCTTCGTCGAACTGCATCAGCTGCATTTCGATCAGGTCGATCACGCCGGTGAAAGGGTCGTTGACGTGAGCTGGGCCCTGCCCCATCGGAATCCGCAATACAACCGGGTCGCCTCCCAGCCGGTTGCGAATCTGGTTCAGGACGCGGTTGAAATCGGCTCCCTCGCGGTCGAGTTTGTTAATAAAGCAGACGCGGGGAACCCGGTATTTGGTGGCCTGCCGCCAAACGGTTTCACTCTGGGCCTCGACCCCTTCGCGGGCACTGAACACGACGACCGCGCCATCCAGAACCCGCAGACTCCGTTCCACCTCGGCCGTGAAATCGACGTGCCCTGGCGTATCGAGCAGGTTGACGTGCACATCCCGCCAGTCAAACGTGACGCAAGCCGCATAGATGGTGATGCCACGGTTCTGCTCTTCCTCGTCGTCGTCGGTGGTCGTCGTCCCTTTGTCGACCATTCCGACCCGGTGTTTGGCTCCACTCAGGAACAGCATCCGCTCGGTCAACGTAGTCTTGCCGGCGTCGATATGGGCAATGATGCCGATGTTTCGAATTTGTTCCAGCTTGCGGGCCATGGCCACGAATCCTGCGGGCTTTCGGGTGAAATACTACATGACTGTTTTAGCGAATCCCGGTTCGCCGCAAAGTCCCGTATGCGCACGAAAAAACCGCATGGCTTGCTGGCGATGCGGCTTTCCTGCGTTTCGGACAGTTACCAGGCGAAGTGGGCGAAGGCTTTGTTGGCGTCGGCCATCCGGTGGGTGTTTTCGCGTTTGGTAACCGCTGTGCCTTCGCGGTTGTAGGCGGCCATCAATTCGTCGGCCAGCTTCTGGGCAGTCTTGCGTCCTTTTTTCTCCCGTACGGCGATCAGGATCCAGCGAATCGCCAATGACAACTGGCGGTTGCGGTTGACCTGCATCGGAACCTGGTAGGAAGCACCACCGACCCGCTTGGAGCGGACTTCGACGTGGGGCTTTACGTTTTCTACGGCCTCGGTGAAAACTTCGATTGGCGACCGGTCATTGATTTTTTCGGCAATGATTTCGAGCGCGTCATAAAAAACACTCTGGGCAACGGTTTTCTTGCCGTCCCACATCAGACAGTTGATGAACTTGCTCGCCAGTTCCGATCCGTATTTTGGATCGGGGCGAAGTTGGGTACGGCTGGCAGTAATCTTGCCCATATCGGTCTCTGCAGGTTTCGCTCGACTATGACTTCAAAAACAACGACTTCAAAAACAACGACTTCAAAAACAACGACTTCAAAAACAACTCTTGATTCTGTGCAAACTGGTTACGGCTTCTTGGCACCGTACAGGCTCCGGCTCTGACGCCGCTTGTCGACACCCAGCGTGTCCAGGGTTCCCCGGACGACGTGGTACCGAACACCCGGCAGATCGCGTACACGGCCACCCCGCACCAGAACAATCGAGTGTTCCTGCAGGTTGTGACCTTCGCCCGGAATGTAAACGGTTACTTCCTTGCCATTCGACAAACGAACCCTCGTGATTTTCCGCAGCGCCGAGTTCGGCTTTTTCGGAGTCATCGTCCGGACCAGCAGGCAAACCCCCTGCTTGAACGGTGACCGCTCCAAAACTGGCGATTTGGAGAATTTACGGGGTGGCCGACGTTTCTTCCGGACCAGTTGATTAATCGTGGGCATGAAATGGTATTCCGAACAATGATTGCGCGCCGGACGGGTTTGGGCCGGCTTTTTGGGGAACCCGTTAAGTTATCGGTTTGGCAATGGCTGTCAAGCTGGTTCACGCGGTTTTGCGGGCAAATCGCCGCATTTTACGTGCGTCCTCCGTCCAGCTGGTCCTGCCATTCCTTCAACTCTTCCCATTTTCCTGCCTCAGCCAGTTTCGACTGGTCCGGCCAGGTTGATGGGTCATGGGATCCGTATTTTGTACCGAGGATCTTGCGGATTTTGTCCGGCGGGGTACGGGCCAACTCGGTGTAAGTCGAGATGCCCGACTCATACAGAACGCTCTGGATCACGGGCCCAATGCCTTCGATCCTGGTCAGGTCGTCGCCACCCGATTCGTCTCCGGCTTCGACATTGGCGGTACCCGTCGATGATTCCGGCTTTGCGGAAGTCTCTCCGCGACTCACGGCACCGGCGCCAAAGGCCGACGAGAGGAAATCCGAATTTCCGATGTCGGCATGGGCTGCGCGTCCTGAAGCTGACCCGGCAGTGTCCGTTGCAACAGCAGCACTTTCGGCGGACTGCAGCAGCGGGAAGCTTTGTTCCAGCGTCTGTTGCGGCGCGGTCGCGATCGACTGCATCGCTTCCAGGTTGTACTGGACGTCCGAATCCTGGAAGATCCGGAAACCGGTACCAGCCGGAATCAGGTGTCCCAGGATCACGTTTTCCTTCAAACCGACGAGGTAATCCGACTTTCCGGCCAGTGCCGCTTCGGTCAAAACTTTGGTCGTTTCCTGGAAACTCGCGGCCGAGATAAAGCTGCTGCTTTGCACCGAGGCCTTGGTAATTCCCAGCAGTTGGGGTTTGCTGGTTCCCGGTTTCGGTTTTGTTCCCTTGGCCGGTTTTCCACCCAGTGCGTCAATGCGGGCATTCTCTTCTTCGACGTTGTCCCGCAGGACGATGGCCCCTTTTTGGAACGAGCTGTCGCCTGGATCGGAAATCTTCAGGCATTTTTCCAGTTCATCATTGATCCGTCGCAGGTCAAAGCGGTCCAGAATCATACCGGCCAGCAGGTTGGTATCGCCGGCGTTTTCCACTTTGGCCTTGCGCAACATGCGGGCAACGATCACTTCAATATGTTTGTCGTTGATTTCCACACGCTGGCTGCGATAAACGCTTTGAACTTCATGCAGCAGGTATTGCTGAACCGCTTCCTCTCCGGAAACATCGAGAATGTCGTGGGGAACCAGTGGGCCTTCGATCAACTGCTGACCGGCCTTGATATGGTCGCCCGAGTGAACACGGAAACGTTTTCCGGGCGGAACCAGATGCTCCCGCTCGATGCCCGATTCCTCGTTGCGAACGAAAATGATCCGTTTGCTCCGTTTTTTCTCGTTCAGAATCTCAACGATCCCGTCGATTTCGGACAGTACGGCCGGGTCTTTCGGCTTGCGGGCCTCAAAGATCTCGGTCACACGGGGCAAACCGCCGGTGATGTCCGAAACGCCGGACGACTCGCGTGGAATCTCGGCCACAACATTGCCGGCCGAAATCTGGGTCCCTTCCTGAACGAGCAACTGGGCCCGTTCCGGCAGGTAATAAACGTCCAGTGTTTTTCCGGCCTCGTCTTCGATCACGATCTGGGGATGCAAGTCACCACGGAAGTCGGAAATCGTCCGGCGGATGGTTCCCCCGGCATCCTGCTCTTCACGCATCGTTTCGCCTTCGATAATGTCCTCAAAGCGGACCTTACCGGCAACTTCGGTCAAAACCGGAATGGCGTGCGGGTTCCAGCGGCACAGAACCGCGTTCCCTTCGACATGCTGATCGTCCGCGACCAACAGGACGGCTCCGGCCGGAACCTTGTGGTTCTCCAGCTCGCGACCCTTGACATCCAAAATCGAAATCTCGCCCGTACGGGTCAGAACAACCGCATCACCCTTGTCGTTGGTAACGTGCCGCATACGGGTCAGCTTGACCGTCCCCGCGCGGCGGCAGCGTTTCTCGCTTTCTTCCGCAACCGTTCCGGCCACACCACCGAAGTGGAACGTCCGCATCGTCAGCTGCGTTCCCGGTTCACCAATACTCTGGGCGGCAATGATTCCAACAGCCATTCCCTGTTCCACCAGAGCTCCGGTCGACATGTCCATGCCATAGCAGTTTTGGCAAACACCCAGAGCTGCGTCGCAGGTCAGCGGGCTTCGAACCTGGACTTTTTCCAGTCCCATCTCTTCGATTTTCCGGGCCCCGTCCAGCGTAATCATTTCGTTTTCCGAAACGATCGTTTCGCCAGTAATCAGGTTCACAATGTTGTGACGCGAAACCCGTCCGGCAATTGCGGTCGCCAGACGGACTTCGACCTGTTCACCGCGGTAAATAACCCCCTTGGTAATGCCTTTGGTGGTTTTGCATTCATCCGTGGTGATCACGACGTTTTGGGCGACGTCGGCCAGCTTTCGCGTCAGATAGCCGGAGTCGGCCGTCTTGAGGGCTGTATCGGCCAGACCTTTTCGGGCACCGTGGGTCGAGCTGAAGTACTCCAGTACCGTCAGTCCTTCGCGGAAGTTCGCCTTGATCGGCGTTTCAATAATCTCGCCGGTCGGCTTGGCCATCAAACCACGCATGCCGGCCAACTGGCGAATCTGCTCGACGCCACCCCGGGCACCGGAGTGAGCCATCAGGAACACGGGGTTAACGTAACCGCCCGTTCGCTCGTCATGCTCCATCGCCTGCATCATGTTCTTGGTGATTTTCTCCCGGGCATGAGTCCACGTTTCCAGAACACGCTGATACCGTTCCTGTTCCGTGATGGCACCGCGCTCGTAGAACTTGCGGAACTTGATCACTTCCTTTTCGGCTTCGCCGATAATCTGTTCTTTGGTGTCCGGCGTAACCAGATCGTCCGTCGCAAACGACAGACCGCTGCGGGTACTCTCGCGGAAACCAAGCTGGTTCATGTCGTCCAGCAGCTGGATCGTCGCACGCCGTCCCAGCAACTGGTAACAGTCGGAAATAACCGTCGACAAATCACCGCTTCGCAGCGCGTAATTGTAGAAGTCCATTCCCCGTGGCAGCATCGCGTTGAACAGGATCCGGCCATAGCTGGTCGTGATAATCTGGCTGGGCTGGCGATCCTCTTCGTTGATGCGGACGAACTGGCCCCTTGGCAGGCGAACCTTGATCTTCGCATGCATCGTGACTACGCCCTGGGAATAGGCCATTTCGGCTTCTTCATAGGTCGAAAAAGTCATCCCTTCGCCGCTCTGGCCGGCAAGAACCAGGGAGATGTAATAGCAACCCATCACCGTGTCCTGGGACGGACTCATGATCGGCTTGCCATTGGACGGTGCAAAGATGTTGTTGGTCGACATCATCAGCGTATGGGCTTCGACCTGCGCTTCGATCGACAGCGGCAGGTGGACCGCCATCTGGTCTCCGTCGAAGTCGGCGTTGAAGCCCTTGCAGACCAGCGGATGAAGGTGGATCGCGTTCCCTTCGACCAACACCGGTTCGAAGGCCTGAATGCCCATCCGGTGAAGCGTGGGGGCACGATTCAGCAGGACCGGGTGGTTCTGGATCACCTGTTCAAGGATATCCCAAACCTCTTCGTCCTTGCGCTCCAGCATCTTCTTGGCGCTTTTGATCGTGTCGGCATGGCCAAGTTCTTTCAGCCGGCGAATGATGAACGGCTGGTAAAGTTCCAGCGCAATTTTCTTGGGCAAACCGCACTGGTGCAGTTTCAGACGCGGACCGACCACGATCACGCTTCGTGCAGAATAATCCACACGCTTGCCCAGCAGGTTTTCGCGGAAACGCCCCTGCTTGCCCTTGATCATGTCGGTCAGGGATTTCAGCGGCCGGTTGCTGCTCCCCAAAACCGGGCGCTTGCAGCGGTTGTTGTCGAACAGAGCATCGACCGACTGCTGCAACATCCGTTTCTCGTTACGGATGATTACTTCCGGAGCGTTCAGGTCAACCAGTTTGCGAAGCCGGTTGTTGCGGTTGATGATCCGGCGATAGAGGTCGTTCAGGTCACTGGTCGCAAAATTTCCCGATTCCAGCAAAACCAGCGGCCGCAAATCCGGGGGAATAACCGGAATCACGTCCAGCACCATCCATTCCGGCTGGTTTTCGCTGTCCCGGATCGCTTCGACCGTTTTTAACCGGTTGGTCAGATCCTTTTTCTTCTGCTTGGAGTTGGTGGTGGTCAGCTCCAACCGCAACTCGTTGCTCAACTGGACCAGATCCATGGCGGTCAACAGTTCACGGACCGCTTCGGCACCCATTCCGGCCTTGAAAGTTCCCTCGCCGTACTGGGTTTTGGCCGCACGATATTCGTCCTCGGTCAACATGTCCCGGCGTTTCAGCTCGCTGGTGCCCGGATCAGTGACGACGTAATCCTGGAAATAGATGATTTTTTCCAGGCTGGTCGTTTTCATGTCCAGCAGATTTCCCAGACGGCTGGGCATCGCCTTGAAGAACCAGATATGAACAATCGGCGCAGCCAGTTCGATATGGCCCATCCGTTTGCGACGGACCCGGGAGTGGGTCACCTTTACGCCGCACCGGTCGCAGATCATCCCCTTGTACTTCATTCCGCGATATTTTCCGCAGGCGCATTCCCAGTCCTTCTCGGGACCAAAAATCCGTTCGCAGAACAAACCGTCCTTTTCAGGGCGGTAGGTGCGGTAGTTGATCGTCTCGGGTTTTTTCACCTCGCCCATCGACCAGCTTCGAATGTCCTGGGGACGTGCGAGGCTGATTTTTACCGAGGCGTAATCGTTAATGCGATCGTAGGATGTATCGGCCATTGCCATAATCGCCAGCTCCTGTGCTCAAGTTTTTTGTTCGGAATACAACGGGTAAACGGTGACGGTCGCCGGGTCGCGATCAGGTCCGACGTTTTTCCAGTTGCATGTTCAAGGCCAGCCCGCGAATCTCGTTGGTCAAAACGTCAAAGCTGGCGGGGGTTCCGGCTTCAAGCGTGTTTTCTCCCTTGACCATCGATTCATAAATCTTCGTGCGACCTTCAACGTCATCGCTTTTTACGGTCAGCAATTCCTGCAGGATGTAAGCCGCTCCGTAGGCCTCGAGGGCCCAGACTTCCATTTCTCCAAAACGCTGTCCGCCGAAACGGGCTTTGCCACCCAGCGGCTGCTGGGTAATCAGCGAGTAAGGTCCGGTGCTGCGGGCATGAACTTTGTCATCCACCAGGTGGTGCAGCTTCAACATGTAGATGTAGCCGACCGTGGTTTCCTGTCCCAACCGTTCTCCGGTTCGCCCGTCAAACAACTGGGCCTTGCCGTGGGCCGGCAATCCGGCCTCGGCCAGTGCACCGTTGATGATTTCTTCGGATGCTCCGTCGAATACCGGTGTTATGGCCTGGAATCCCAGCTTGGCACCGGCCCATCCCAGGTGGGTTTCCAGAATCTGCCCCACGTTCATACGGCTGGGAACACCCAGCGGATTGAGCATGATTTCCAGCGGCGTTCCGTCGGCGAGAAACGGCATGTCTTCCACCGGCAGGATCTTGGCGATCACACCTTTGTTGCCGTGACGTCCGGCCATCTTGTCACCAACCGAGATTACCCGCTTGGTTGCAATGTAGACCTTGACCATCTGCATGACGCCGCTGCGAAGTTCATCGCCACGCTTCATGCTGTTGACCTTGCGGTCACGCTCATCAATGGATGCTTCGACTGCTGGCCACATCTCGGTGTACAGCTGTTCCAGCTGGGTGATCCGGTCTTCGCTCCGCAACATCGAAACGATGCCGGAGAGCCGGAAGGCCGAGGCTTTTTCCGCAATAAATTTGGAATTCTGGTCCCGGGTCAACGGCGTACCGTCTTCGTCCGTCAACGTTTTGCCAATGACCTTTTCCATCGCCTCAACCATATCGCCAAACGAACGGGCAACCTGTTCGTTGCCTTCGGTCTCGGCGGCCTTGAGGTCCTTTTCAAACACTTTTCGCTCTTCGTCCGACAGACTCATCCGTCGTGAGAACCGCAGGGCATCGATGACAATCCCTTCGACTCCGGACGGAACGTCGAGCGAATCGTTTTTCACGTCCTCGCCGGCACGACCAAAGATCGCATGCAACAGTTTCTCTTCCGGCGTCAGTTCGGTCTTCGACTTGGGCGACACCTTGCCAACCAGGATATCGCCTGGACGAACATAGGTACCGACCTGGACGATTCCGTTTTCATCCAGACTCTTGAGGGCCTTTTCGCTGACATTGGGAATGTCACGGGTGAATTCCTCCGGACCCAGCTTCGTATCCCGGATCTCGACATCAAACTCTTCGATGTGCAGCGAAGTGTAAGTGTCCTTTTTGACCAGATCTTCGCTGATGATGATGGCGTCCTCGTAGTTGTATCCATCGAAGGACATGAAGCCGACCAGAACGTTGCGGCCGAGAGCCAGTTCGCCCTGCCACGTCGCCGCGCCATCGGCGATAATGTCGTCCTTGTTGACCTTTTGTCCCATCACCACGATCGGGCGCTGGTTCAGACAGGTCCGCTCATTCAGGCCTACAAATTTCTTCAGCGGATAAACATCGCTGCCGATTTCGATTTTTGTGGCATCAACAAAAGTGACTTTTCCGGCCCGTCGGGCTCGAATCACCATGCTGGAGTTCGCCGCTACGGCTCTTTCAATTCCGGTCGCAACGATCGGAGGCTCTGCCACCAGCAGAGGTACCGCCTGGCGTTGCATGTTGGAACCCATCAACGCGCGGTTGGCGTCATCGTGCTCCAGGAACGGAATCAGTGCCGCCGATACGCCGATCATCTGGCTGGGAGCCGTGTCGACGTATTGAATAATATCGGGGTGAACAATTTCAAAGTCTTCCTGGTACCGCGCGATCACGTTGCCACCCATCATCTTGTTGGGCTCGATCGCGCCATCTACCAGCGGGGTGTCCGCCGGGGCGATGTGTGCGTTGGTCTCCTCATCGGCACGCAACCAGACGATTTCGGCGGTTACCTTGCCTTTGGTCACCCGGTAATAGGGGCTGACCAAAAATCCATACGAGTCCACACTGGCATACAGGGCCAGACTGGAAATCAGACCAATGTTGGTACCTTCCGGTGTCTCGATCGGGCAGATCCGGCCGTAATGGGAGATGTGGACGTCGCGAACCTCAAAGCCGGCCCGTTTCCGGTTCAAACCGCCTGGGCCCAGAGCTGACAGTCTCCGCTCGTGGGTCAGCTGGCTCAGCGGGTTGGTCTGGTCGACCACCTGGCTCAATTCACCACGGCCAAAGAAATACTCGATCGCCGCAGAAATGCTTTTGGGATTGACCAGACTCCGGGGAGTCATGTCGTCGACTTCCTTCAGGCTCATCCGCTCCTGAACCGTCCGGCGCAATTTCAGGAATCCCTTGCGCAATTCGTCGGCAGCCAACTCGTCAATGGTACGCAACCGGCGATTTCCGAGGTGGTCAATGTCGTCTTTCTCGGCATTCCCGCCACTGACCGACAGTTCCAGGATGTACTTGATCGATTCCAGAATGTCTTCCGGCCGCAAAGTCATCTCTTCTTCCGAGACTTTCATTCCCAGTTTGCGGTTGATGCGGAACCGGCCAACTTTGCCCAGCCGGTAGCGGTTGGAATCGTAGAATTTTTCGTCAAACAGGGATTTGGCTTTCTCCAGAGCAGGCGGATTTCCCGGACGCAGCCGCTGATAGATTCTCAACAGCGCTTCCTGATGACTTGCCGCCTGGTCTTCGGCCAGCGAGTTCAAAATCAGAGGCGTTCTTGGAGCCTGCATGATCTCGAGCGACTTGACCTGGACGGTGCAAATGATCTCGGCCGCTTCCTTGCTGATTCGCTGTCCCGATTCAACGATGATCTCGCCAGCCCGGCGGTGGTTCGCCGGATAGACAACGTCGTCCACGGCAACCTTGGCTTCCAGCTTGCCCGCACTTCGGCCATCGACAACCTTGACCTTGGTTGTTTCATAGAACGCGCGCAAGATGTCAGCGTCTTCACTGTATTTTGGCGACATTGCCCGCAGCAAAGTCATCGCCGAAAACTTGCCGCTCTGGTCGATCCGGACCGTCAACGTCTCTTTTCTGGTGACATTGACTTCGATCCAGCTGCCCCGCTCGGGGATGACCCGGCAACTCGGAGATTCACGATCCGTGGTGGCGTCAGTCGACATCACGAAATCGATGCCCGGGCTGCGATGCAACTGGCTGACAACAACGCGCTCGGCACCATTGATGATGAACTCACCACCACCCATCATGATGGGAATGTCACCCAGGTACACTTCCTCCTCCACCGGCTGGTCTTTGAGCAAACGCAACCAGACGCGAAACGGACGACCATAGGTCAGCCGCAACTGGCGGCACTCTTCCGGGGTGTAGCGCGGTTTGCCCAGCTCGTATCGCACATATTCCAGGCGAAGCTGTTTGTCGTAGCTCTCAACCGGGAAGATCTCGCGCAGCACACCTTCGATACCGGCGTCCTTGCGGTTGGCCGACTCTACGTCGATTTGAAGAAAGGCGTCATAGCTGGCGGTTTGGATCTTGGTCAGGTCTGGCGGAATCGGGTATTCCCGTCCACTGCCGAATTTCCGGATGCTGTTTGGTTCGAGACGACGATGAGCTGTGGTAGCCATATTGGCATTACCTCCTGGTCAGCAGGTCGTGTGCTGGCAACGTTTTGGCGGAAACAACTGTGGCATAGGCTGTTGCCACCAGACAGAATGACCGGCGCGCACCCTCTCCCCGGGTGAACACCAGCCGCAAAATAAAAGCTGTTCTTGCAACCACAAGGCGGTCGGCACTTGAACAATTAATCGGAACTGGATGGGACGCCACAAGCCGGTAACCGTTTTGCTGAAACCGGCAATCGTCACCTGTCCAATTCGTGACGATTATCCAACAAAGGATCGTGATAAAACAGCCCGAAACACGGGGCCCTGGCGACGGCAAACGCAATGCTTGCTGTCGCTAACCCGCTTTCCATCCATGTTCGGCAGGCAAACCAGATTCCCTGTTTATCCGGTAAAAAACAAACAGGGAATTCCGCAGAGTTATTTCAACTCGACGGTACCACCAGCTGCTTCGACTTCCTTCTTGACTTTCTCGGCTTCTTCCTTCGAAACGGCCTCTTTGAGTTTGGCCGGGCAGCTTTCTACCATCTTCTTGGCATCCATCAGCGATGCACCAGTAATGGTCTTGACAACCTTGACGACGTCCAGCTTCTTGTCGCCATGGCCGGTCAAAACCACGTCGAATTCGGTTTTTTCAACGACGGCTTCGGCGCCGCCACCACCGGCTGGCATTGCAAACGCAACTCCACCAGCAGCGGCCTCAATGCCGTGAACCTCTTTGAGGTAATCACTCAGTTCTTTGGCTTGCTTAAGGGTCAAACCCACGATTTTGTCCCCCAAATCCTTTGATTCGGTGGAGAATTCCATTGTCGCTGCTTCTGACATTGCTCGATTACCCTTTCAATTGATCGCCCTGACACCCTGAACAAGGCATCAACAGGAAAATTTACAAATTTTGGTCGTACTTGATAAGGCCCCGCTAGGCAAATTTTGCGCCAGAAAGCCACGTTTTTTGGTTTGTTGCGATAAAAAGTGGCTATTCGGCCTCTTTTTCCCCGCCATCGTCCACGATTTTTTTGATTTGTCCCGCCAGCTTGCTCCCCGGACCCTTGAGCTGTCCAGCCAGAGTTCGTCCTGGACCGAGAATCTGTCCAACCAGAAGCGAAATCTGCTCTTCCCGGGTTGGCCATTTGCTGATGTCGGCAACTTTCGCCGCATCCAGCTGCTCGCCGTCCATGACTCCGCCCCGGGCCACAAAAGCCTCGAACGCCTTGTCCTTGTCCAGCTCGACCGCTTCTTTGACCAGCGAAACAAAATCTTCTCCACCGTACATCACAGCCGAAGTGCCATCCAGCCCATTGAAGGCGTTGGCCAAAGGAGTTCCCTCGACTGCCCGCCGGACCATGCTGTTTTTGACCACCATGATCCGCATGCTCTTTTGACGGAGACGGGTTCGCAGTGCTGCGGTGTTTTCCGAATTCAGGCCAATGATGTTGGCAATCACACAGTCGTTTATACCTGCCAGCCGGTTGGCAATATCGCGACTTATAACTTGTTTGACGGCTTTGCTCATGACAGTATTTCACTCAATTTTTGTATTGGACCGGAATCTGGTCCACGAATCTTTGTAACCGGGAGTTCGGCCGTCCCTGATCAGGCGGCAATTTGAATTCCAGGAGTCATCGTCGCGGCGAGATAAATGCCCCGAACATAGGTTCCCTTGATCGCATGTGGCTTGATCGAATTGATATAGTTCAGGAATGCAGTGATGTTTTCCTGCAATTTGGCAGCGTCAAAACTGAGCCGCCCGACAACGGCGTGGACATTCCCACCGGCGTCATTGCGGAATTCAACCTTTCCGGCCTTGTATTCCCTGACCGCTTTGGCCACGTCGGGAGTAACGGTACCGGCTCTTGGCGATGGCATCAGTCCACGTGGACCGAGAACCCTGCCAAGCGGACCGACCAAACCCATCATGTCCGGTGCCGCGATGCAAACATCAAACTCCGTCCATCCACCCTGCATCCGTTTGGCCAGTTCTTCCTGGCCCACTTCGTCGGCGCCCGCTTCGCGGGCAGCGTCAGCCGCTGCGCCTTTGGCGAATACAACGACACGCTGGGTTTTTCCAATCCCGTGTGGCAGAACGATCGAGCCGCGAACCAGCTGGTCCGCCTGTTTGGCGTCCACGCCAAGTCGCATGTGGATTTCCACCGTTTGGTCAAACTTCCTGGCGTTGAAAGTTTTCAGGATTTCAACAGCCTTGGCCAGCGGAACTGCCGCTTCGGGGGCTCGTGTTGCCATCTCGCGATAGGCTTTGGATTTCTTGCTCATGGTTTTTCCAGTTTTATGTGTTTGGGACCGCGGATTGGATCCTGGCCGGCCGGTTCAATTCCTGACAAAATGCGGCAATCATGGCATCTTGCACGTACGACTAACCGACAACCTCCAGCCCCATGCTGCGCGCGGTTCCTTCAATCATTCGACGGGCGTTGTCGAGATCACTCGCGTTCAGGACATCTTTCTTTTTCTCACAGATTTCATCGATCTGTTTGCGTGTAACTTTTCCGACCTTGTTGCGGTTGGGCACACCGGATCCGGAAGCAATCCCGGCGGCAAGCTTCAACAGGGCGGCTGCCGGAGGACTTTTGGTATAGAACTCAAAGCTCCGGTCGTTGTAAACCGTGACCACAACCGGCACGGCAATACCGTTCAGGTCCTTGGTCCGCTCATTGAATTGCTGAACAAATTGGCCAAGGTTAATACCGAACCGTCCCAGCGAGGTACCAACCGGTGGGGCCGGAGTGGCCTGGCCACCCTTGACCTGAAATTTCGCCTGTCCAACCTGCTGTTTTGCCATCGTTCTGATTCTCCAATTCGCCGTTGGGCGAAATTCGTTCGGTTTTCTGTTTTGTTTTTTCTGTCGTCAATCCGGTTTTCGCCACCCGGACCAGAAACTCTGCGGGAAAAGGCTTTAGGCCGGACCGTCTTACATGGATTCGATTTGCCAATGATCCAGTTCGACCGGGTTCGCACGGCCAAAAATGTTGATCATTACGGTCACGCGACCGTTTCGCTCGTCGATGTTGGAAACATCGCCTTCGTAGTTCTGAAAATACCCGTCTTTGACCCGGACCCGGTCCCCCACCTTGAACTTGATGGCGGTCTTGATCGTGTCGTCACCATCTTCAGGCGTCTCTTCCGGTCGTGCTGCGGCCAGAATCTTCTGGATCTCTTCTTCGCCCAAAGGTGCCGGTTTCCCGGCGGCGCCGGTGAAATCACCGATGCCAGGGGTATCCCGAACCAAAAACCAGGTTTCGTCGTTGACCGACATCTGGACAACGATATAGCCCGGATAAAGTTTTCGTTTGACGACCCGTGATTTGCCATTCTTGTTGAATTCACGAACGTCTTCTGTCGGGACCAGGATGTCGCCAAACCAGGCGTCCAGTCCGGACCGTTTGATGTTTCGCAGCAGGGCTTCGCAGATGGAGTTTTCCCGGTTCACCTGAACCTTCAGGATGTACCACTCCATGGGAGGCTTGTCCTCAACTTCAACCGCTGCCTCAACCAGTTCTTCGA
>Ga0163150_10005310_pt1 | contig 16574 bp, 13 predicted proteins | sample OliLakLV19P2IB_FD_148628 | JGI IMG/M metagenome (GOLD analysis project Ga0163150, IMG submission 148628) | Freshwater microbial mat bacterial communities from Lake Vanda, McMurdo Dry Valleys, Antarctica - Oligotrophic Lake LV.19.P2.IB | ecosystem: Environmental > Aquatic > Freshwater > Lake >...
CCTCCCTAGCAGTCTGTCGGACTTAGCCGATTCCAAAAAACTGGACGCTCTAAAACGAGCTACAGCGCGTTTAAATTTTTCGGGAGGGTGTTTCGATGGTAAAAAAAGGTTCGTTTTCGTGAAAAACACCCTAAGCCCGACAGGCTGCTAGGAAGTAGGCAATCCGCTCCGCATTAGTGTTGACGCCGGCCTTGAATTGACCACCAGTGCCGGTCCCAAAGTGACCATGCTCATCCGACTGCTTAGCCAGAACTGGCGGCCTTCCGCGAACAGATATGCTGGTCAATTCTGGACCTGCTGTATCGGCGCATTGGGGGGAAAGAGTTTGAAGGCGGCGGCGACAGGGCTATGGGCATCGCCATCCCCATCCGTTGCTTTACCCACGTAACCGAGCATCACATCCAGCCTGAAGTTCCTGCGGCGAACGCCTTGGGCGAGCGCCAAGGTGGAAAAACTTTACTTACAGCACAAGTGAGCTGTTCCCTTAAATTTGCAGCATGTGCTTGTCAGCGTGTTGTGGCAGGCTTGTGCAAATCATTCCGGGTCGTTTGCCATGGGTTGTTTGCCTGATAGAAAAGCAATGAAAAGAACTGCCATGAGTGACATGGATTTTAAAAATCCAGATGATGAAGCAGCCATTCTTGCCAGTTGGATTCCATATCATAGACGTTCAGGCAGATAGCGGCCCGGCATCAAAACTAAACAGTTAGTATATTGGCCTCCCTCACCCCCTACATCCGAATTTCAAATGGCCAACATCACGGGCAACGAACTTGTTGCAGAAACTCTGAAACGAATCGGCATCAAGGATTTCTTTTTCATCATGGGCGGGCCCATCAATGATTTATTGACCCTGACGATGGGCAAAGGCATCCGCGGCATTGATGTTCGGCATGAACAGGCGGCCGCGATGAGTGCTCACGCCTATGCGCGCCTGACAAATATTCCCGGACTTTGCATGGGCGCTTCGGGCCCGGGTACCGTGAACCTGACAACGGGGCTCGCAAATGCCCTCGTTGACTGCAGCCCGGTTGTTGCTTTTGGCGGAGCGAGCCCCATCAATGAATACCTGAATGGCGGGTTTCAGGAAATTGATCAGCTGGCCATCATGAAACCCATCACCAAGTGGGCCAACCGCATTTACGAGACCCGAAAAATTCCAGAAATGATCGACCGCGCATTTCGGCACGCGATCTCGGGGAAACCCGGACCGGTTTACCTTGATCTGCCCTCGGATATCATTAACAACGAGATCGATGAGGCCGAGGTGATTTGGCCAGACCTGAGCCAGACTCTGGTACGCCAACGCGCGCAGGGCGACGCGAACAAGATTGCAGAGGCCATCAAGCTGATGGAGCAGGCCAGCAAGCCCGTAGTGCTGTCTGGAAGCGGCGTGTTCTGGTCTGATGCAGTAAATGAACTTAATGAATGGGTTATTAAAAGTGGCATGCCCATTTACACCACCCCCCAGGGGCGTGGCGTGCTGCCGGAAGATCATCCTCATGCCTTTTTGAATGCGCGGTCTGCGGCACTTAAAGAAGCAGATCTGCTGATCGTAGTAGGCACCCGGCTGAATTATGTATTCGGCCATCTGGCTCCCCCGCGGATATCGAAGTCAGTCAAGGTAATCCGGATAGACATTGACCCTGCTGAAATAAGCAACAGCTCCAGGGTGGACTTGGGCATCCTCGGCGATGCCAAAGCTGTACTGAAGCAACTAATAGGTGCCGGGAAGAGTGTTTTTGACGCGAACCGCTACGCGCCGTGGCGAGACCAGCTGGCGGCGATCGATGCCAAAAAACTTAAGGAAGCCGAGCAGGCCATGGCAACTGACAATATTCCCATTCATCCTCTGCGTCTGTGCAAGGAAGTGCGCGATTTCATGGATCGCGACGCGGTATTGGTCGTGGATGGTCAGGAAATCCTTAACTACGGCAGGCAGTCCATCCCGACCTTTCATGCCCGTCACCGCATCAATTCAGGAACCTTTGGCACCATGGGTGTCGGCATGCCATTCGGGGTCGGTGCCAAGGTTGCTTGCCCGGACAAGCAGGTCATTGTGCTGCATGGTGACGGTTCTTTTGGCCTGAATGGCATGGAGCTCGACACCGCCATACGGCACAATTTGCCGATCATCGTGGTGATCAGCCTCAACGGCGGTTGGACCGCCGATCCAAAACGCAACAAACCGGGCCGGGACCTGGGCTACACGCGCTTTGACTTGTTTGCCCAATCGCTGGGATGCCACGGAGAGCAGGTTGAGAAACCCGCCGATATCCGCCCCGCCCTTGACCGGGCCAAAGCCGCGATCAAGAATGGTAAGCCTGCCCTGGTCAACGTAGTCACCGACTTTGCTGCACGGGCGGTCACGGTAAGGTTCACCAAAACCGCGACCTGAGCGCCTTACCCGCTTGTTTCGCGACTATTCCGGCTTGATGTTGGAAGAGAGTACGACTTTCTTCCACATATTGAGGTCGCGACTGATTACCGCAGCAAATTCCTCAGGCGTGATGGGCGACGGTATTGCGGCCTCTCCGGAGAATCGCTGATGCAGATCTGGCGCGGCCAGAATTTTTTGCAGTTCCGAACTCACCCTGCGGATGACAACATCGGGGGTAAGTGCCGGCGCCACCAAGCCCCACCACAACTCGGCTGAGTAGCCCTTGATCCCGGACTCCGCCATGGTGGGCAATTCAGGGACGAATTGCGAACGCTCTGCACTGGAAACCGCCAGTGCGCGCAAGCGCCCTGTCCGCGTATGCTGCAGTGCCGGCGGCAAACTGCTGATCATCAGCTGTACATGCCCACCCATGACATCGGTAAGGGCCGGCGCGTTGCCTTTGTACGGTACGTGCGTGAGTTTGATCTGCGCCGTGGATTGGAACATCTCAGTGGCGAAGTGATTGATGCCGCCTACTCCTGATGTTGCGTAGTTGAGTTCTCCCGGTCGTGCCTTTGCCAGCCGGACTAGATCCTGCACGTTACGGACAGGCAGGGAAGGATGCACAAACAGCCCCAGCGCACTTCTGGCAATCAGGCCGATCGGCGCAAAATCCGTAACCACGTTATAGGGAAGATTCGGCTGCATTGCCGCCAGTGTGGTCAGGGTGCTTGATACGGTCAGCAAGGTATAACCATCGGCTGGCGATTTCGCCACAAAAGCCGTTCCGGTAGCGCTGCCGGCGCCGGGCCTGTTGTCGATTAGGACCGGCTGCCCCACTGCTGCGGGCAACCGTTCGCTGACTGCGCGCGCAAAAATATCATTGCTTCCCCCGGCAGCAAAGGGCACGACAATGCGGATGGGCTTCTGGGGATAACCCTGCTGCTGAGCATGAGACGCGCCGCCAAACAAGAGCAATACCAGAAATATGGATAGCACTGAGCAACGTAGCATGAACCTCCCCTTTCAAAACTCTGGCTTGTAATTAATCGGCACGAAGCCCTGATTCCTTGACCAATTTGCCGATCTTCAAAATATCGTTTCGCAGCAACGAGGCAAGTTCCTGCGCAGAGCTGCCTACCACCTCATGGCCGGCAACGACGAACTTCTCTTTCACCTCTCCCTTTATCAAATAACGCACAAGCTCCTGGTTCAGCGTATTGATGATTGAAGCCGGTGTTTTGGCGGGTGCAAATACGCCAAAGGTCGCCACCGCTTCGTAACCACTCAAACCGGAATCAGAGACGGTCGGAAAGTTAGGTGCCAGCACGGTAGGTTTCAGGCTTGTTACCGCCAGACCGCGCAATTTTCCCGATTGGATATGCGGGAGTACAGTGGACGCGTTGTAAAACAGAACTTGAATTTGCCCCGAAATGACATCAGTAACTGCTTGTGACGGGTTTTTGTAGTTTATTCGAACAATGCTCACCTTCCCCATGGATTTGAACAGCTCGGCGGAAAGGTGATTCGAAGAGCCTGCTGCCCCTGAGCCGTAGTTCAGCTCGCCAGGACGAGCTTTTGCCAGGGCAAGCAGATCCTTGACGGACTTCACCGGAAGGGACTTGGGTACCACTAGTATGTTGGGCGACATCGTGGCCAGGGTGATGGGAGTAAAGTCCTTCTCCGGGTCGTAGGGAACATTGGGCTGCAACAGCGGGGCCAGCCACAACGTCGACGCCGACAACAGGAGCGTGTAACCATCAGGTGCCGCGCGCGAGACCACTTCCCCGGGAATAGTGCCGACCGGTCGATTGTCCACAATCACTTGCTGACCGAAGACGGCTGACAGCCCTTGAGCAATCATACGGGCCGCGATGTCACCGCCACCACCAGTACCGGGAACAACAATACGGATTGGCCGTGTCGGATAGTTCTGGGCGGCAGCCGGACTCACCGAGATCATCGCCGCGGTCAAAACAACAGCTTTCAGCAAATTTGATGCCATTTCGGTTTTCTCCATTCTGGATATCGATAACGATGAGTGTCCTGCGATCAGCTTGCCGTCTGATTCTGTTTTTGATACTCGGCAATTTCCTGCGGATTCATGGCAAGCCATTCTGCAAGAACCTCGGCGGTCTGCTCGCCAAGCAACGGAGCCGCACGAACAGGTACTTTGGAGTCGGACATCTTCACGGGCCAGCCCGGCATTGTTAATTTGCCCCGGCTTGCATGGTCGATATCGACAAACATGCCCCGCTCATGCAGGTGTTTGTCCTGCATCAACTCACCGGTATCCAGTACGGCACCAGCAGGAACCCCGGCAGTCTGCAAGATTTCCATCGCTTCAATCTTTGTCCGCGTGCTGCACCAGGCGCTCACCAAGGCGTCAACCTCCTTGGCATTTTTTGCGCGAGCACCCGGGGTGGAGAAACGCGGGTCATCCTTCAAGTCTTCGCGCCCCATCACCTTGATCAGTCGCTGCCAGTGCCAGTTTCCGGCACGAGTGGTGTAAACCATGACGTAGTCGTTCGGACCGCCAGGCTGACAAAGATACAGCTCGCTGGGTGCCGCAGCGCCGAGGGAGCTTTGATTGCCGGATCGCGCGACGGGATTGCCCGTCATCAACTGACCGGCAAATACGATGCGGTTGAAGTTGATGACTGCGTCCTGCATCGAGACCTCGACACGCTGCCCCTTGCCGGTAGCCTCGCGTTGATAAAGTGCAGCTAGTATCCCGATCAGGCAATGCAGCCCTGCCCCGGTGTCGCCGACATGGGGGCCGGGGCGCATTGGGGGGCCGCCTGCTTCGCCGGTGATGGCAAATGCTCCACCCACAGCCTGGGCAATCATGTCAAAACTCAAAAAATTGGCGTAGGGACCATCCGGGGCAAAGCCTTTGATTTGCGCATAAATCAGACGCGGATTGATTTTGCTGACGATATCGTAGCCAAACCCCAAACGCTCAATACCGCCCGGGGACATGTTTTCGATCAAAATGTCAGCTTTCTCGATCATGCGTTTGAGCGTGGCCTTGCCTGCCTCAGATTTCAGGTCACAAACGACGCTGCGTTTGTTCGCATTCATCAGAATGAAGTAGTACGAATCCAGCTTTTTATCATTCGTCGAGGCATACCTTCCGCTTTCACCTGTCGGGGGTTCGATCTTGGCCACATCAGCCCCCAGCCAAGCCAAGGCCTGCGTGCATGAGGTGCCTGCTTCGTATTGGGTCAGGTCAACCACCTTGATGCCTGAGAGGGCAGCGCGAGAACCTGGAGTCATCTGTGACATTAAAAAACCTTTCCGATTTGATATTTATCCACAATACGAAACAACTAATTTGCATCTTTAGCATCAATATTGCCCTGCAATATCAGACTTATCCCCCTACTAGTCCGTAATATGATGGGAAGTTTTTGGGCACCTCCAATAAGCGCGGTGCCGCTACGCGCCCCGCTTTTGGGCAACAGACAGGACCAATAGCCACAAATGCGTAACCCGCTTATTCCATGCTGATGTTCAGTGGCTTCGCCACCTTGGCCCACTTCGCGATGTCCGTATCAATGAGTTTGCCGAATTCGGCGGCAGACGCCTCCGCCGCCTCAACGCCGACGCCGAGCAGGCGCTCCCTGATCTCCGGCTGGCGCAGTGCGACTTGAATGGCTGCATGCAGACGTTCAATCGCCGCCTGCGGCGTGCCTTTCGGTGCCACCAGACCATACCAGCCGCTGACTGAATAACCAGGCAGGCCCGATTCAGCGATGGTCGGCACATTGGGCAGCGCCGGCGTGCGTTTCGCCGTGGTCACGCCCAGTCCCTTGATCTTGCCCGACTGCAGATGCGGCCGCGCCACCCCGGCTGTCGAGAAAAACACACTGACCCTGCCGCCCAGCAGATCCGCCATCGCCGGATTACCGCCCTTGTACGGCACGTGCAGCATCTTGATGCCGGCCAGCGAATTGAACAGCTCCGCGGCAAGATGCGTCAGGTTACCGGTGCTCGATGACGCGTAAGTCACCTGCCCCGGTTTCTTTTTCGCCAGCGCAATCAATTCGCTGCTCGATGACACGCCGGCCCCGGGATGCGCGACGAGGATATAGGCGCCGTCACCGAACAGCGCCACCGGCACAAAATCGCGTGCAGTATCGTAGGGCAATTGTTTGTACAGCGCCGGAATGATGGCATGGCCCGCAGCCACCACCAGCAAGGTGTAGCCGTTGGGCGCGGAGCGGGCGACGATCTCGGAACCGATCAGCGTATTGCCGCCGCCACGGTTGTCGACGATCACGTTCTGGCCGAACTGCTGGATCAGCGACGGCGACAGGAGCCGCGCCACAATGTCATTGGCGCCGCCTGGAGGGTACGGCACGACCATGCGCACCGGACGCGTCGGAAACGATTGGGCGTAGGCCGGAACTGAGGCGGCGAAGGCAACAGCCGCCAGCACCACACGGGTGAAAGCGGCACAATAATGGATCAGGTTATGCATGAAGCTCCTCTCGAACACGGCGTTGTTGTTTTTCGACGATGTCCCGCTCACAGTTGAAGATTTGAGCCGGTGGCGGAATTCATTATGCTACTTTTTTTCAGTTGAACAGGTGCGGGTCGAAGAGCGCGGATAAGGGCAGCAATGTTCTTTTTTGCTACGCCCTGTTGACGCCGGCCTCGAATTGACCCCCAGTGCCGGTTGAAAGCTGACCAGGAACAACGGACTGCTAAGCCAGGACTGGCGGTCTTCCGCGAACCGATATGCTGGTCAATTCTGGATCGGCGCATTGTGGGGAAAGTGATCAATTCTAGACAGGCGTCAACACGGTTCGAGAATAACTGGCTCGCGGCATAGTTGAAGAAAGCCGCATAATGGATCGGTTAAGAACTACGGAATACAGGGGCAAGGTCATCAGACTTGTATAGGTGCATATCGGCCGTTAAACTAACCACTCCCACGCCGTCTTGTCTTTTATGCAATTAGCCAAGCCTGAGCCCCATTGCTGTGAAATAGTATTTTTCAAGGCAAAGGCCCAAACGCCGGCGGCGGCACGCGCCGTTTTGACGCGGCTTCGTACGCCGACGCGATCTTGAGCACGATGTCTTCCTTGCCCGGCTCGGCGCGAAATACCAGCGAGAACGGCAATCCCGGCGCAGGCAGCGCGGTCGGTCGATCGCTTGCGGCAGGGATGTATTTTTTGCGATCGGGGCTCAGCGCGAACACTGCATCGTAAGCGGTCGTCACGTAGCCGGCCGGTATAAGCACTTCGGTCAGCCCCGCGTTGGGGCCGTATTGCGATTCGTTGCGCAGTCGCGCGATCGGTCCCGGCTCGTCCGGCCCGCCGATCTTCGCTGGCGGCAGCGGTGTATGCAGCCGCACCAGCGCATCGAGGCGATTTTCGAGTATCACCATCATGTCAACGCGGCGCAGCAGTTCGCGCAGCATGATGCGCTCGTCCACGCCCTGGCGCCCGCCGAGCGGATTGCGCGGGTCGTTGGTTTCCTCCCAATTCCTGAAGGCCGAACGTTGATCGTCGCCCCAGAATTTGGAGCGCGCGTTAAGCGCCGGCCAGTCGACCAGCGTTTCGGCAAAGCCGCGCGCCCTCCAATCTTCCGCGCGGCGCGACAGATATTGCCGGATGTGGAAGCGGAATGAATGGGCGAGGATCTGTTCCTGCACGGTGGACACATCGAGATTCGCCGGTGGCGCGATGCGCAGGTCGGCGAGTTCGACCATATAGTCGATTGGCTGCAGCTTGCCGCCGCCGAACACCTTGCCCGGCGCAAACTCAGTCGGCACGATGGCTGCGGCAAACTCCGTAAACACCGGTTTACCCTTCCCATCCAGCCGGAACAGCAGATCGGGCATGAACAACGGCACCAGGCGCGCGAGCGCCTTGCGAAAATCTATCGTCATCTGCTCGACATCGGGATCGCGCGTCCATAACGGATCGGACGATTCGACCAGCGTTGCGCCGAGGTGCGCGCCCAGCATGGCCTTGATTTCTTTCACCGCAGTGGCAGTGATTGGCTCGGCGGCCTTGGTGCCCGGATTCAGCATCGATTCGCGCACGATGCCGATACGCAGGCCCTTCAGCGCGCCGACTTCCCCTGACGCTTTTGCGTGTTGGAGGTAACCCGACCCCAAAACCGACGAGCGCGGCACGGTGGTATAGGGATCGCGCGGATCGTAATAGCCGTTCTCCGGATCTTTCAGCGCATCGAGCACTTTCGCGCAATCGGCAATCGTGCGGCACAGGATGCCGGTGCGGTCGCAGTAAATATCGGCACCGATCGCGCCGCCGTCGAAGCCAAGCAGCGCTTTGTGCGGCAGGATCAGCGCCACCGCGTTGTGATTGGCCGGGCCGCGGGTCGACGCACGGGTCTCCTCGCCCAGGCTGGCCATCACCAGATTGGCGCTGACCGACACACCCGAGCCGGAACTGGAGCCGAGTGAGGCTGCACGCGTGGTGTCGTAGGGATTGGACGGATTGCCGGCCCAGCTGCTGCGCTGGTAACCGAGCACCGAAGGCAACACTTTGACCGGATAATTGCGGCCGCCCGGATCGCCGGCACGTCCGTTGTATTCGGTCATCAGCGCCTTGGCGTAAATGATGGCGCCTTTCTTGCGCAACTGATCGACCAGGATGTGGTCGCGCGCCGGGAAATCGATGTCGTAGCGCGCATCGCCGCCGCCAGTGGAACGCATGTCCTTCGTGTCGAACGCATCCTTGAACGAAAATACCACGCCGTACAACGGCATCTGTTCCAGATCGGGTTCGCTCCCGTATCCGGCGTCGAGTTCGGCCGCCTGCTCCAGCGCGTCAGGCTGGCGGCGGAAAATTTCACAAACCGCGAGCGCGCCCGCAGGCAGCGGGCCTTCGGATGGATGACGGTCGTAGTCGCCGCGGCAGGTCACGGAACGCTCGCCGCGAATGTTCAGTGTTGCCAGTGCATTGACCTGACCGGCATTCGGCTTGCCGACTATCATGCCGTATTGCTGCTGTACTGAAGGATCCGATACGGTAGGTTCCATGCGTCCGAATTCGAGCGGCGGCCCTTGATATTGGTCGAGATCGGGCAACAGCGCCGATGCGTTAAATGTCTCCGTCGGGAATTTGAGCGGCGCTTGCGCGCGCACCGCGCCGGTTGCTTCGGGCACTGGTACGCCGCTTTCGGTCACCAGCAGGCTGGACGGTCCATTGTAGGCGCGCGCGCGCGCGATGTACTGCCTGACGACATCGACGCAGGTCGTGCGCCCGTCGCGGATCGCCTGGTGCAATTCGGCTATGGTCGCTTCTTCGACGCAGAATGGTTTGTTCCTCACGTTATCAAGCATGGGAATTGGGTGATGGGTGATGGGTGATGGGTGATGGGTGATGGGTGATGGGTGATGGGTGATGGGTGATGGGTGATGGGTGATGGGTGATGGGTGATGGGTGAAAACCGCGAGGCCGGCGATTCGCGCGCTCTTACCCATTACTCATTACCGCCATTCGCAGATGCGATCGGCAATCCATCGCATGGTTGCTTCGCACTGCATGACCTGATTCGTCGTCACGAACTCGTTCGTTTTGTGCGTCTGCTCGATCGAGCCAGGGCCGTAGATCACCGTCGGAATCCCGGCGCGCTGCAACTGCGCGCCTTCCGTGCCGAACGACACCTTGCCGATTACGGATAGGAAAATCAATCCCACTCCTTTCCCGCACACCTGCCGGGTGGTCCTATAAGTGAATCAGCCCCTAGAATGATTCAAAACGTAATATATTTGAGGCTAATGTTGAGATTATTATCAAAAAGCTACTGGATCTACGACGATTCAGTGCTGAGATTTTTATAGAGTTCCGGACGACGGTCACGCCACCACGGAAGGCTTGTTTGCGCCTTGGCAGAATTTTCTAGGTCGATTGTCTGAATGAGGATTTCCGGATCAGTTGCTGATGCTTCACACAGTATTTTTGCGCCTAGAGGATCTATGATCATGCTGCGGCCAATGTGCTGACGGCCTTGTTCGTCTCCTGAGCGATTCACGGCAACAACAAAGACGCCATTCTCGTAGGCTCTGGCTTGTAAAGGAATTTCCCAAGTATTCCCACGCTCTATTGACTCACCGTAAGTTGCCGCACAGATTGGCATAAATATGATCTCGGCCCCTTGAAGTGCGAGCAGTCTTGAGCCTTCTGGAAATTTTCTGTCATAGCAGATCTGTATGCCTACTCGCGCACCCTCAAGATTAAAGACAGGAAACTCATGACCAGGAGAAAAGTAGAATTTCTCGTAACTTCCAGATCCCCCGGATTTGTCTGATGGCAAGATTGCAGGAATATGTGTCTTACGATAAATGCCGAGCTTATGCCCTTTGTCATCCATCACTAAGCACGAGTTATAAAAATGCCGATGGTGTTTTTCACCAAATGGGAAAATCAGCGCAATATGAGCATCAGCTGCGGCTTCAAAAATTTCTTTGGCTGCAGGGTCATCAACATCCATGAAATATTGCTCGTAGTCGGATGTGAGTTGACTTGGAAAGAAAGGGGTCATAAACAGCTCTGAGAAGCACACCACATTTGCACCCTGTGCCGCTGCCTTGAGTATTGTTTGACAGGTATTTGGCACAGCATCGCGCCAATTTCTGGAGGTAACGGGACCCGTCTGTGCGGCTGCAATGGTGAGGGTTCTGGCCATAACGATTTTCCTGTATGTGGACTGAGTTCTTCTGAGACTAATTCCCTGAATAGATTACCCGGTTTTGGTTGTATATTGCATTAGTAACTCACCGTTTCTGGCATAAAGTTTGCGTGGTGTATTTACAATTATTGATTCTCTTTTTCTAATTCAGAGAAATATCTTATTTGTAAGAGGGTGTGCTATGGCGTCATGGGATGATTTTCTTACTGAACAAGACAAGCAATTGCTGGCTGTCTGGGGCAAAAAAGATCGAGATGAGTTCGGTCATAGGCCTGTGCTGTTGTTAGTCGATGTCTACTACGCTTCGCTGGGAAATGAACGTAAGCCTCTGCTGGAGTCGATTCGGGACTGGCCGATGAGTTGTGGCCTGGCGGGTTGGGATGCTATCGATCGGATGATCAGTTTGGTGGCCGCCGCGAGGGAGCATGACATTCCGATTGTCTATGTCCGTGGTATGCGTAATTTCCCCAGTGACAGTACCCGTGTTTTGGAGCGCGGCGGTAAGAAAAATCGTGGTATTGATCGATTGCCCTCGGAAATTCGTGCCTTGGAATATGAAATTGTGGCAGAGGTGGCACCGAAACAGGGCGATTTGCTTCTGGAAAAAACGGCGCCCAGTGCTTTTGCTGGCACACCCTTGCTGCATTATCTGCGGCAGACCGGAGTGGATACGGTGATTGTTTGCGGTGAAACGACAAGTGGTTGTGTTCGGGCTGCAGTACTTGATGCTCAAGCTTTGCGTTATCGCGTTGGCATTGTCGGAGAGTGCTGTTTTGACCGTATCGAGGCTTCTCATTGGATCAATCTTTTTGATATGCACCAGAAATACGGGGAAGTTATTGATGTGCAAACGACTGCGGATTACTTTGCGTCGGTCGCTCATTGGAGGCAGCGCGAGTCAATGGGCACTTGAAGGAACGCCCGCGATTCAATCTCAAACATTTCGAATTTATCAAGGAGTTTGAAAATGCATATTCAGAGACATCTAGCGGGAATCATCACTATTTTTTCTTTTTATTTCTGTGGTCAGTCAATGGCGCAATCGGCGGCTGTGTATCCTGACCGGCCAATTCGCATGATTGTGACTTATCCTCCTGGAGGAGGGGTTGATTTGGCTGCACGGGTTATTGGCCAGAAAATCACCGAAGCTATGAGTCAACAGGTTATTGTTGATAACCGTGGTGGCGCTGGCGGCAACATTGCCATGGAAATGGCGGCCCGTGCACAGCCCGATGGCTACACGTTGGTAATGACCGCGGCAGGGCCTACTGCAATAAATGTATCTCTTTACAAAAAGATACCTTTTGATCCGATCAAGGACTTTGTTCCAGTTGCATTAGTGGCCACTACAGTTTATGCGTTGGTTGTTCACCCTTCTGTTGAGGCCAAATCGGTCAAGGAGCTTATTGCCTTGGCCAAGGCAATGCCTGGCAAACTAACATTTTCATCTGCAGGTATCGGGGCACCACCGCATATGGCTGGTGAGTTGTTAAAAGGCATGGCTGGTATCGATATTATTCATGTGCCATTCAAGGGTACCGGACCAGCGCTTGCAGCGCTGATGGGCGGACAGGTAACCATGATGTTCTCAGATGCACTTGCTGCTGTGCCACAGATCAAGTCGGGCAAGCTGAGAGGCATCGCAGTAAGTAGCGCGAAGCGTTTTTCTTTGGTGCCTGAGCTGCCGACAATTGCGGAGTCTGGAGTGCCTCAGTTTTCTGCGGTCGGGTGGACGGGCCTTCTGGCGCCGGCTGGAGTTCCTATGTCTTCGGTCAATAAGCTCAACGCAGTTGTTGTAAAAGCTCTACCCATGCCAGATGTGAGTATGAAACTTGCTGGAAACGGTAGCGAATTTGGCCAAAATACTTCCGAAATGTTCAGTAAGTTCATAAAGGAAGAGATATCTAAATGGAGAAAAGTTATTAAAGCTTCTGGGGCCACGGCTGAGTAAAAGTGTGTCGATTTGCACCCAAAACCGGTTTCCCAGAATTTGGAGAACACAATGAGAAAGCCCCTCGTCTATGTCGTTGGTACCGGCGGTACGATCGCCTCGAAATTCGACGCCAAGATCGGTGGTCACGTGTCTGCGGTCTCGGTGCAGGATCTTGCTTCCGCGGTGCCAGAGCTCGTGGACGTGGCCGAGATCAAGATGCTCGAGCATTCGAACATCAACAGTGCACTGATGGACACGCGAACAGCATTCACGCTTCGCGACACCTTGAACAAAGTGCTGAAAGACGGGAATGTCGCGGGCGTTGTTGTCACGCACGGCACTGCGACGCTCGAAGAGACTGCGTATCTGATGGATCTGACACTGGGCAGCGAAAAGCCGGTAGTGATCACCGGCGCACAGCGGAACTTTGACGAGAAGGATCCCGATGGTCCGCGCAACCTGCTCTATGCGGCGATGATCGCGGCACATCCTGACGCGCGTGCGCGAGGTGTGTTGGTGGCGCTGGCCGGTGAAATCCACGCGGCGCGGTACGCAACAAAGGTCACTCCGGAGGGGCTCACTTGTTTCGGTTCGCGCGATGGTGGCCTTGTGGGAACCGTCACCAAGCAGTCAGTGACTTTTTTCGCTATGCCACAGCGACGGTTGCACCTCGACGTGGACCATGTAAAGGAGAATGTTCATGTCATCAAGATGGTGCAGGGCTCAAGCGATCTGCTGTTCCGCGCCTGCATCCGCGAGCGCGTGGACGGCATCGTGATCGAGGGCACTGGCGGCGGCAACGTGAACCTGCCGTTCTACGAAGGTGCGTGCGCGGCGATAGATGCCGGCATTCCGGTAGTGGCCGGGATTCGATTGCCTTCCGGCGCGCCGCATCCGGGTAAGGGTTACAAAGGCTCGTGGCAAAGTCTGATCAACAAAGGCGCGATATCGTCTGGCTACCTGAGCGGTATCAAGGCACGCATTCTGCTCATGGTAGCGCTCGCACAGACCAGCGACCTTAAACGCCTGCGCGAGATCTTTGCTGCCGCGGGCGGCGGCTAATTCGACATTACTTTCTCAAGTGGCGAGGGATTGCGTCATCCAGTGCGCGTGGGCGCAGAGAGTGCCGTCGCGCCCTGCCGCGCCGATCAACTGCAGTCCGACTGGCAAATCTCCCACGCGCATTAGCGGAAGGCTGAATGCCGGGAGTCCAAGGAATGTGGCATATACGAGGAAGGTGCGACTACCGGTGTGCGCGAGGCCGACCGGTGCCGGTCCGGATGCAGCCAGCGTGACGATGGCGTCGAAGCCGCGCATCAAGCGCTTTATCTCCCTGCACATGGTGGTCCGCGCGGCTAGACGTGCGGCATAATCGGCTGGCGTCATTGCCTGAGCTTGCGCCATCCGGTCGTGCACGCGCTTCTCGATGAGCGAGCCGTGCAATTCCACGTACTGCTGGTAAGGCCACTTCATCTCGTAGGCAGTGATCCCGAGACACTGCTCGATAAACGTTTCCGTGAGTAAGCTCTCGAGCTTTGCTGCTGCGGCATCATTGTCGCGGCTCGCAATCTCGACGCCTGCGCGCGCGGCACGAGTCAGCACTTCTTCGAAGGCGTCGCGGGTTGCGGCGTCGGTCTCCTTTTCCCAGGCACCGGTATATAACCTCAGCAGGCGTTTCGGGCGCGCTGCGCGAGGCAGTCTGTCGGAGGCGCGATGAAGCACGGGTTGGGCTGCATTGCAGTGCGCAAGTGAAATGTGCGAAGCGATCCGCCATGTGTCCTCAAGTGTGCCTGCGAGCACGCCCATGTGGTCGTTGGTGAGCGAGATGGGATGTACGCCTTGCATCGTCAGCACGCCATGCGTCGGCTTGAAGCCCACGATGCCACAGTAGGATGCGGGCCGCAGAGTCGAGCCTTGTGTTTGAGTGCCGAGTGCCGCCGGTACCATCCCCGCGCCCACTGATGCAGCGGAGCCACTCGACGAGCCGCCCGGTGTGCGCAGCGGATCGTGAGGGTTGGTGGTTTTGTTCGACGCACCGCACGCGAATGCGGTTGTCACTGTTTTGCCCAAGATCACCGCACCACCCGTGCGCAGCGCCTGCACGCAGGCCGCGTCGTAGCGAGGCTGCCAACCCGCAAAGGCCGGACTGCCCATCTGCGTGTTCAGATCGCGGGTGTCCATGATGTCTTTGATACCCACCGGGCAACCGTCAACCATGGAGAGGGGTTTGCCTGAGCGGTAGCGTTCAGTAGCTGCATCGGCCGCCTTGCGTGCGCCTTCCAGGTTGAGTGCGGCGAAGGCTTGCACCTGTGCTTCGCGCGACTCGATGGCCGCGATACATTGCTCAAGGAACGCGCGTGGCGTTTCCTTGCCTGAGCGAAAGCGGGCGAGCGCATGCGAGAAACTCACGACATTGGCGTTGTAAGAAAACATGGAAAACCCGATCAGTTTGCGACGATGTTGGCAGCCTTGACTACCTTTGCCCAGCGGGCGATCTCAGATTTGATGTACGCCGCCGTCTTGTCGAGCGGCTCCGCAACAGGTTCCAGGCCGATTCCGGCTAGCTTTGCTTTCGTCTCCGGTGCGTGCAGAATCTTCGCGTTCTCGGCGTTGAGCTTAAACAGGATTTCTCGCGGGGTGGCGGCAGGCGCAAACATGGCGTACCACACGTCCACTGCGTAACCGGGTACGCCGGCTTCAGCCATCGTTGGCACACTGGGAAGTGCTGCCGCGCGCTTGGAGCCGGCCGTGGCGAGCAGACGCAATTTGCCGGACTCGACATGTTGACGCGTCGAAATCACGCTGGCAAAAGTGAGCGAGACGCGTCCGGCCACCAGGTCCACCATGCCGGGACCGGTACCCTTGTAAGGAACATGCACCATGTTGATGTCAGCCAACATCATGAACACTTCCATCGCCATGTGCGGGGGGCCAGCGTTGCCGGAGGAAGAAAAGAGGATTTGGCCTGGCTTCGACTTAGCGAGCGCGATCAACTCCTTCACTGACTTCACCGGGAGAGAGGGGTGCACGACAAGCACGTTCGGTGCGTTCACGAGCACACTTACCGGCGTCAGATCGCGCTCCGGGCTGTACGGAAGGTTTTTGTTGATGCTAGGAAGAACCGCGTGACTGATAGAAATAGTTTTCAGTGTGTAACCGTCAGGCGCGGCCTGGACCACGACACTACCCGCCAATGCGCCGCCGGCACCAGGTCGATTGTCGACGACGACCCCTTGGCCCCAGTGCTCCGAGAGCCCTTGGGCAACGATACGCGTTGTCGTGTCCACGCCCCCGCCCGGGGTTGCTGCTACTACGATGCGGATGTTTTTGGTGGGATACGGTTGGGCCTGCACTACACCGGCAACAGAGAACATAGCGGCTAAAATTGCGGAATAATAGTTGGGCATTGTTCCCTCTGCTTTATTAAGAAAATTGCTTTTAAAATTACAGCACGATCTGCTTTGATTTTCTGGCAATTTGTAGACAGCGTGTTGGCGCCGGTTGAATTTTGACCACCTGTGCCGATTGAATTTTGACCAGGGGCTTTTGCTGACCTGACTGCAGCCAGCTGTGGATAACTATACCCCT
>Ga0163150_10005311_pt1 | contig 16574 bp, 13 predicted proteins | sample OliLakLV19P2IB_FD_148628 | JGI IMG/M metagenome (GOLD analysis project Ga0163150, IMG submission 148628) | Freshwater microbial mat bacterial communities from Lake Vanda, McMurdo Dry Valleys, Antarctica - Oligotrophic Lake LV.19.P2.IB | ecosystem: Environmental > Aquatic > Freshwater > Lake >...
TTTCAAGGACCTTATTTCCATTTAAAGACAGTGATTTGTAAAAAGTACAATAAGAAAATAAATGGCATTAACCGTTTTGTGTTCGTCGCTCGCTTCGGAAGAGAAAATGAGGTCTATCGTTTATAATAGAGACCTGTAGACGGTACATTCTCTTCTCGAACTCAGCTAGACAATAAACAAAAAATCACAAATTATTAAATAATTGGAAACCTGAGCTTTAATAATTCACGTATGGCCTTTTCAAAATTCTTGGTGTGATACTAAGGTCATATTTTACAAAATTCATTACTTATTTATGCTATTATTGTTTTGAAACTCATCCGTACTACCTGTATAGATTCGCATTATATTTATGAAGAAAAAAAGAAAGAAAGAAGATATTGAAGATTTAGATCCGCGCGAAATTCCCATAAAAAAGGAAACTTTGCAGAGCGTAATAGCGATTATTTTTTTCGTTCTGTCTATTTTTTTAATCTTAGCCTCCATCGGGAAAGCCGGTTTAGCTGGAGATGTGGTAAAAAAATTTTTAGTACCTCTTATGGGTTGGGGCTATTTTATTTTGCCGATTCTTTTAATAATTTTAAGTATCACCTTTCTACTCTCAATAAAGAAGAGTTTCGCCTTAACTCAAGGGATCGGGGCCTTATTTTTTTTCCTCTCCGGTTTGGGCTTGCTTGAACTAGTTTTGCCAGAAAAAGGAGGATCTCTTGGAAGAATGATACTGCGCCCGATTGAAAGTCTTTTTCAAGGAACTTTTAGCGCGATAATTTTGTTTGCTCTTCTTATAATATCGATGCTCATTATCTTTGATTCTGCGCTTCGTTTTCAGCTATTCTTTGCTCTTTTTAATAAACTATTCAAGAAAAAAGAAGCTCCAGAGATCCTTCCAGAGGTAAAAATAAATGGAGAAAAAACTGAAACAAAAGAGGAATTAGAAAAAGACCAGTGGGCAAAAGAAAAAATAACGCCAAAAAAAGTAGAGGTGGCAAAAAATAAAGTTGATGAATTTTCTATTAATTTAAATCGGGTTGGACTACTCGGCAAACTTTACGAACCCCCACCACTTAGCCTGCTTTCAAAAGATCAAGGTAAACCTGGCGTCGGAGACATAAAAGCAAATTCCAATATCATAAAGAGAACTTTGAAAAACTTCGGCATTGATGTGGAAATGGACGAAGTAACAATCGGTCCGACAGTGACCCGCTATGCTCTAAAACCCGCTGAAGGAGTTAAGGTGGCGAGAATCTTAAGTCTGCAAAATGATTTGAGTTTGGCTTTGGCTGCCCATCCAATAAGGATAGAGGCGCCGATCCCCGGAAAATCTTTGGTGGGAGTGGAAATACCTAACAGTGTAAAAACAATTGTTGGCTTGGGTAATTTACTCGCTGAAGAGACTTTCCAAAAATCGAGCAAATCTTTACTCATATCCTTAGGAAAAGCTATTTCTGGAAAATCACATTTTGGCGACCTGGCTAAAATGCCCCATCTTCTAATTGCGGGAGCAACCGGTTCCGGAAAGTCTGTCGCGATCCACGCTATTATTACTTCACTACTTTACCGAAATTCCCCGGAGAGCTTGAAGTTTATTTTAATTGACCCAAAGAGGGTTGAGCTGACTTTGTACAATAAAATACCTCATTTACTGACCCCCGTACTTACCGATCCCAAAAAGTCAGTTTTGGCCTTAAAGTGGGCGGCCAAAGAAATGGATAGAAGATATGATGTTCTCGAACAAGAAAAGGTGAGGGACATTTCTTCGTACCACAAAAATGTATTGGAACCAAAGCTTAAGAAAATAAAGTCCAAAGGCCTTGAAGAAGAAGCGGATACGGGAGAGACTATGCCTTACATCGTTATCATCATTGATGAATTGGCAGACATGATGAGCACATATCCAAGAGAACTTGAGGCTACAATTGTAAGATTGGCCCAGATGAGTCGAGCTGTCGGCATTCATCTAATCCTTTCTACTCAGCGCCCAAGCGTGAACGTCATCACCGGCCTAATAAAAGCTAACGTGCCGACCAGGATTGCTCTCCAGGTAGCTTCCCAGATCGATTCTCGAACAATTCTGGATATGAGTGGCGCGGAAAAACTTTTGGGTGCGGGAGATATGCTCTACCTTTCAGCTGATATGTCAAAGCCAGAAAGAGTACAATCGGCTTATATAACAGAGACCGAAGTAAAAGAAGTTGTTAAATATTTGATTGATAATTATAAAGATGTAGAGGGAGCGGTTGATCTAAACTTAGACACAGCGACAAATGCAATTGAAATCGCTGGAAACGAAGAAGATGACGATGAACTTTATGAAGAAGCAAGAGAACTTGTAATCGCGGCTCGCAAAGCTTCAACTTCATATCTTCAGAGACGATTAAAGGTTGGCTACGCCAGAGCCGCTCGACTTATCGATATTCTCGAAGAAAGGGGTGTGGTCGGCGCCGGAGAAGGAGCAAAACCTAGGGAAGTTTTAGGAGATTACCCAGCAAGCACTGAAGGAGTACCAAAAGATGAATTTTGATTTAAAATCAACCCTAAAAATAGTTTCTTTCAGCCTTATTTTGTTATTTATAATCGGATATTCTCTATTCGAGTTCAGATGGGTTATCCAGGGGCCAATAATTGAGGTGGAATCACCAAAAAACGGGGAGAGTTTTGAAAGTAGTTTGATTGAAGTTCGGGGTAAAATAAAAAATGTGGCTTTTTTGAGCTTAAATGACTACCAGATTACTGTGGACACAGCCGGGGTATTTAAAGAAAAATTGCTACTCTCGCCGGGTTATAATATAGTGAAATTGGAAACTAAAGATCGATTCGGTCGCGCAGAAGTGCTTTTTTTTGAAGTCTTATATAAGAAAACCTAACCTAGGCTCTAGGTAATAGGCTTTAGGAATCTATTCTAGCGCCTAGTGCCTAAAATCCTAATAGCTAAAATATTTATGGCAAAAACTATAAAAGAACCGAAGATTTCGGGAAAAAATATCGACGACACAATTAATGATATAAAATCGCGCTTTGGAGAAGAATCAATAATGAAGCTGGGTGAAAAACCAAAAATTTCTGTCGATGTTATATCCACTGGTTCGATTGGTTTAGACGCGGCGCTCGGGGTAGGTGGACTACCAAAAGGTAGAATTATTGAGATTTTTGGACCAGAATCAAGCGGTAAGACTACCCTTTCCCTCCATGTAATTGCTGAGGCTCAAAAAAAAGGAGGTATCTGCGCCTTCATCGACGCAGAGCACGCTATGGACCCGGAATATGCCAAAAGGCTCGGAGTAAAAATAGATGAGCTTTTAATTTCCCAGCCCGACACAGGTGAACAAGCACTGGAGATCGTAGAAAGCTTGGTTAGATCGGGCAAGGTAGACGTTGTGGTAATTGACTCAGTAGCAGCCCTCACTCCAAAAGATGAAATTGAAGGAGAGATGGGAGCTTATCACGTTGGGAAACAAGCTAGGCTCATGTCTCAAGCTCTTCGAAAACTCACAGCTATAACTGCTAAAAGCAAAACTATAGTAATTTTTATAAACCAAATCAGAATGCAGATTGGTGTGATGTTTGGAAATCCCGAGACTACTCCAGGAGGCAAAGCTTTGAAATTTTACACTTCTATTCGCATTGATATAAGAAGAATTGCCCAAATCAAGAAGGGTGAAGAAATAATGGGCGGACGAATCCGGGTCAAAGTAGTCAAGAATAAAGTGGCAGCCCCCTTCAAACAGACTGAATTTGACCTTATGTACAACGAAGGAATCTCAAGAGAAGGCGAACTAATTGCCTTAGGAGAAAAGATGGGAATAATCCAAAAATCAGGTGGCGGATCTTATGCTTATGGCGAAACCAAGCTTGGAAGAGGATACGATGCTACAAGACAATTTCTGGTACAAAACCCAAAGGTGGCAAGTGAGATACTCAAACTTATTAGAGAAAAGCTCTAATCCCTTTAGAAATGAAACGGGGACAGGATAAATTGAAAACAATATTAATAATTAAGTAAACAGATAAGGATATCACCTTGTGTTATATAAAGAGTTTCCTATTTCTAACGGGATAAAGATTCCATATTGGTTAAGGGGGGGTCTAATCACTGTTACTTATATCGCAGTAATTCTTTTTATAAAAAGAATTTGTGATTTTGAATGGTGTTTCGCTGATATTTTTTTGCCCGTTGTTTATAAACCAATATTGATTCTCGATTTCTTTCTAAGTGATTCTCAAATATTATTTTTGGGAGAAAATATAATCATAACAATATTAATTATCTGGTTTATTATCGGCATTATCTTAGGCATCCTCTATGGCAAAATAAGAAAATAGATTAGCACCATTCCATATTTTCTGTTATTATCTTTTGCATTATAGCTTTTTAAACACCATTCCCTATGAGTATGCTCCAATATAACGAAGTTACTGAGAGAAAATACATTATCTTTGAAGGAGATCCTTACGAAGTTTTAACTTCTCATGTTTTCAGAAAACAGCAAAGAAAACCTGTTAATGCAACCAAACTAAAGAATTTGCTCACAGGTAAAGTTACGGAGCACTCATTCCATGTTTCTGAAAAAATAGAAGAGGCTGATATCTCAAAACGAGAAATAAAGTACATTTATAAAAATAAGGGCCAATTTTGGTTTTGTAGCATTGATAATCCAAAAGACAGATTTTCTTTAGAGGAAACACTTATCGGCAGTTCCAGTAAGTTCTTGAAAGATAATTCTATAGTCGAAGCTTTGATATTCAACGATCCTGATGGCGATGATGAAGAAGGAAAAATTATTGGCTTAAACCTTCCAATAAAAGTAGAACTTAAGGTTGTTGAGGCTCACCCCGCAGTCAAAGGTAATACAGCTCAAGGTGCAACAAAAGAAGTAGTTCTGGAAACTGGCGCGACTATCCAGGCCCCACTATTCGTAAAAGAAGGGGATGTAATAAAAATCAACACCGAAAACGGTGAGTACGTAGAGAGAATTAGTTAATCCATTCCCCGCTTTTTGTTTATAGAAAATAAGCATACTCACTTGGAGTATGCTTATTTTCTAATAGGTTTTTAGAACGTTGTTACCTGGATACGTATGGTAGTAACCCCATAAACCTTGAGCGTTTAATAGCCAAAGAAAGCTTTCTTTGGTTTTTAGAAGTAACACCAGTTTTCTTTCTAGACATTATTCTTCCGTGCGGATTGATAAATTTCTTTAGGATTTCTACGTCCTTATAGTCTATGTGCTGTATATTATTTTGGCTGAAAAAGCATTTCATATATGTAGGCTCTAGGATACTAGGCCTTAGGTTCTAAGTCAATGAGGTCGCTAGGGGGTTAGGCGTTAGGGAGAAAAGAAAAAGATCTTCTTCTGTACCTAGAGCCTAGTGCCTAAAAGCTAGGGCCTAAAACGGTATATCGTCAGGGTTTACCTCCTCCACGGGGTAATCAATTCCCCCTTCTTCTTTTGGAGCTTCAGACTTCCCTTTTCCTTTTGCGTCTCCGACTGATTTCTGACCAAAACTAGACGCTCCAGCCGTTCCACCTGCTTTTGGCCCGAACTGGACTCTATCGGCCACAATCTCAGTGCGATACTTTTTTGTTCCATCTTTATCATCCCAACTTCTAGTTTGAATTCTACCTTCAACCAAAACACTCTGACCTTTTTTGAGGAACTGGGCCGAAGTTTCAGCCTGCCTGCCGAAAACCACAATATTGTGATATTCGGTGCTTTCTTGCTTGGCGCCGTCTTTATCTTTCCATACTCTATTGGTAGCCAAACTAAAAGAACAAACGGCTGCCCCTGATGGCAAAGTTTTAAGTTCTGGATCGCGAGTAAGATTCCCTATTATAATCGCTTTGTTTAGATACATCCCGTTAGAAGTAGGACACGGATTAAAATAAATTATCCTTACCTACCTTTAATTAAAATTATAATTTCAAATGTTTTGATTACTAATTATGTTTGGTGTCCGTGATTTCTAACGGGATACATATTTCAAATTCAAAATTTAAAAATCAAAATTTAAAAATTAATAATATATTTCCCGACTTTTAAAATTTTTGTGCTTAAATTTAGCTTTCTAAGCAACCAAATGATCCTGATAGAATTATATCACTAATTTTTCGATGCTTTTGTCGATTTCTTCGTTAGAACTTTTTTCTGCGAGTGGACCTGCTTTTTTGGTCGGTTTTTCTTTTTTGGCCAGAACTTTGCCTGAATAAAGAGTGTTTTCTTTAACTGTTTTTATTAACAAAAATCTCAAAATTTCTGGGATTTTCTCGGTTTGTGTTTTAATTTGAGCAATCTTTGAAGAATCAAGTTCAAATTTTATCCACCCAAAGTGAGCTTGGGAATACTTCTGTTTTTTATTGTCCACCATCTTAAACATCTCGTAGTTTATTGGCTTAAGTACTGGCTGGCCTTCTCCAATAAGACTGCCTCCATTTCCTTCTACTACACCCTTAAGAGAGGCGACAATTTCAGAAACCTTACCCTCTGGAACTGCAGGAATAATTAAAAAACCCAGTTCGTAAACTGTTGTTTTTTCCTTGCCTTCTTCAACTTGTTCTTCTGGATTATTTGTAGTTACTTCCATGGATAGAAAGCCTAACATAATGGCTTTATTCTTGCAAACCAACACAGAAAAAATATGCAGAACTTACACGGAACATCGCGGAAGATCACATAATAGATTTATAAGAAAAAATTAACGGCGTTTTGGGCCAAAGTAGTGCGTACTCTATCGAAATCTTCACCTCGGATCTCGGCGATTTTTTTGACCACTTCTTTGACGTGCATTGGCTCATTGCGTTTACCTCTAAAAGGCACGGGCGACACATAAGGGCAATCGGTTTCGGTCATTAAGCGGTCTAGAGGAGCGTTTTTGATAACCTCATTGTAATCAGAGGTAAAAGTAATCACGCCAGTAAAAGAAATACTAAAACCCAGATCAAAAAATTCTTTGGACTCTTCTTTTGTACCGGCAAAAAAATGAACATCACCCTTAAGAGACTTGTTGCTTTTTATATATGGTTTCAGGATTGAAATAACATCTTTATAAGCAGTTTTCTTTTCTTTGCCGTTTCTGATATGAAGCATGATTGGCTTTTTTAGTTCAACGGCCAACTCTACTTGAGCAATGAAATTTTCGCACTGTTTCTTAAAATTCTCTTCTCCTTCTACCCGAAAATAATCCAAACCGACTTCTCCAATGCCTAAAACTTTAGGGTGAGCACCTAATTTTTTGTAAAAATCATAATCAAAAGTCTCGCCTTTGTCTTCTTCTTTTTTTTCACCAAGTTCATTTTTATCGTGAAAACTCGGAACACTGTGAATCGGATGAATACCGATGATCGAATAAACTCCCCTATCATATTTTTCTGCTAGAAGAACTGAGCTTTCTGAAGTGGCCTTATTGGTTCCAACATTTATCATCCAGACACCGGCATCCAAAGCTCTTTTTATAACTTCCACTCGATCTGTATCGTAAGCGGCAAAATGAACGTGGGAGTGAATGTCAATATATTCAGGCATGATTTTAGGCTTTAGGATCATAGGCGCTAGTCTTTAGGAATTATGTTTAATACAAGTTTAAGATTAAAAATAAATAGTGTTATATATTAAAAAATTTTGAATTTAACCTAGTGCCTAGGGCCTAATCGCTAGTGCCTAAATTAGTCTTTTCTAGGAAACAATGGTTTTTCTGGCATTTTATTTTCTCTGACCATTTCTTGAATTTTCTTTGAAGTCTCTGGCATTATAGGAGAAAGCATTATCGCCACACCATAAAGACGTGTTACCAAATCCTCGATAATTTTTTTAGCGCGTTTCGGATCTGTCTTAACTAGCTTAAACGGCTCTGTTTGTTGAATTTGGTTATCAATTTCTCCAATTTCGCACCAAATAAAATTGGTGGCTTCTTGAATATTAAATTTCTCCATCTGTTTTCTAAAATCGGCCGGAAGTTTCTTTTCTGGAATCTTAGGGGATGATTTCAAATTGGTTGCGGACATTTTCATAATTCTAGAAACCAGATTGCCCAAACCATTAGCCAAATTGGCGTTGTAGGCTTCTTTAAATTTTTCTTTGGTAAACTCACTATCCTCAAAAGAATTAATATGTCGCGCCAAATAATAACGCAAATCATCAGCTCCATATTCTTCAATAATTTCCAAAGGATCAATCACATTGCCCAAAGTTTTACTCATTTTGACTCCACCCACCCCTAAAATAAAACCGTTAATGATTATTTGTTTGCTTGGAGGTAAACCAGCGGAAAGAAGCATCGCCTGCCACATTGCTGATTGCTGACGAATATTATCCTTGCCACAATACTGAACTACCGGCCACCATTTCTCAAAATTTTTCATATCGGTCGGCCAGCCAATCGCTGAAATATAATTGACCAGAGCATCAAACCAAACATACATGATCTGATTAGGATCTCCGGGAACTTGAACTCCCCACGGCATTTTTACTTTGAGACGAGAAATACTAAAATCTTCAAGACCTCTTTCCACAAACTTTTTTATCTCATTAAATCGAAAATCGGGGACAACAAAATCAGGATTTTTGGCGTAAAAATCCAAGAGTGGTTTTTGGTATTTGGAAAATCTGAAAAAATAATTTTCTTCTTCAATCATTTCTATCTCAAGGTTCGGATGATCAGAACATTTTCCATTTACTAATTCAGAATCGGTTTTTTCCAATTCACAACCAACACAGTATTTTATCTTATAATTTTTTTTGTAAATATCACCTTTCTTAAAACAGATTTTCCAAAATTCTTGAGTAGCGAGAACGTGGTGATGATCTGTGGTCCTAACAAAATTTACATTGTCCGAAAGACCAAGTGATTTAATAAAATTTTTAAATATGAATGCGTACTCATCAACATATTTTTGAGGGTCCTTGCCCGCTTCAATTGCCTTACGATAGATTTTCAAACCATGCTCGTCTGTGCCGGTATTAAAAAAAACTTCAAAGCCCAAAGATTTCTTGTGTCGAGCAATAATATCAGCCTTGACAAATTCCAAAGCATGTCCCATGTGAGGCGCAGCATTTACATAAGGTAAGGCAGTCGTAAGATAAAAAGATTTTGTTTTGCGGAAAAATATCATTCTAGTTTTTATAGAACTGAAATGTGGAAATTATATCTGACCCAATTTTTCGTGCTGGGCCAGCTTTTCCCTTTCAATATCCTCGAGAAAAATCATCATTATGGTTGAAAGAGGAACAAAGAGCAACATTCCTAAGAAGCCGGCAAGCTTGAAGCCGGCAATCAAGGCCAAGATAACAATAATTGGGGAAAGACCAATAATTTTTCTGACCACAAGTGGATAGATAAGCTGGCTCTCAAATTGCTGAATAATCACATAAAGGCCAATAACGACCAAAGCCAAAGATAGTCCTCCAGAAGTAAAGCCTAAGACAACTGCTGGAACTGCCGCAATGATTGGACCAAAAACTGGAATTATCTCGAGGAGCGCAGCCAAGAACGCAAGAAGCAAAGCGTTTGGAATTCCAAGAAGAACGAGACCGAGGTAAGTTAAAACTCCAATCACTACCGCAAGAACAATTTGCCCCTGAACCCACAAGCCGATTTTCACTTCAGCGCGTTTCCATAGATCCACAACATAATTTTCATGCTTTATCGGAGTAATGAGCTTCAAGAATTTTACTATTCCATTTTCCTGCACTGAAAAATAAAAAGAAAGGACAATAATCAGAATTAGGCTTAACATGCCACCAAATAAACTGCTGGTCGCTCCCAAAAAATTAAACGTTCCAGAGAAAACTGAATTTGCCTGGTTTATGATTTGCTCGATAGAAAAGCCTTCCTTGATATTCTGAAAAACCGGCTGGTTTAAAAATCCTTCTTGAAGGGGATTCCAGACCTCTAGGTCAGTTAGATTTGTCGGCAAAGTTTTTAGAAAAACTACAGTGTCTCCCAAGAGAGGCACAAAGAGAAAATAAAAAGCTCCGAGCAAAAGCAGTCCCCAGCCTAAATAAACTATTAAAACCGCAGGGAGTCTCGGTATACGGCGCTTTGCAAACCAGCGAGTGGCTGGCTCGATTGCCGAAGCGATCAATATTGCTGTTAGAACCACTAAAACCAAGTCCCGCAAAATAAAAATGACGCCGAAAAGACCAATTATAAGAATTGTTTTAATAACACTTCCCGAACTAATGCTTATGAGGCCGGTTGGATTAGATTTTCTCTCCATACTTAAAGACTAAGGCTTAAAGAGCGATGTGTAAAGGAGATAAATGTGCACAGAACTCGGCATATTATTTACAAAAACTGGGATACTGTTTTTATTCGATTTTTTGATCTTCTTTTATATATTTTAGAGCAAATTCTGATAAAGCCTTTCTGGTATCTTTTAGCTCGCCGTCCGCGATTGCTTCTGATGTCTTTTCCGTTCTTGGAATAAAAAGCTGGGTACCTCCAGCAAATTCAAAAAAAATGAAGTTTATAATTCTGTCTTTGATTGTATTGATTGAAGGAGATCCTCAATTTTAATTCTTGTTTGTTTCCCAGTATCTCTGTCGCGGAGAGTTACAGTATTATCTGTTAGAGTGTCGAAGTCGATAGTAACACAAAGAGGTGTGCCGATTTCATCTTGTCTTCGGTAGCGTTTGCCGATGTTCCCATTGTCGTCAAATTCAACTGCTTTAATTTCTTTTTTAAGCATCTTAAAAACTTCACGAGCTTTGGTCACAAGATCAGGTTTATTTTTAAGAAGTGGAAAAACTGCCACCTTAACTGGTGCAATGGCGGGATTTAATTTTAGATAAGTTCTCACTTCTCCGTTCATCTCATCTTCCTTATAAGCAGAAAGAAGAATAGCCAACATGGTTCGGCCATGACCAAAAGTTGGTTCGATAACATGAGGGATGAACCTTTCTTTTTTCTGTTCATCAAAAAATGACAGATCAACGCCGGACTCTTGCGAGTGTTTTTTAAGATCATAATCGGTACGATAAGCGAGACCATATAATTCTTTGCGACCGAAAGGATAATCGAATTCAAAATCAACTGTTCTTTTTGAATAATGAGCACGGTCTTCTTCTTTAACTTCAAGTTCATGCACCGACTCTCTATTTATTCCGACTCGTAGAATCCATTTCCACATTTCGTCTTTCCAAGTTTCAAAATATTTCTCCCACTCAGACTCTCGAATAAAATATTCAAATTCCATTAAATCAAATTCTCGAACTCGGAAAAGGAAATCGCGAGGAGCAATTTCATTTCGATAAGCTTTGCCGATCTGCGCGATACCAAAAGGCAAATCTGGATGCATCGTGTCTATATAATTTTTGAAATTAACAAACATCGCCTGGGCAATTTCACCACGTAGATATGCTTGTCCTTCACCAGCGCTTCCCATCCCTACAGGAAACATTAGATTGAATTTCTTTTCTTCGCCAAGTTTTCCGCCACAATCTGGACACTTATCTTTATTCTCTAGATGGTCAGCTCGGAAACGGTGATGGCATTTTACGCACTCCTTCATTGGATCAGTGAACCCAGAGAGATGGCCACTGGCTTTCCATACAGCTTCCGGCATGAGAGTTGCTGAAGTGAGACCGAAAATATCTTCCCTCTCCTCGACAAAGTGTTTCCACCAGAGTTGCTTGATGTTATGGGCGAGAATTGATCCGTAATGGCCATAATCCCAAGTACCAGAAAGACCGCCGTAGATTTCAGCTCCTTGAAAAACAAAGCCTCGACGCTTACAGAGCGCGACAACTTTTTCCATTTTATCGTTTTTTTCTTTTGTCATGTTTTTGTATAAATCCTAATCCGTCTAATTTTCTACCTTCTCTTTACCGAATGAATAAATTGGGTCAGTCGAAATCCTCGTGCTTAATGCTGGTTTTTCATCCGAAACTTCCGTACGAGTGAAAGTATCAGTGCCTGTAACTTCCGTTTCTCCCAAAAGAATAGGTGCATTGCCAACCTGATTCTGGCTCGGAGTAAATGATATTTGAAAAGCCGCTTCTTTTTGAGAGGGGCCAAAGCCGGTTCCCGCCCCGATCCTTCCAGCATTCCAAGAAACAGTTCTTGTTTCCGAATTAAAAGTTATGTCCGAATTAGTTGGATTGATGTTGCCAGTATATTCAACATAAACTGGCAAAATAGCTTTAACGACTGTGTTTTCAGCATCATTAAAACTGGAACTCAAGGACCAAATAATAGTGTATGTGGTTGCTTGTTCGGCTTTAGGCGGAAGCGAGCCACTGTTTCGGAAAGGACCGATTGAATGAACTATTCTGGAAGAGAGTGATAAATCAGTTTCGATTTTAATTTTTCTTCCCGCCTCAATTGAAATTGTTTCCGATGATTCAGATTCATAATCCCTCGTGCCTCTCATGGTAACAACTAAATCAATCTCACTATTTTTAAACATACCAAAAGAAGATTGTCCTGGACGTAGAGTCTCGAAATCCAAATCAAAACTTCCAGATTGCTTTGACGAAAGTTTTGCTAGAACAGAGCTGGTATTTTTGTCCCAAGTTATTGTATCACTTTGAGATCGATAGAAACCGTTCTGACCAGGTTCAACCGAACTTTCATTAATTGGTTTTCCTGTGAGTTTGGCTTCCAAGGTAACATCTCTTAGGTCGGTCTCCAGATTGTTTAGCCAGGAAAGATCGACTCCGATTTTATCTCCCATGTGGGCTATATAATCGCCACTCTTTGTATCTTGAATATTGATAATCAAACTTACAAAAGGCTCCCGCAAGAAAATCGACTCATAATTGGAAAGGTATTCCACACCGATTAATCTATTGTCTTTTGGACTCCGAGTACCCACAGCAAACTTGAACCCTTTTTCTTCGTTCTCTTGTCCGTCTAATTTACCTTTGATTTCAATTTCTTTAGTCTCACGAGGATCCAAATCTCCCAAAGCCCAGACCCCTTTATCAAACGTTGGAGCTGGCTTGAAATCTAGAGGAGTAAAGCCAGAAGGATAATCAATTATGAGCAGTAAATCATTTAAAGGTTGATTTGAGTTTGATGCAACCTCAAGATTGATTGTGGCAGATTGGCCAACACTAGCCTCTTTAGGCGCTATGACTGTAATTACCACAGGGGAAGACCGGATGCTCACTTCATAAATTTTTTCAACGTTAAGTATTGCGTCAGAGCCTTGAGTTTTGTACTCGAGAGAAATTTTTATTGGTTTTACGCTTTGCCTTTCGCCATAGAGAATTGATTTAAAAGTTCGTGATTCATTATTTTTCCTCCCAATTTCTGGAATAATTTGCTTCTCCCTTCCGAGCGGCTCTAAAATATTGCCAACTTGTCGAGCGCCATCTGGGTATTCCAAAGTTATCTCGGCATCTTTAATGGCCACTCGATTATTATTGACGATAGAAATATCCAAAGATAATTCTGTTCCGCCCTCAATCGTAGTCAAACCTTTAACTTGAATCTCAACATTTTTGGCTGAGGTTAGATTAAAGCCAAGTAGAATTACTAAAGTCGCGAGCGAAGCGGCTAAAACAAAAAAAGTTATAGACCAAATTAAGGCTCTCTTTAAAAAAGATTTTGGCACTTTTTGAGAGATAAATGGAGCAGGTGCTTTTTTTTCTGTATCCCAGGTGTCTTTTACATTATAGGAATTATCTTTAAGCTGATGCGTTTCCTCGTGCAAAATATCTGAACCTCCTCTGGAATTCAATTCTTTCTGGATTTTACTTATTGAATCGACTCTTTTTTTGAAATTCTCGTCCATTTGAGCTAATTTTAACACAAAACTCTAATCTACCCTCTTTATTTTGCTTGACACTAAAATTTTCATAGATTTACGCTTTTTAAAAACCTAAACCCTAAATAAGTTGGCTTTCTTTGAGAGATTGATTGATTGATTTTACCGCCCCGTCCCGGAGAGGGGTAAATTTGGAGAGAGTTTCAATTGACGCTTTCTCGTTTATAAAAGGCTCCCATGCGGTCTTTTGAAGATAGCCCAGAGAGTGTAAAAATCGCAAAACTGCCAGACATTCAAGATTTTTCATCGTTTCATTGTTTAAATCATTTTGGCTCAAAAATAAACAGTCAGCAATAAATTGTTCATACAAATGGATGTTGGGTTCTTCTTCTGGTATCAGTTTCTTGAGCAAGCTGCTAAGTCTTACTATTATAATGAAATTCGCTGCATTCTCTGCAGAAAAATATAGATTCTGAAGCGGCACAGCGTCGGTTATTTTCCAGCCAATTTTGCTTTTTATCAAAGTAAAATTGCTCCAAGAATAATCTTCCAGGCCAGATTTCAATTTCCCCGGAGCTTTTCGGACACTTTGAGCTCCCGCCCTGATTAATCCGAAAGTTGGAGTTAGAATGAAAAAAACTTTGTTTGCTTCGGCATAGGGAGTGCTATCTATTACAAAGCCTTCAGTGTGGTATTTAAGGTGCATCAGAAAGTTTTATAGGTCTAACAAATTTAAAAAGAAAATTTAATTAAGAACCGGAGGTGCCCTACCTTTATCTCTTCTCCCTGGAAGACCTCTCCGAAATTTAATTTAACCTTAGTGGTTTTGAAAATCTGATCTTGGAATTCCAAGAGAAAATTTTCTCCTTCCGGATTAGTCTGAAGAGAAGCGTTTACAACATCTTTGGCCTTAAGATTATTTTTTTTCCTAAAATCTTGAAGTCCTCTCATGAATTCCCGCACCATTCCCTCCTTTAAAAGCTCGGGGGTAATTTTTAAATCCAATTCAACCTCTTCCTTCAAATTTTGATCAAACAAAATTTCTTTTACGTTTACTTCATCTTTTATAAGTTCAACAAAATCTTTCTTCCCTTTCAACTTATCACCCTTCACTTTAAGCGCTGTGAGAGGTTGTCGAACTTTTACATTCCCTTTATTTCTGGCTTCAAGAGCAAGCACAACTATTCTTCTCACTTCAGCCATGTCACTTAAAACACTTTTGTCTTCTTTGTTAAGTCTTGTGTTTGAGGATGGCCAGCTTTGGAGATGTACGCTTTCTTGCGCGCCTGTCTCTTTATCCGCTCCAATTAATTTATACAATATTTCGGCAAAGAATGGCGTATATGGAGCCAAAATTAAAGATAATGTTTTTAGAACCGTAAAAGTAGTGTTCAATGCCGCATCTCTATTTACAGCATCATCGTCCTTCAAACGATCACGGGATCGGCGCAAATACCAAGTTGAAAGGTCATCAACAAAATCCATTATCGCTCGCGCACCACGGTCGAGCTCATAACTTGAGAGTCCTGCAGTTACTTTATTTACTACTTCGTTTAAGCGATAAAGAACCCAAGCGTCGAGAACATTTTTTGATTCAGTATTACTCTGCTTTCTTCCAGAACTCTCATAGAGCTTATAAAACTCAGCCACATTTCCCAAGCGCATGGGGAGTTTTTTCATCACCTCATCCACTCCGCTCTCCAAAAAATTCAAATCCTGGCCACGTACCGTTCCTGATTGGAGTATATAAAAACGCATTGCATCTGCACCATATTTATTTACCACATTCATCGGATCAGGATAATTTTTAAGTCTCTTAGACATCTTCTGTCCATCTTCTGCAAGCACAATACCGCCCACAACCACATTCTTGTACGGCACCTTCCCAAAAAGAGTTACGCCTAAAACCAAGAGTGAATAAAACCAGCCTCTGGTTTGATCCATACTCTCAGCAATAAAATCTGCCGGGTACCCTTTCGATTTTTTGAACCAACCCGGATGTGGATTAAAATTTTTCTTCTCAAATGGGTAATGATCCTGTGCATAGGCCATAGAACCAGACTCAAACCAACAATCAAAAACTTCAGGCACTCTTTTCATGATTCCTCCACAAGAACAATTAAAAACCATTTTATCTATTCCCGGCCGATGAAGATCAATTTCATATTTTTCATTATGTGGAATTGGTGAAAATAACAGAGTTTTCACTTCTGCATTCTTAAGATAATCAGCCATTTCTCCTCGAATAAAGGTCGATCGTTTTGCATCCGCTCCCAGAGCAACACACTGAAGCAACCATGCTGGAGTTTCGTGTGTTACAAGAAGAATTGTTTTGCCTTCAAATTTTTGATCTATTTCATAAATAAAATCACCCACTCGTTTTCTTATATCATCAAAGCTTTCTCCTCCCGGGAGCCTTTTTGTAAAACGATCTATAAAATTTGGGATTGCTTTTGAGTATAAACTTCGATCTTTACCGTCGATTTCACCGAAATTAATTTCCCGCAGACGCTTATCAAAAACAACCTTCGAAGGATCGAGTCCTAGAGATTTTCTAACCATGTCTGTAGTTTCTTTTGTACGCAAGATATCAGACGAGAAAATATAGTCGATTTTTTTATTTTCAAGTCCTCCTGCAGATGAGCTCACTTCTTCTTTCCCTTTTTGTGTCAGTCCAAATTGATTTTTTGGATCTGCTGTGACAACATTTTGCGCATTCGATTTTGCCTCTCCATGTCGCAGGATAAAATAATTATTTCTTCTTGGAGTTTTTTTCTTGAGTTCCTCAACACTGCCAATAAATTTTGTCTCGTGACATTTTTCACACTTCCAAACTGGAATCGGCGCACCCCAAAAACGGCTCCGTGAA
>Ga0163150_10005313_pt1 | contig 16554 bp, 10 predicted proteins | sample OliLakLV19P2IB_FD_148628 | JGI IMG/M metagenome (GOLD analysis project Ga0163150, IMG submission 148628) | Freshwater microbial mat bacterial communities from Lake Vanda, McMurdo Dry Valleys, Antarctica - Oligotrophic Lake LV.19.P2.IB | ecosystem: Environmental > Aquatic > Freshwater > Lake >...
CCCGCCGGACTGATCGTCTGGTGGGTTGTTTTTCTTCAACTTTGGACATCGGAGTGATGCCTCAAAAATCCAATGCCAAACGGGTGTCCGTTGAAACTTCGGTTTTCTATTCGTAACGATAAATAGTCAATTTTGACCCACAGATTCTGCGGAAGAGCCAAAACTTCTAAACTATTAACAACGCCTTCAACTTTCCCACCTGAGAGAATTATGAAAACACGCTTTCAAAGTTACTGGAAAATTGTTCTTGCGGTATTGCCGTGGGCAATCTTGTGCCATCAAGCCGCGCTGGCTCAGACGACTTGGAAACCGGCGGGCGATAAGATGATGACTTCGTGGGCCAAAGAGGTGACTCCCGAATCGGCGTGGTCCGAGTATCCGCGACCGCAATTTGTTCGATCCGACTGGAAGAATCTCAATGGTCTTTGGTCGTATTCTGTAACCGCCAAGGATGCTGAGACGCCGAAAGAATGGAGCGGAAAGATTTTAGTTCCGTTCTGTCCAGAGTCTGCTTTGTCGGGCGTGGGTAGGTTGATTGAGCCGACCGAAAGCCTTTGGTATCGACGGGATCTGCCTTCGGCGGTAAGCAACAAGCGAACGATTTTAAATTTTGAAGCGGTCGACTATAACGCGACGGTCTGGGTGAACGGTCGCGAAGTCGGTAAGCACCGCGGCGGACACACGCCTTTCTCATTCGATATAACCGACTCGCTCAAGAGCAGCGACAATGAACTTGTCGTGAAAGTCAACGACGCAACCGAAGCTTTTCAACTTCACGGCAAGCAGAACATCGATCCCAAAGGGATTTGGTACACGCGAGTCACCGGCATTTGGCAAACGGTTTGGATCGAGCAAGTTTCACCGGCTCACTTAGCGGATGTCGATTACGCCTGTGATATTAAGGCCGGAACGCTTCAGATTTTCCCGGAGCTTTGCGGCGGCGTTTCCACAACCAATCGAGTGCGTGCGACCGCATCGTTCAAAGGGCAAACCGTCGCGACGGGTGAAGGATCTTCGGCAATTGTTCTTCAGTTGAAGGAGCCGCAGCTTTGGTCGCCAAGCACTCCAAATCTTTACGATGTAAAATTAGAGGTCTTCGGTACGGACGGGCAAGTCACCGATTCCATTCAAGCGTACACGGCGATGCGTGAGTTTGGAAAAATTGCCGATGCTAGCGGGCACCTTCGATTTACGCTGAACGGAAAACCTTTTTTTCACTGGGGACCGCTCGATCAAGGTTGGTGGCCAGACGGCTTGCTTACGCCGCCGACGGACAAAGCCATGCTATCGGACATCGAGTTCCTCAAAGCGGCTGGCTTCAACATGATTCGAAAGCATATCAAAGTAGAACCGCGACGATACTACTATCATTGCGATCGACTGGGGATGTTGATGTGGCAAGATCAAGTCAGCAATGGAACCGGTAAAAAGCGTGACCAGAATCATAGCCCTGAATGGACACGACTGAAGCCGGATCCCGTCGACGCAAACTGGCCAATTGAAGCTCAACAGCAGTACATTCTTGAATATCAGCGGATGGTCGAGCATCTGCGCGACGCTCCTTGTATCGCTTCATGGGTGCCCTTCAACGAAGCTTGGGGACAGCATGCGACGATGGAAATTGGCAAATTGGCTGTCGAGTTGGATCGATCGCGAGCCATTAACATTGCTAGCGGCGGGAACTTTTGGCCGATCGGCGATGTCGCCGACGAGCACAAGTATCCCGATCCTGGATTTCCACTTGAAGACGTTCGCTTCAAGTCGTTCATTAAAGTCGTTGGTGAATTCGGTGGCCACGGCTGGCCGGTCAAGGGGCACTTGTGGTTAGAAACCGAAAAGAATTGGGGGTACGGCGGCCTACCCAAATCGATGGACGAATGGAAAGAGCGGTATCAAAAATCGATGCGCATTTTGAACGACCTTCGCAAGCAAGGCATCGCGGCTGGCATTTACACACAGACGACCGACGTCGAAGTCGAAGTCAACGGTTTAAGAACCTACGACCGCATCGATAAGATCGACCCAGCATGGCTGAAAGAGCAAGCGGCCATCCTATTCGAAGACGCGAAATAGGGTTGTGACTGTTAAACGATTAAATCAACTTGAGAACAATGCCGTCTAACCGATTGCAATTCGATTACCTATTAAAACGAAAAAGGCCATAGCATGTCGCTCCATCGTCATGCCATGACCCCACATGTCGAAGGATCGCATGCAGCTTGAGGTCCGCATTCGTTCCTTCGTCCAATCCGTGGTACTCGTAGTATCGACGGATGAAAGAAGTTGAACGATAATCGGCGCGTCAGGCGGCACAGACGGCCTGACCCAAACAGCCTACCTTGCCAGTTCTGGCGTTGGGAACTTCGAAAGCAATTTTGTTTCGCTCTCGGGTTGTGGAACCAAACCTACTTGGCTAGCAGCGCAATTTCCATCGCAGCTCGCTTTATCGCAGGAATTGCATCCTGAAGCAGCGCCGGTGCGATATCGATTCAGCGGCTTTTTAGCACAGCTTGTTCCGTTCATGCATGGAGCACCATAAAGACCTCGAGAACCGGCCGAGCAACCGCAACCGACGGAGCAGCATCCGGAGCACCGAGGCGTGCATTTTCGAGCTAGTTCCGCTTGCCGCTGGGCTTCATAGCCCTGCCAAATGTTCGGGCATGAATGTGGATCGCATGTCATGTACTGAAGGATCGACGGAATACCCGCCGGTCCCATTGCGTGCAGCGGTCGATATCCATCCGCGCTAATCACTTCCTGACCTTGAATTGCCGGCGAGAATCCGACGGGAGTCTGGGAATTTCCAATCGGTGGTTGACCGAGCGACGGTGCACCCAAAATATCGAACGGATTCGCAATTTCGGTGGTCGCTTGGCTCGCAGCCGGAACGACGAAGGATGGCCGCGAACTTGTCGTATCCGACAGATCGATTGCTGGCCTTACCAGAAATGGTTCTTCCATTGGAAGAGCTTCGTAACCTTTAACATCAGAAGCGAAAGCGACACAATTTGTTACAAAAATCGTGATCGCAAGCATCATGCATCGCATTTTCGAGCATCCTTGTTTCAATCATACGAAAAATCTTCCGCAGTCCTTAACCTACCATCGGTTAGGCTGCGGAAGAAAAAGACTTTTGACGGATGTTTTCTTGAGAAATTCGCTACTCAACCCTATAACTGTGGCAACTTAAAGCCACTTTAACTGCGAGACCGGTGCCGCAGCGGGGGAGAAAAATTCTCAGCTATCCTTCAAAGCATTGAAGCATGCGCTGCATTTCATGTACGGTCAAACGAATGCCAGCTAAATAAGTAAATCGCAGGAATATTACGATCGCGTTATGCTCGTCAGGAAAAATTTTCCGATTGCGAAAAGAATGCATCTATTCGATGGCTTTTAACAGGCTCTGCCGCAATGTGTAAAGCCTCGTAGGTATCGAGACTTTCTGTCCTTCGAGATCCGTCACGTAGAAGACATCGACGACTTGATCGAGATGCGTACTGATCTTCGCCAGGTGCAATACCAACTGAGCTTCAAAAAGAGATTTCGCGATATCGTAAAGCAGCCCTGTTCGGTCATAGGCAAAGACCGAGATAATCGTGAAGCGATCGGAAGTACTGTTGTCGAATCGAACTTGTGTGGGCTGGTTGCGAACGGCTTTTTCGACGTTGGCCCGAGGCTTCCAGACACGACGAAAAGTCGGTTCGACATTGCTCTGCGGATCGATGGCTTCTAAGATTTTTTCGCACACCGATTCGATTCTTGCCAGCGGTGGTGGACCATCAAAATCTGGATCTTCGACCACAAAACGATCCCAAGCGATCTCGCCTTGTTGCGTATGAATTTCTGCCGAAAGGATTTCGAGACCTTGGCTGCTCAGCGCACCGGTGACTTCGTGAAAAAGGCCGATCGGTGCATCTTGCTTGACCGCCACGGAGTACTGCACAGCGTTATTCGCTGCTTTATAAACACCCCATGCGTCGACCGATTTTTTGGGCGTGAGCTTCTTGAGGCGGCGGAGTTCGCTGGCGATTTCCGCCGGCTCCGATTGGAATAGGTAGGCAATCGGAACCGATTCGACTTGCGTTTGGATCCATTCTGCATCGCTGTCTTTGGCAACCGTTTTGAGAATCGCTTCGCGACGTTTTTTGAGTTCTTGCTGGAAGCGGTTGTCGGATTTTTGATCGCCAAATTGAGCTGCCGTCGACTCATACAACTGAATCAAAAGATTCAGCTTCCAGTCGTTCAGGATTCCTGGCCCGACGGCCGCAATGTCGGCGCAGGTAAGTACAAAAAGTAGTTGCAAGCGTTCATGGGAACCAACTTGACCTGCAAATTGAACAACGGTCCCATGTTCGGAGAGGTCGTATCGAAAGGCAGTGTGGGCCATCAGTAGGTGCTGTTGGATCAAGAAGACCAAGAGCTCGCGTTCGGTATCGCTTAAGCGGAGCTGCATCGCAGTTTCGTCGGCCAATCGAGCTCCCACATCGCTATGATCTTCTACGAAACCTTTTCCGAGATCATGGAGCAAAAGTGCCAGATGCAACAAGCGTTTGTTTTTGATACTTCGATACGTCTCTCCGAGCAACGTGTCATGATTTGCAAAGTCGGTGGCCATCTCGACGCTTCGAATACTATGGGCGTCGACGGTATACTTATGATATTCATTGAACTGCAGCAGATAGCGGGCATGCTTCATGCTCGGAATGATTTGCTCTAGGACTCCGAGTTCATGGAGTCTTCGCAACATACGACCGAGCTGTCGAGAATGCTCCATCAACGCCAAGAATCTCATGATCGATTCTTGGTCGACCGGTGCAGGCTCTCGTCGCAACATGGCGGTACGAATCGTTCGCCAAGTTTGATGTTCGATTCGTCGGTTATATTGATTTGCGAGCGTCATGAGCTCCAAAACTTTGGCGGGTTCTTGCAGCTTCTGCATACCGCGTTTAGTTGCCCAAATCTCGCGTAGCCCCAAACGAAAATCGCTGGTTAACGGTCGAGAAACCAAACGGGCGAAGGCGATCGCCGTCGGCGATCCGACGCGCGACGAGTCGACAAAATGCGATGAGCTGTAAAGCACTTCGCTGGTCCGTTCAAAATACTCTTGCATGAACTCTTCGACAGGCAGCAAGCCATCATGTCCTTGAAATCCCGCCCAACTTGCCAATCGAACTTGCTGGTGCCGATCCAAGGAATCCTGGCTTCTCCCAGCATCAAAATGAAGCTGGTTTCGCAATCGCAAAAGATACTGATAACCTTTGCGAAGAGCTTTGTAGTCTTCCGGCAACAGCAACCCCATCTGAAGAAGCTGTTCTGGGTCGGACTCTCCGTAACAAGCAAAACCGATCCAGCGTACAAGTTGTATGTCGCGTAAACAACCTCGAGATCGCTTCACATTGGGATGGAGCAAGAAAACCGTTTCTCCATACTTCTGTCGCTCTTCCAATCGCGCCTCGTTGACCGCTTGGACCATGCGTTGCGATCGTCGTCGAGCGCTGGTACGAAATGATTCTTGAAAGCGCTCGAAAAGCTCTGCGTTACCCGATAACAAGCGACTCTCGACCAGGGCGCTGAAGATCGTTGCGTCTTGCCACGCCAGTTTATGAGCTTGTCGAGATGTTCGCATCGAGAAACCGGGTTGCAATCCAGCATCGACGACCATTTGTGCGAAGCTCCTAGCGAGCGGTGCGACAAGCTCTTCGTTGCTGCCACGATAGAGCAGCATGACGTCGACATCGGAAAACGGCGCCAAGTCGCGCCGACCGTAGCCGCTGTGTGCGACAAACGCATAGTCGCTGGGCGGCAAAATATCGGTGCGGCCTCCAACGGCTGCTTGAATTAATGATTCCAGAACGCCGTCGACGATATCGGTCCATCGAAAGCAGACCTGAAGTCCGGCGGCACCCGAATCATGCTGTTCGCGAGCCTTGGCTCGGCCCTCCGTCAAACGGATGCGCGCGTCGACAACGGCCGAATGCAGCGTCGTACTTGAAGACATAGAATCAGCGTCTAAAGTGCTTCTTCGCCGGTTTCACCTGTCCGGATACGAATAGAATTTTCTAAATTCGACACGAAGATTTTGCCGTCACCGATCTGCCCTGTCTGCGCCGTCTGAACAATCGTGTCCAAAACCATTGCAAGATTATCGTCGGTACAAACGACTTCGATTTTGACTTTTGGAACAAAATCAACTGCGTACTCGGTCCCACGGTAAATTTCCGTGTGTCCTTTCTGCCGCCCATATCCGCGTACTTCGCTAACGGTCATTCCATGGATGCCTTGCTCGGTCAGTGCATTCTTGACATCCTCGAGCTTGAAATGGCGAACAATGGCTTCAACTTTTTTCATTCCAAGAAACTCCGCAGTGGATATTTGATAAACGCAATTGCTTGCCCGCCGACCAGCGGTCGGATGAACTGTCCTAAGGGCCAATCCAATGCCCAAAGGGTCGATAAAACGGCGAAACTTCCGGCTAAAACCTTAATTTGACCGTCTTTCTACCGCTTGAAACACTTTCAGGCAACCCTAGGTTGCGCCGCTAATCCAACTTGCGATCGAAGAGTCTGTAGGTCTTTGATAAATCCGCTCCACCTGCTTCAAGTGTCCCGCGCGAGAGTCGGTTGCTTTCGAGTACCCATGAAAACTCACATTCCGTGATGCCTCGAGCCAACAGCTCGGGAAGCATACGCTCCAAAGCGACCAAACCTAAACCCCAACGCTGGTATTCGGGCAAGATATTGTTGCTCATCAAGCGGACGCGCTTAATATTCTTTCGCCCGAATAGGAGCTTCAAGAATCCAAACGGAAACAATCGACCATCAATTTTTTTGATAATAGGATTGAAATCCAAGAGTCCCAGCGCGACTCCGATGGTCTTTCCTTCGATTTCGATAATCGTCGTCGCTTCGGGCTCGATAAGAAGTTTAAGGGAACCAGCGATATGCTGAGCTTCCTTCGGTGACAGCGGAACGAATCCCCACGTCGCGACCAGAGCTCGATTGTAGATATCGACGAAAAGGGCGGCTTCTTTCGCAAGCTTTTTGGAATCGGCTTTTCGCAGCGTGACGTTAAATCGACGCTTGACTTCCTTGATTACGAAACTTAGCTTCGGATCGAGCGTATCGAGTTTGGATGCGTTCCCTTCGAACGCGAAAAGATCCTGCGTCTTCACGTAACCAGCACCGAGAATGAGTTTCTCGTAATAAGGCCAATTGTAGGTCATTTGGAAAGTTGGCGGCGAATCGAATCCGTCGACTAAACATCCGATCTCGTAGTTCAGTGACGGATTGCACGGGCCTCGAGCATCGGTCATTCCTTCACTGCGCAGATAATCGGCGGCGGCTTTGAAAAGCATATTGGCTGCTTGTTGGTCGTCTTCGCAATCGAAGAAACCGAAGAAACCTCGCTTTTCTTCGTACCGTTCGTTGTGGCCATAGTTAACAATCGCCGCGATTCGACCCACCGTCGTCCCATCGCGCTTCACCAAGAACGTTCGGATCTTATTACGTTCATAAAACGGATGCTTAAAGAAGCCGACCAATTCTTCTTGATTGCGGCGCAGTGGCGGAATCCAGTTTGGATCGCCTTTGTAGAGTCGCCAAATTAAGTGCATGAACTCGCGTTTCTGCGATTTCGTTTCAACCGTCTCAATGGCGTACGATGGCACGGGGTTTCTCTTTATAGGTATTGTTGGAAAGCGGATTCAATGGATCGAGCCACGAAGTTTTTTCAGGGCCGCTTCGACTGAATCACGTTGGCTTAATAGATCGACCAATGACGCTCGTTCTTTTTCGACAACCGCAGCCGGTGCCCGCGAGACGAAACTCTCATTGGAAAGCTTCCCTTCTTTGTCTTGAATCTGCTTATTCAGGTTTTGAAGCAATTTTTCGTTGCGAGAAATCTCGGCGTCAAAGTCGATGAATCTCCCAAGATCGACATAGACGTCCATTTTCTCAAGCGACACATGAGCCTGAACGTTTGGCAACGTCGGATTGTTGCTCCACTGTTGGACGGTCGCGCCGGCCATCGACTGTAATAGCGATTGCATCGGAGCTAATAACGCTTGGATCGATTCGTCCGACCGCACGCAGAATTCGACGGTCTCTTTGGGAGCAATATTTTGTCGAGATCGAATCTCGCGAATAGCACCGAGCAAGGCAACGAACTGAGCAAACTGCGATTCGATGGCAAGATCGCAATCGGAAGACTTTGCTTCGGGCCAAGCAGCTTTGAGGATATATTCCGTAGCCGGATCGTTACTGTACATATCGCGATGCACGTTGACTTGACCTAGATACTTCCAGATTCCTTCGGTCACAAAGGGCGTGATGGGATGGAGCAGCCTGAGCATGGCGTCGAGCGTATGGGCTAAAATTCGCTGCACGACCGGTCGAGTCGTAGCGTCTTGCAATCGCGGTTTGGCCATCTCGACATACAGGCTACAGAAATCATCCCAAGCAAACACATAGATCGCTCGAGCCGCCTCGCTGTACTTATACTCGCGAATACCCTTCGTTACCGCTTCAGTAACCGTCGCGAGCCGAGAAAGAATCCAGCGATCTTCGAGTGCCAGCGAATCGCGATCGATTTCAATCGGTTCAAAACCTTCGAGATTCATCAGTACAAATCGCGATGCATTCCAAAGTTTGTTAACAAAATTTCGGGCTTCTTCAAAACGCTCGCTGACAACCGGAGCTTTCGGTAATGCTTTATCGGCATCGCTCTCTGCCCACTGCGTCGAAAAGCCTTTGTTGCATTTATCACAGTTGACTTTCGGCTTCTGACGATTCTCTTTCGTTTGATTAACCAAGTTCTGGCAGTGCGGGCATTCATATTGCACCGGCATCCGCACGTCCTGAGTATCCGTCGCCAACCACGCTAATCCAAAGCGGAGTGCATCGGGGCCAAACTTATCGATCACGTCGATCGGATCGACGCCGTTCCCCTTGCTCTTGGACATTGTTTCACCGTACCCGTCAAGAATCTTCGGGTGAATAAAGACTTCTTGGAATGGGATCTTGCCCATATTATTCAGCCCCATCAAAACCATCCGGGCTACCCACAAAGTGATAATGTCGCGCGAAGTAATCAGGGTGCTGGTCGGATAAAAATAGTCGAGCTCCGGCGTCTTCTCTGGCCAACCCAATGTCGAATGCGGCCATAGCGCTGAACTGAACCAGGTGTCGAGGACGTCTTCTTGTCGGACCAATCCTAGACTTTCAATCTTGGTTTCAAGTCCGCTATCGTCGTTCAAGATACACGTATGCAGAACCGCCGAGGCATCGTCAGGATTCAGTTCGATATGGGAACGAATCTGACCCGACTTCGCTTCGGCCATCGCTTCGATTTTTTTCTTGAGCGACGAACATGCCTCTTGGCTGGCGAACGATTTACTCCAGATCGGAATTTGATGGCCCCACCAAAGCTGACGACCGACAGGCCAGTCTCGCTTTTCTCCTAGCCAATCTAGATAATTCTTGGCATAGCGTTCTGGAAAGATTTTGACTTGATGGCTGGTAACCGCATCCATCGCGGACTGAGCCAACGTATCCATGCGGACAAACCATTGATCGGCCAAGTACGGTTCAATCGGAGTCTTGCTTCGATCCGAATGCGCCAGATCGATTTCGCGATCTTCGATGCGTTCGACCAACCCCAAGGCATCAAGATCGTCGACGACTTTCGTTCGAGCTTTGGGCATCGTCAAGCCCTGGTAGGTTCCCGCTTCGGCATTCAACGTCCCGTCGGTATTCATAATGTTGACCATCGGAAGTTTGCAGCGTTTGCCAACTTCGTAGTCGTTAGGATCGTGGGCTGGCGTGATCTTGACGCAGCCGCTTCCCAGTTCGGGTTTTGCCCAGATGTCGGCGACCAACGGGATATCGCGATTGGCTAACGGCAGCCGCAGCATCCGACCATCGCGAGCCATCTTGGCAAGTGCGATCAACTGCGGCAGCAGCATCTTTCGTCGCTCGTCGAGTTCGTCCAACTGGCTTTGAACAGCAGCTTTATCCTTCGCCGAAGCAGCCGCTAATTTTTCTTTCAAAGCCAATTCAAACTTATCGAGCGCCGCAGCGGGTTCAGGATGCACCGCGACGGCTGTGTCGCCGAGCATCGTTTCGGGGCGCGTCGTGGCGATCGTTACAAATTGTGGCTCACCCGTTTTCGGCGCGATCACCGGGTAGCGAAAATGCCAAAAATGACCTTTGACTATTTCGTGAGTCACTTCATCGTCGCTGACTGTCGTTTGAAGATACGTATCCCAATTGACCAATCGTTTTCCGCGATAAATTAGCTCCTTCGAAAAGAGATCGAAGAAGGTTGTTCGAACAGCCCGAGCGCACGTTTCATCAAGCGTAAAACGCGTTCGTCGCCAATCGCAGGAACAGCCCATGCTTTTGAGCTGGCCAAGGATGCGTGTCTCGTATTGCGCCTTCCATTGCCAAATCCGTTCGACGAGTTTTTCACGTCCTAAGTCATGGCGTGTTTTGTTCTCTAGTTCCTTAAGCCGTCGCTCGACAATTGCTTGTGTCGCAATTCCCGCGTGATCGGTTCCTGGCATCCAAAGCGCAGCAAAACCTTGCATGCGATGCATTCGAATTTGAATATCTTGCAACGTATTGTTAAGCGCATGACCAAGGTGCAAAGCTCCTGTCACATTGGGCGGCGGGATGACAATCGTAAAAGGCTTTTTCTTCGGATCCACCTCGGCATCGAAACACCCGGCCGCTTCCCATTCAGCGTAGATCGCGGCTGACTGTTGGGCAAAATCGAATCGATTGGGAACCTCTGTCGTAGTCTCGCTCATAACTTTCCGTAATTCTTGTGCAATTTGTATTCGACGGCATCAATCAAGGCGAACCAGCTAGCTTCGATGATATTCTCGCTAACTCCAATGGTTCGCCAAGTCTCCGTCTCATCAGTACTCTCGATGTTGACGCGAATTCGAGCCGCCGTCCCCTCTTGTCCGTTTACCACCCGGACTTTGTAGTCGACCAGCCGCATCGAATCCAGGCAAGGATAGAAACTTGTGAGCGCCTTGCGAAGAGCAGCATCCAAGGCATTTACGGGGCCATGCCCTTCGGCGGCTTCAAAGCGAATATCGTTGCCAACCTGGATTTTCAACAGCGCTTCGGCGTAGGCGTTCTGGTCTGGAACATTGGTATCGCCAGCCACAATCTGATATTTAATCGGTTGAAAATGCGACGAAAACGTATTCGAGCAACGTTTTACCAGCAAATCAAAGGAGGCTTCGGCAGCCTCGTATTGATAGCCTTGGTTTTCCCGGCCAACGACTTCCGCCAAAATTTTATCGAGCAGTTCGCGATCGTTCTGCAAATTATGCTTGGTCGTCAAGGCGATAATATTCGACCGGCCCGATAGCTCGCTCACCAGAATCCTTCGTTCGTTTCCGACCAAGGCCGGATCGAGATGTTCGTAGGTATGAGCCGCTTTGTTGACCGCATGAACGTGCATTCCACCTTTATGAGCAAAAGCGCTCTGTCCGACGAAAGGTTGGCCGGTTCGCAACTGAAGGTTCGCGGTTTCGTAGACGTACCTTGATAGTTCCGTGAGATGCTCTAGCGAACGACCGCCAAGGACTTCATACCCTTTTTTCTTCAGCGCCAGATTGGCGATCACCGAAACCAGATCCGCGTTGCCGCATCGCTCGCCGATCCCGTTGATCGTCCCTTGAACATGTTCGCAACCCTCATCAATGGCGGCCAGCGTGTTGGCGGTTGCCAGATCGCCATCATTGTGACAATGAATCCCGAGTCGAGCTTCGCTCCCTTTTAAAGTATACGCGGCAGCCAATGACACCTCTGCAATCCATTCTGGAAGAGCCCCTCCGTTGGTATCGCACATGACAATCCACTTGGCACCAGCCTTAGCGGCCGTCTCAATCGCTTGGAGGGCATAAGCTGGGTTCGCGCGATAGCCATCGAAAAAATGCTCGGCGTCATAAACAACTTCGGCGTGCTGAGCAAGAAAGGCCGTGCTCTCGCCGATCATATCGAGGTTTTCTTGAAGCGAGACGCCGAGGATTTCGGTAGCATGAAAATCCCACGACTTACCAACCAGTGTAATCACCGGCGATTGAGCGGCAACGAGCGATTTCATGCCCGGATCATCGGCAGCTTTTAAGCCTCGCCGGCGCGTCATACCAAAGGCGGAAATTTTCGACTGACCGAGATCGAACTCGCGGATGCGTTTGAAAAACTGGGCGTCCTTTTCATTCGAAAGCGGGTATCCACCTTCGATCATATCGATGCCCATTTCTGACAACCGAACGGCGATATTCAATTTGTCCTGAAGCGATAGGGAGACGCCCTCTCCTTGCGTGCCGTCGCGAAGTGTCGTGTCGTAGACCAAGATCGATCGCATGGTTTTTCTCAATGAAATAAAAAATCAGAACCAATAGGATACTAAAATTGAAAACGGGTTAGGCAAACAAAAAACCCCCCGAAGCGTCTGCTGCGGGGGGTTTGAATATTTGGTTTGAAACGCCGTAATTCCCCTAAGCCGACACCCGATGGTGGCTGGTAATGCTAATAATCCTGGAAACGATGCTTTTCATAACGGTTACATAGCCTAAATGGAAGCGAAGCCGTTGTCAATGTCGCCCAACAGCGAACTCACACGCCCTCCTGAGCGAGCAACAAGCTTCTTAAAGCAAATACACCCGCGTTATTTCTGCGAGTCCAACCAGGAAATCGCCGGTCCCAACCTTCGTCTTAGTTTTCGTGCCATACGAGATCGTGGAGCCCAACGAAAAGTGTCGAGTTGACTTGACATTTCAAAGCCCTTTCGTAACATGTTACAGAACATGCTACAACCCTTCTATGGCGCCTCGCGAATTTGCCTTTTATGATTCAGTCCGACCGAGTTTACCATCACATTCTGAAACAACTATTGCGCCGAAACATCCGACCGGGGCAATTGTTGGATCGACGCAAAATTGCTGAGGAGCTGGAGGTCAGTCTCATCCCAGTTTCCGATGCGGTGCAGCGATTGTCATACGAGGGTTTCTTAACGGCACGTCATCGACAAGGGACTTTTGTGGTTTCTCCGAGTGTTGAGGATGTCTGCGGGCAGCTTTTATTGCGAGAGGCGATCGAGTGCCAGTGCGCGAGGCTTTATTGTGGTGGTCCAGTCAAGAAATCGCAACGAAGGCTGCATTTACTAGCTTCCAAAGCTGACCGGGCCGCGGATTCTGGCCGTCCGATTTGGTCGGAAGACTTTGAGTTTCACCAGGCACTCGTCGCTTTGACTGAATGCAAAGCGCTCATCGACTGTTTCAGCCGTGTTGTGAAGCTGAGCATGTTTCATCAGATTGCAATCATCGCGCCGATTCGAAAAACGACCTACAAGCATCACGTTGAACTGCTCAACAAACTGTGTGTGGCGTCGTCCGATGAGGCCGATTCAGCAATTCGGCAGCATATTCGGGCGGGCAAAGAAAACCTTATTGGAGAATTTCCATGAATCCTATGCGGCGACATGCAAGCTTGGTTCTGCTTACTTTCTTGATGACGAATATTTGGACAAGTCTACGGTCGGCCGAACCTTTCATCGAGAAGCAAGATCTCTTTGTCGTGGGCGACGATCCCCACTACAACATCTACCATATTCCAGGCATCGTAGTGACGGCCAAAGGAACAGTGCTTGCATGGTGTGAAGCCAGAAAACGACCGGCGGGATCTAGCGATTGGGATGATATCCGCATTCTTCTTCGACGGAGCGTGGACGACGGGAAATCATGGAGTCGACCGGTAAGCATCGCAAATGTCAAAGGTCCCAAGATAAAAAACCCCTTCGCTTTGGGAATGAAAAGTGTCGATCCGAAAGATGTGACATACAACAACCCCGTCTTGATTGCGGACCGTGATGGTACGGTGCACATGCTCTTCTGCCTTGAATATATGCGAGTCTTCTATCAAAAAAGCGTAGATGACGGCATTTCATGGAGTGAGCCGAACGAGATAACAGCTGCATTCGACGCCTTCAAGAAAGACTACGATTGGAAGGTGGTGGCAACTGGACCCAATCATAGCATACAGCTCAAATCGAAGCGGCTAGTCGTACCGGTATGGCTTTCCACGGGCACGGGTGGAAACGCGCATCGCCCGAGTGTTACCGCAACGATCTATAGTGATGACGCGGGAAAGACTTGGCATGCTGGTGAGATTGCGGTACCTTGTACCGACGAATGGATCAATCCCAACGAAACGGTGGCCGTCGAGTTAAGCGATGGTCGAGTGATGCTGAACGTTCGCAATGAATCGAAGTCCCACCGGCGTTTGGTGACGACGAGTCAAGACGGTGCGACCAATTGGAGTACACCTCGCTTCGAAGAAGCATTGTTCGAGCCAATTTGCATGGGAGCGATGGTTCGATATGCGCAGCCAGGCCAAGATCTCATTCTCTTTTCGAATCCTCACAACTTAGACCGTGCGGACGGAAAGGCATCTGCTGGCAAGAGTCGCGATCGCAAAAACCTAAGTGTGAAAGTAAGCCGCGACGAAGGTAATACGTGGGCCATCGACAAGACCGTCGAGGCTGGTCCAAGCATGTATTCAGACCTTGCCGTTACGCCCAACGGAACCATACTCTGCTTCTATGGTCGACATACCCGGCCTGGATTCGCAGGGGATCGCCTCACGCTGGCTCGCTTCAATCTTGAATGGCTTACGGTTCCTGATTTTAATTTTCAATGCTCCTATCTCGACATGTTCGAGCAGGATGGCATCCTGCATTTGTTTCTCCCGCATCGATGGCAGCAAGTGCTCCATCTCAAGGTCAAGGTAGCGGATCTATCAAAATTGCGAACTCAATCCGAACTGCAAATATACGTGGCGAAGTAGTACCTAAACAAATGTTATACGGAATCGTTCCCGCACCATGTTTCCACCATACCGATACTGTTGGTTGGTCATCGTCGTGATGATGATGATGAGTTTAGACGCAGTTCACGCGGATTCAGCTCGGATGGAGACGAGCTGCGTTTTTCCTTTCGCTCCGGGCAACAAGCCGAACTATCGGATCCCTGCGATCATTCAAGCTCCGAACGGTGACATCCTCATCTTTTGCGAGAAACGCAACGATGGCATCGGTGACATTGGCAATCACGATATCGTATTGAAACGCAGTTCCGACAAAGGCAAGACATGGAGCGCAGAGCAAATTGTGTTCGACGATGCCGAGAATACCTCGACTGACATCACCATCGGCTATGATCGACAAACGAAGAAGCTCTGGCTATTCTTCCTTCGAGACAAGAAGAAGTACAACTATTTCACAAGTATCGATAGCGGCTTAACCTGGCAGGGCCCTGTGTCCATGCACGGCCACGTGATCAAGCCTGAGTGGGAACAACTTCAAGGGAAGAATGAAGAATCCGATCCCGCCAGCAAAAGTCGTACAAAACAGTGGGCCGCAGGTTGGTCTCAGCGATATGGTTGTGGCCCTGGCAACGCGATGATCCAGCTCAAGTCAGGGCGATTGCTGGTGCCCGCACGTCATCGTGAGGACATTGGCAATGGTAAGCTTCGCAGCTTCGCGCATTGCTTCTTCAGCGACGACCATGGAGCGAGCTGGGAGCTTGGCGGCAACGTCGGCCGCGATACGAGCGAATGTCAGTTCGTTGAACTGAGTAACGGCAACGTTCGCGTGATCAGTCGCAATGAAAGCAGTGACGACTCGCCCGACAATCTTCGTCATCTTACGGCAATTAGCCATGACGGCGGGAAAACCTGGACTGATTTTCATCGACTTGAGGAACTCATTACACCACGTTGTCATGGAGCCGTGGAACGCTTCGATGCCAAGCACTTGCTATTTTCCAGCCCAGCCTCGCCATTGCGTCAAACGGAACATCCATACGGCCGCTACAATTTAACGGTGCGGTTGAGTACCGATGACGGAGAGTCCTGGAGTGCAGGCAAAACCATCTGGCCACATCCTTCCTCGTATTCTGATATCGTGGTCCTGGATGATCAGTCGATTGCCGTTGTCTACGAACGCGGCAACAAGGGCAGTACACACTATTGGGATGAGTTGCATTTTGTACGATTTGATGTTGAATGGTTCAAGAGTCGGAGAAAACCTGTGCCATGAGAACGATTTTCTTTGTCCTTGTCGCCGACATCTGACTTAACCCTTTGCGAGCTTAGCGCCTTTGCGTGAATCCAACTATATCCAATTCGCGAGTGCTTTCGTTTGCTACTCCCTGGTTCAGGCACGTTGTAAACGAAACGAAGGTGGAATGGTTATTTCGCCAGCAGTTTCCATTGGAGAACTCACCGCTTAGGATAGAGTCAAAGGCGAGAGAAAAGAAGTTATGAATTCAACCCCAGTCGATATCGAATATCATCGTCGCATTGAAGTTGTACGAATCTGAACCGACCATTGTTGCGATGATCCACGAGCACCTTGCAAATGTTCGGCTCTTCCGCAGAAACTGTGGGTGGTTTTCGTGATCCGCAATCGATTTTAGCCGTGAAATACAAGGAAAACACTGGACTGAGTGATTGCAAAAACCAAGGTTCGCTTTCT
>Ga0163150_10005314_pt1 | contig 16553 bp, 16 predicted proteins | sample OliLakLV19P2IB_FD_148628 | JGI IMG/M metagenome (GOLD analysis project Ga0163150, IMG submission 148628) | Freshwater microbial mat bacterial communities from Lake Vanda, McMurdo Dry Valleys, Antarctica - Oligotrophic Lake LV.19.P2.IB | ecosystem: Environmental > Aquatic > Freshwater > Lake >...
CGCGGCTTCTTGGCAGCAGGTTCGGTCATTCAGAGGCTCCTTCAGCACAATGATGACCTCACACACAGAATTCCGGATAGGCCCATGTCTGATCATGCAAGTTGCTCGAATCGTGCACGAACAAGATCGGCTTTGCCCAGTGTCCTCGCTTTTTCCTCTGTGTCCTCTGTGTTGAAAAATCGGCGCTTCTATTTCCCCTCCAACGGCTTTTCCGCCCCCGCCGGCTTCTTCTGCAGCGAAATCGCCAGCACCCCCGCCATCACCAATCCCGCGCCCGCGAGCTGCAATGCGGTGATCTGCTCATCGAGGAAGAAAAATCCCAGGAATATGGTGGCGATGGGGCCCACGGATCCGATGATCGACGCATGGCTGGAGCCGATGCGCCGGATGCCCTCGGACATCAGCACAATCGGCAGCACCGTCGAGACTGCCGCCATCAGCAGGGCAAGCCAGTAGACCGGCGCGGGCTGAGCAAAGATGACGTACCAATCACTCGTCACCAGATAGTGGATGACAACCGCCACACACGAGACCAGGCCCGCGTAGCAGGCGAAGCGCAGGCTGCCCACCCGCCCGACCACGCGTCCGCTGCCCAGCAGGTAGGCGGCGTAGAAAAGCGCCGACAGCAGCACCCATGCGGATCCCAGCACCACGTTGCCCGGCTGCGTGGCCACGTCGTGCCCGAATACCAGAGCGATGCCCACGTATGACAGGACCACCGCCACCACATCGCGACGCGTGATCCTGCGCTTGAAGAGCAGCGCGGAAAGCAGCAACACAAAGGTCGGGTGGATGAAAAGCAGCAGCCGCTCCAGCGCCGCGGTGATGTATTGCAGCCCGATGAAGTCGAAATAGCTGGCGAGGTAATACCCGATGAAGCCCAGCAGCGCCACGGAACGCAGGTCTGCCCTCGAAAGCGGCTGGATGCCGGGGTCGCGCAACGCCCACCACGCCAGCAGCAGGAACATCGGAGCGCTGAAGATCATGCGCAGCGTGAGCAGCGTCACGGCATCGACGCCATGACGGTACGCGAGCTTGATGATGACGGCCTTGCCGGAGAAGGCGATGGCCGAGACCATCACCAGGATCGCCCCGGTCAGGCGGGATTGCTTGCTGAACATCCCGATATTGAATCAGATTCGGTCGGCGGGTCCCGAAACGCGTCCTTCGGCGCGGCCCTTTGACGCGTCTACCCCGCTCTGCGCGCCGAGCATCAGAGACTCGATGGCGTGTGCGTCGCGCGGGAACCGCGAGTAGCCCGCGGCGCTGCGCAGCGAAACACCCTGGTGGTCGAAATTCAGGCTGTCGTGCAGCGCGCGGGCGAAATTGGCCATCAGTTCCTCGGGCATCCCCAGGCCGAGCACCGCAAACTCGTCGTCACCCACGCGCCCGATCAGGCATTCACCCTCGCCTGCCGCAAGCACAAGGCGGCGCGCCGCCTCACCCAGCATCCGATCGGCGGCGTCGTGACCGATGACCAGGTTCACGCGGCGGAAGGCGTCGATGTCGGCCACCACCAGCACCGCTTGCCCGCCTTGGGCCTGTGCGGCGCGCAGGCGAACCGCAGCCGCGTCGAAGAATGCGTGTCGATTGAGCAGGCCCGTGGCGGCGTCGCGCGTGGCGGCGAGATGCGCTTCGCCCAGGCTGCCGAAGAGCTTCTCGGCGGCGAAGCGGCCCAGGAAGGCGAAGACCCCCGTGATCAGCAGGAAATCCAGGTATTGCGGCCAGCGCGTGAAGCGGCCGATCTGGCTGCGCGAAAAGCCGAGCAGGTCTGCGGCAAACGCCGCCGTGGCGGCAAAAAACGTGAGCACCACGATGGCGACAAACGCCCGGCGCGAGAGCAGCACGGCCGCGACCAGCACGATGCCGCCGTAGGCGGTCAGCGCCACGTCGTGCACACCCAGCGGGTTGAGCAGCAGGATCATGGTGACCACCGTGATCAACACGCAGCACAGCAGCGCAATCGCGGGTTCGTGGTGGCCCGCGCGCGCGAAGCCCCATGCCGACAGCCCAAGCGGTGTGGCCAGCGCCATCAGAATCGCGATGTCGCGGTGGCCCTGGAACGCGTTGAACGATGTCCCGAAGAAAAGCGCGAGAGTGACCACAACCACTGCGAGCCTGACGATTGCGGTCATTGGCTCCGACGATCGCGGATCGTACGTGCTGCCTGCCTTGCCCACTGCGGTTTGCCTCCGGAGTCTTTTCACTGGCCCCTCATCCATCGAAGAGCCATCGAAAAGGGGAGGCGTCGTTGCCGACGCCTCCGGAAAGACACCCGGGCATCAATCAGGGAGGCAATGACCGGGTGGTGTCCCAGGCCGCAGATTACGGGCGCGCGGTGAAAACGCTTGTGAACAGGGTCACTAAGCGAACCGTCCACTATTTACAGTTGAAACCATCCGCGCCGCCGTCCGCCAGGCTTGCGGCCGCAAGCGTTCGCCGTCGGTTATCATCTTTGCGCCCCTGCCTTTGAAGAAGATCGTGCGCACATCCAAGACGAAGGGTTTCACCCTGATCGAGATTGCCGTCGTACTGGGCATCCTCAGTCTCCTGGCCTTTATGTTGGCGCCCCTCGCGGGATCGCTTGTGAGCTCGGCGAGGTTGCGCGACACCAAGGCGCGAATCGAACCCATCAAGGCCGCGCTGATCTCATACGTGACCGCGAACAGTCGGCTGCCCTGTCCCGCAGTCGAGTCCCTTCCGGTCACGGACGCCAATTATGGACGTGAAGCCGCCACTCCGGGCACGTGCACGGCCGCCACAGCGCTGACGGGAGGTGCGTCCAGGGGTGTGCTCCCGTGGGCCACGCTCGGCCTGAACGGTGACGCGGTCGTGGATGGCTACGGCAGGTTCTTCACGTACGCCGTCACAACCTCGTTGACGAGCCTGAATGCGAACACTGTGTCCGGAATGACCGGCGTGCTGATCCTGCACAGCGGCACGCCGGTGACCGCCGCCAACCAGCTCAACGTCGGAAACCTGGCCGCGTATCTCGTCATCTCCCATGGCAACAATGGCTTCGGGGCGTTCAACCCGGGCTCCGGTGCGCAGACGCCGTTTACCGGCGGGAGCGATGAACTCGAGAACACCAACACGACAAACGTGGATTTCGTCGACAAGGCCTTCGCCGACGACAGTGTGAACCCGTTCGACGACATTGTGGCCTGGGTCACGCCGCGTGAGATTCTCAGCGCACTCGGGCAAAGCGGCGTGAAGACCCCGCAAGGCGCGCTCACCGACAAGTTCCAGAGCATCCGCAATGCGCTGCTTTCGTACATAGCCACGGACAGCAGCGACCCGGACGGGATCGGCACTCGAACCGTCTACCGGCGAGTGCCGAATGCGGACACGAACTTCGACGGAACGGAAGATTTACCGAACCTCACCGGGACCGTCCCGTTCACGAGCCTTGGAATCTCGCCGGCGATCACCACGGATCCCTGGGGCCACGCGATCCGCTATTTTGTCAGCGCCGCCGCGCTGGCGAAGAGCAACATCGGCGCCAGCGCCGGGCTCTATAGCGGCATGACCCCAGGTGCAGCGATCACCCTCGCCTCGGACGGTCCGGACGGCAATCCGACCACGGCCGACGACGTGTTCTACACGATCGCGATTTCCGAAATGATGGGCGCGCTCATCGCGGCCAAGATCCCGATGGATTGAGGGCGTCATCCCCTTCCCGCCCGATGACTCTCTCCTTCTCCCTCTCCCAAGGGAGAGGGAGAAAGGCTAAGCCAGCACCATCCGCTGCACATCCAGCCCCTCGGCGTAGGGCACGCCGATCATCCGCCCCTGCACATGGGCGAACTCCCGGTACATCTCGGTATCCAGGCCGCGGCCGCCGAACTGGCTGGCGTGGGCGGTGATGGCGTGCATCTTCGCGTCGATGGTGTCGGAGACATCCACGTAGGCGGTCGGATGGAACGCAATCGGCACCGGCCGGCAATTGGTCGGGTGGTACGAGAAGAAATCGAAATACGCCAGGCGCTGCGTCGGCAGGCACGCCTGGTAGATCAGCAGGTGGTCGTTGTGGAAATCCGCCTTGCTGTGGGTCAGCACTGCCGCGGGTTTGTATTCGCGGATCATGTCGTCGAGCATGCCCACCAGGTCGCAGGTCTTCACGTCCTCGATGCGCTGGGGCCCGCCGTCCATCAGGATCTTCAGCTCGCAGCCCAGGACCTCCGCGCCGCGCCTTGCTTCCTCGATACGCACGTCGTAATCCCTGGGTATCGAGGCCACGCACATGACGACATGGGCGCCGTGCTGGCGCAACTTGGCGAGCGTTCCGCCGATGCCGATCTCGAGGTCGTCGGGATGCGCCCCGATGGCCACAACCGTCTTGCCGGAATACCGGTTGGCGATGGATTGCCCCGGGGGGCGCACCTCGGTGTCACAGGCTCTTTTCATGGCGTCCTCGGGTGCACCCCCTCCCAGGGGGGCGTCTTGTACAGGTGCAGCGTGAAATCGTTCGGAAGGTAGCTGTGGTCGATGCGCGCTGCCGGCGTGAGGGCGAGGCCCATCTCCAGGATTTCGGCGGGATCGACGTACACACGCGCTTGGGCCGGCGCGGGCGAACGCCGGCTCAGGAAATTGACGGCAACGCCCTCGCGCGCCCATTCGAACATGCGCGTCACCGTCGGACGGATGCGTTCGCGGGTGCCCGCGGCATCGAGGCCGAAGATGCCGCTGGCCACCACGAAGTCGTAGGGCTCATCGGGTTCATGGTCGAGCACGTCGCCCACGATGAAGCGACCCTGCTCGGGGGTGAATCGTTCGCGCCCGCGCGCCACCATCGGTTCGCAGAGGTCCAGGCCGGTGTATTGCGGCCGGATGCCGCGCTTGCAAAGGAACAGCAGGAAGTCGCCGAAGCCGCAGCCGACATCCAGCAGCCGGCGGTTGTGGAAGTCACCCAGCCCGAGGAGCGCCTCGAAGCGCTTTTCCTGTGACGACTGGTTGCGAAAGCCGAGCCCGCGGTGGTCGTAGCCGAAACGGCGGACCTTGTCCTCGTACCAGCGCGAGGTTTCGGTTTCAGGCCGCAAGGAGCTCATCGCGCTTCGCCATCACCGGCGCCCACAGCACCTCGACGGCGCGCGGCCCACAATTGAAGAGCAGGTCCAGCGACATCAGGCCCGGGGTGAACGGCGCCTCGCCGCACTGCTCGTAGGTGGGGTGCTTGAACTGCTGCCACTGGACGCCGATGCCGCGGGCGGCGAAGGCCGGGAGGTCAAGGTAGCCGCGCGATCCACCCAGCCCACCCAGGAATGTGGAACCCGCTTCTGCTTCCTCGCACACGTTGAGCAGCAGCGTCGACCGCGCGCCGTCGGCGCGCATCTCGGAGCTGCGCTTGAGCGGCGTGCGGATCTGGAACGACTCGCGCAGGAAGTCGAGCATGGCCAGGTCCAGGTCCAGCAACTTTTCGTACCGGCTCTCCAGGATCTCCTGCAGGCGCGGCCCGTAATGCTCGAAAAACGGGGCCTTGCGATAGGCGTACTTGAGCGTCTTGAAATGGGTCGAACCCCAGCTCCGGCTTCCGCTTTCGCTGTTGTCGACCTGCTTGTCGATGATCCGCTCCTTCTGGGACATCTGGATCACCGGCACGGTGAGCCACTTCGACTCGCCCTCGACGCGGATCATCGCGCGGTTCTGGTAGTTGCGCCGCTCGAACTGCACGTGGTCCAGCACGACGAAGAGGTCGGCCTTCGCCATCCGGTCGAGGTATCCCAGCCAGGGTACGTAATGGGGCTGGTGGATGGCTACGAGCATGTCTGTCTCCCGGGTGAAGTGGCCTCGAATGAGTGAACGTTAATGGCCCAATCTTTCCCACCGACTTGCGGCCGGTAGGCCGAATGGACCAGTCCGGATCGTGTCCCGGCTACAGGGTTTTTTTTGGCGGCGAAATATCGTGGGCATAAGTCCTACACGGCGGCCCATCCATGACACCTTTCCCTTCGCAGTGCCCGGTTCCTGTTGTCCTCCTGGGAGGTGTGAGCCTCGTTCGTACGCTGGGCCTCGCCGGCATCCCCGCCATCGTTGCCACCAGCGACCCGGACGAGCCCGCGCTGGCCTCGCGCCATTGCACCCAACACCATCGGATCCCGCGTGTGGATTCGGGCGCCCCGTGCCTCGAAGCGCTGATGGCCCTTGGCGCCCGCCTTTCGAACGAATACGGCGGCCGGGTCCCGCTGATGTATGGCGGCGATGACGCCCTGGGCCTGGTCAACGACCACAGCGCGCGGCTTTCGCGCTACTACCGGTTCCTGCTGAACGACCGCGAGGTGGGCGGGGCGTTGATCGCCAAGGATCGCTTCGGGACATTCGCGCGCCATCGTGGCTTGCCGGTGCCGCGCGCCCTGGCCTGGAAGGGTGATGGTCGCGGCACGGTGCGCGGAACCGAAGGCGCGGTGGTCGCCAAGCCGAGCGAAAAATTCGATTGGCACCATTCGGCCCTCTGCACGGAGCTTTTCGGCGGCGACGGCAAGGCGCTGGTGTTCGAATCCGGCGCGGCCGCGGCGGCGGACGCGGGCGTGGCGGCGCACTACGCCGAACTCACCTTCCAGGAATACATCCCGGGTGGCCACGAGGAGCTCTGGTCGTACCACGGCTTTGCCGACGACGAAGGCCATGTGCTCGCGGCCTTCACCGGCCGCAAGGTGCGCACCTACCCCGCCGTGACCGGCGAGAGCGCCTTCATCGAGCTGGCCGAAAACGATGGCCTTGCCGAAGTGGGCCGCTACGTGGCGCGGCGCTGTCCGCTCAAGGGTTTCTTCAAGATGGATTTCAAGCGCGACCCCCGCAACGGCCGCTGGCACCTGCTGGAGATCAACGCCCGCTGCACCCTGTGGCACTACATCGGCGCCGCCAACGGCGTGAACCTGATGCGCGTGGCCTACGACTACCTGCTGACCGGCGAACGCCCGGAACAGCGCCCGGCCGTCCAGCGGTATCGCTGGCTTTCGCTCGAGCTCGATTTCAAGGCGTACCGGGAAATGTCGCGCAAGGGTGAATTGACCGCCGCGCGCTGGCTCGGGTCGATCCTCATGTCACGCAACCTCTACGCACTTTTCAGCTGGTCCGATCCCGGGCCGTGGCTCTTCTTCTGGCGGCGGCGCATCGCGCGGCGCCTGCACCGCGGGCCGGCACGTTTCGCCTCCCGCCTCCGGCAATGGCGCGCTACGGCATCCTAGGCGACATCCACGGCAATCGCGAAGCGCTGCTGGCGGCGCTGGCGCTCCTCGACCAACACGGGGTGGATCGTATCGCCTGCGTGGGAGACCTGGTGGGCTACAACGCGGATCCCGATGCCTGCGTGCAGATCCTGCGCGAGCGCGGCGCCGTCTCGATCGCCGGCAACCACGACCTCATCGGCACCGGGATGCTGGGTTTTGACCGATGCTCCAACAAGGCGATGCATTCGCTCAAGCGCACACGCCGCCACCTGCAGCCCGCCACCACCGCCTACCTGCGCGCCCTGCCCTCGCACGCAATGCTGGAAGAGCGCGTCCTGCTGACCCATGGAGGGGTGCGGGATGTGCAGCAATACATGACGAGGCCCGCACACGTGCTGGAGAACGTGGCGTACCTGAGATCGGACTTTCCAGGCCGGCGCATCTGCTTCTTCGGCCACACCCACGAGCAGCGCGTCTTCGAAGTGGATGGAGATCGGGTTACGGAGCCTTTCGCGGGGCAGATCGGCGAGGCCGGCGCGATCGTGCAGCTTTCCCCGGGACGCGAATACTTCGTCAACCCGGGCTCCGTCGATGCCTCACGCAAGCGCGCGCACAAGCTGGCGGAGCTGGCGATCTTCGATAGCGCGGCGCTGACGGTGCAGTTCGACCACACGCCGTATGACGACGCCCGGACCGAAGGCAAAGCGGCCGCCGGAGGCTTCCGGATCGATCGCTGGCGCGATCGCCTCTACGACTTCGAACGTCGGCTGATCGGACCGCGCCAGATGGAGGATCGAAAAAGCGGCCCCACGTGACAGCTGAAATCCACTGGCCGGAGGCGGGCCGGGCAGCTAAGCCGCGGTGCGAGCCTGCGCCATCGAGGGCGAAAATCCGAGCTGGCGCAGCCTCACCGAGGCGATCAGGAAGTGGCTGGTCATGCGGTCGAGCTTGCGCTCGTCGTCGAGATAGAGGATCGCCTTGTCGCCTTCGAGAACCAGGCGGTCGGCCCAGAACTCGATGTCATGGTGGGTGCGGACCCACCCCGGCCGGCAGCTGTCGGGCAATCGATCCAGCTCCTGGGAGCTCCAGCTTTCCAGGTATTGCGACGTGACGTTCACGACCTCTTCGATCGATGCTGCGGCGGATAAAGCGTTGTACTTGCTGTCCACGTCGAGCTCCTGATTCCTGATTGTGCCCACTGGTCCCCACTATGTGGCTGGGGACAAGGGCACGATATCAGGCGGCGGCGCTCGACTCTGTGAGAAAAGTCCTACAAAGCTAGCCGACTGCTACCAACTCCACGTCGAAAACGAGGGTGGCGTTGGGGGGAATCACCCCGCCGGCGCCGCGTGCGCCGTATCCCATCTCGGGCGCAATGACGAGGGTGCGCTTGCCGCCCACCTTCATGCCCGCCACGCCTTCGTCCCAGCCGCGGATCACCTGCCCGCCGCCGAGCGAAAACTCGAACGGGTCGCCGCGGTCGACGGAACTGTCGAACTTCTTGCCATGGCCGTCGGCCGCGGCCGGGTCATGCAGCCAGCCGGTGTAGTGCACCGTCACCGGGCCTTTTTTTGCTTCGTCTCCCGAACCCACGACCACGTCGATCTTCTGCAGTGCCGCCATTGCGCCTCCTCGTGCGTCAAATGAAAAGCCCCCACGCGCGATTTGCCTGGGGGCCTGTAGCCTGGCGGAGAGGGAGGGATTCGAACCCCCGGTACCTTTCGGCACAACAGATTTCGAGTCTGCCGCAATCGACCACTCTGCCACCTCTCCGGAACCGGCGATTTTAGCAGTTTTGTTAAGCTTGTCGGCTTGAGGCATTCGGACAACCCCCTTGCGCATCCCCGACTGGACGCCTGAACAGGCGCCCCGCGAGCCTGCGCTGCTGGACGCGGTGCTGAAGCGGCGCGGCGGCAAGCTCCTCAAACTGGATCTCGCCCTGCTCTGGAGCGCCCCCCTGGCGCGCGCCTGGAACGTCTTCCTCGGCGCGGTGCGCCGCGAACTGGCGCTCGACGGGCGGCTGAGGGAGATCGCCATCTGCACTGTCGCGCGGGTGACAGGCGCCGATTACGAGTTCGAGCATCATTGGCCCGAATACGTGCGCGCCGGCGGCGACAATCGGCTGCGCCACCGCATCATGGATCCCGACAGCGCCGCCACCGACACCGCGTTCTCCGACGACGAGCGCCTCGCCATCCGATACGCCATCACCATGACCCGCGATGTCCAGGTGCCCGACCAGCTCTTCAGGCTGGTGCGGCAACGTTTCCCCACCACGGAGCTGGTCGAGCTCACGGCGGCCATCGCCAGCTACAACATGGTGGCGCGTTTCCTGGTGGCCCTGCAGGTGCAGGACGAGCGCAAATGACCCGGATCATCCACCGCAGCCTGCGCGGATCCATGCCCGTCGCCGTCTCCGGCAAGGGCATCACGCTGACCGATCGCGATGGCAAGGTCTACATCGACGCCAGCGGCGGCGCGGCGGTGTCCTGCCTGGGCCACGGCCATCCCGATGTCATCGCCGCGATGCACGCCCAGATCGACCGCCTGGCCTATGCCCACACCGGGTTCTTCACCACCGAAGTCGCCGAGGAGCTTGCCGAAAGGCTGGTCGCCGGCGCGCCACCCGGCATCGGCCACGCCTATTTCGTCTCCGGCGGCTCGGAGGCGGTGGAGGCGGCGCTCAAGATGGCGCGCCAGTATTTCGTGGAGATCGGGCAGCCGCAGCGCACCCATTTCATCGGCCGCAAGCAGAGCTATCACGGCAACACGCTGGGGGCGCTGGCCGTCGGCGGCAACGAGTGGCGCCGGCAGCAGTTCGCGCCGCTGCTCATCAACGTGACCCACGTCTCGCCCTGCTATGAATACCGCGGGCTGCAGCACCACGAGACGCCGGAGCAATACAGCGAGCGCCTGGCGCGCGAGCTCGAGCACGCCATCGAGGACATCGGCGGCGACCGCGTGATTGCGTTCGTGGCCGAAACGGTGGTCGGTGCCACTCTGGGGGCGGTGCCTCCCACGCCCGGATATTTCAGGCGCGTGCGCGAAATCTGCGACCGCCACGGCATCCTGCTCATCGCCGACGAGGTGATGTGTGGCATGGGCCGCACCGGCACCCTGCACGCGGTGGAGCAGGAAGGCATCTCGCCAGACCTCATGACCATCGCCAAGGGGCTGGGCGGGGGCTACCAGCCCATCGGCGCGCTGCTCGCCTCGGAAAAGATCGTGGACGCGTTCAAGCGCGGCAGCGGCCTCTTCCAGCATGGGCATACGTATATCGGCCACCCTGTCGGTGCCGCGGCCGCCCTGGCGGTGCAGAAGGTGATCGAGCGCGACGGGCTGCTGGACAAGGTCAAGGCTGACGGCGAATATTTCGCCGGTGCGCTGCGCGAAGCGCTGGGAAGGCATCCCCACGTGGGCGACATCCGCGGGCGCGGGCTCTTCTGGGGCGTGGAACTGGTGGAAGATCGCGCCACCAAGGCGCCTTTCGACCCGGCGCTCAAGCTGCATGCAAGGGTCAAGGCCGAGGCGATGCAGCGCGGCCTGATGTGTTATCCGATGGGGGGCACCATCGATGGCGTGCGCGGCGACCACGTGTTGCTGGCCCCGCCCTTCATCGCCACCCGCGCGGAGCTGGACGAAATCGTCGTGCGCTTCGCCGCAGCAATGGATTCAGGGACCGCGTCGCTCGAACGCGCCGCGTAACATCGTCGCACCAACAACTGGAGAGACAACATGAAACGACTTGGACTCACGCTATGCGCGGCGGTAACAGCCGCCCTGCTGGCGCCCTCAGCGATGGCGCAGCAGAAGTACCTCACCATCGGCACGGGCGGGGTGACCGGCGTCTACTACGCCGCGGGCGGCGCCATCTGCCGCCTCGTCAACAAGGACCGCGCCAAACACGGCATCCGCTGCTCGGTGGAATCGACCGGCGGATCGGTCTTCAACATCAACACCATCAAGGCCGGAGAGCTCGACCTCGGCGTTGCCCAATCCGACGTGCAGTACAACTCCTCCAAGGGCCAGGGGCAGTTCAAGGAAGCCGGCGCCTTCGGAGAGCTGCGCGCCGTGATGTCGCTGCACCCGGAGCCGTTCACGGTGCTGGCGCGCAAGGACCTCGGGGCGAAAAACTTCTCCGACATGAAGGGCAAGAAGTTCAACGTCGGCAACCCCGGTTCGGGCACGCGCGCATCGCTCGAGGAGCTGATCGCCGCGATGAACTGGAAGCTCACCGACTTCGCGCTCGCCTCCGAGCTCAAGGCCGACGAACACGGCCCGGCGCTCTGCGACGGCAAGATCGACGGCTTCTTCTACGGCGTGGGCCACCCGTCCGCCAACATCCAGGATCCCACCACCACGTGCGGCGCGAAGCTGGTCTCGGTCACCGGCCCGGCAGTCGACAAGCTGGTGAAGGAGAAGCCCTACTACGCCTATGCCTCGATCCCCGGCGGGCTCTATCCGAACAACCCCGACGAGACCAAGACCTACGGCGTGCTGGCCACGCTGGTGTCCTCCTCGAAAGTGCCGGCGGACACGGTCTACGTCGTCGTGAAGGCCGTCTTCGACAACTTCGAGGAATTCAAGAAGCTGCACCCGGCGCTTGCCAACCTCAAGCCCGAGGACATGGTGAAAAACGGCAACTCGGCCCCGCTGCATGAGGGCGCGGCGCGCTACTACAAGGAAAAAGGCTGGCTCAAGTAGGTTGAACCGCGGGGCGGGCAATGGCCCGCCCTTTTTTTTCGCCTGGGGAAACCATGAGCACTTCGCAAGAGCCGGTCAAGCCGTCCGAGGACCTCCAGCAGATCGTCGCGGAAGCCGACACCGGCGGGAGGGTGGTCGTCGGAGCCACCGGCAAGCTGATCTTCGTGATCGCGGTGGCGTGGTCGCTCTTCCAGCTCTGGTACGCCTCTCCCCTGCCCTTCACGTTCCATTTCGGCATCTTCAACGATACCGAGGCGCGCTCGCTGCACCTTGCGGTGGCGCTTTTCCTCGGCTTCCTGTGCTATCCCGCGCTCATGAAGTCGTCGCGCGCCAGCGTGCCCTGGTACGACTGGATCCTGGCCGTGGCGGCCGCCTTCGCAGGGGCGTATTTCATCCTGTTCTACAACCAGCTCGCCATGCGTCCCGGCCAGCCGACCATGACCGACATCGTCGTGGCATCGGCGGGGATCGTGTTGCTGCTGGAAGCCACGCGCCGCGCGGTCGGCCTGCCGATGACGGTGCTTGCCGTGCTGTTCCTGGTCTACATCATGGGCGGGCGCTACATGCCCGACATCATCGCCCACAAGGGGGCGTCCCTGGAGCGCATGCTCTCGCACCAGTGGCTCACGACCGAAGGCGTCTTCGGCGTGGCGCTCGGCGTCTCCTCCAGCTTCATCTTCATCTACGTGCTTTTCGGCGCCCTGCTCGACCGCGCGGGAGCCGGCAACTACATGATGCAGGTCTCCATGGCGTTCCTGGGCCACCTGCGAGGCGGTCCCGCGAAGGTGGCCGTCGTCTCCTCGGGGCTCAACGGCCTCATCTCGGGCTCGTCGGTTTCCAACGTGGTCTCGGGTGGCATCTTCACCATCCCGCTGATGAAGAAGGCCGGCTATGGCGGAGTGAAGGCCGCGGCGATCGAGACCATGAGCTCGGTCAACGGCCAGATCATGCCCCCGGTGATGGGCGCCGCGGCCTTCCTGATGGTTGAATACGCGGGCCTCACCTATACCGAGATCTGCAAGCATGCGTTCCTTCCGGCCGCGCTTTCGTATATCAGCCTCTTCTACATCGTCCACCTCGAAGCGCTGAAGATGGGCCTGCCGGCCTTCGCCGCCGCGCGGGAGCGCACCGGGCGCCAGAAGCTGCAGGCATGGGCCCTGGGGCTATCGGGGACCATTGCCGTGCTCTGCGCCATCTACTACGTGGCGCTCGGCGTGCAGAAGGTGGCCGGGGCGGCCGCGCCGTGGATCCTGGGTTTCCTGCTGGCCGTGCTCTACGTCTGGTGCATCCGCGCCGCGGCGCGCGAGGCCGACCTGCCGCAGGACATCGACGTGCGCAACCCGAAGCTGCCTCAGGCCTGGCCCACGGTGAAAGCCGGACTGCATTTCCTCATTCCCATCGGCACGCTGATCTGGTGCCTGATGGTCGAGGAGCTTTCGCCCGCCCTTTCGGCCTTCTGGGCGACGATGATCCTCATCCTGCTGATGGTGACGCAAAGCCCGCTCACGGACTTCTTCCGCGGGCGCGGCTTCTCCCTCCCGCGGCTGAAGGACGGCGGCTGGCAGGTCGTCGAGGGCCTGAACGATGGCGCGCGCAACATGATCGGCATCGCCATCGCCACCGGCACGGCCGGCATCATCGTGGGCGGCATCACTCTCACCGGGCTCGGCCTGCGGATGACCGAGTTCGTGGAATTCGTCTCGATGGGCAACGTCCTGGTGATGCTCCTCTTCACGGCCTTCGTCTGCCTGGTGCTGGGCCTGGGCGTGCCGACGACCGCCAACTACATCCTGGTGGCCACGCTGATGGCACCGGTGATCGTCGAGCTGGGCGCGCAGTCGGGCCTGGTGATCCCGCTCATCGCGGTGCACCTCTTCGTCTTCTACTACGGGATCATGGGCGACATCACGCCGCCCGTGGGACTCGCCAGCTTCGCGGGGGCGGCAATCGCGGGAGAGGACCCGATCCAGGTGGGGCTGCAGGGCTCGGTGTACGCGCTGCGCACTGTCATCCTGCCGTTCGTGTGGATCTTCAATCCGCAGCTCATCCTGGTGGACGTCCACGGATGGTTCGAGCTGGCGATGGTGGTCCTGGCGAGCCTGGTGGCGTGCCTCGCCTTCGCGGCGGCCACGATGGGCTGGTTCCAGACCCGCTCGCGCTGGTATGAGACCGCGATCCTCCTGGTCGCCGTGCTGCTCCTTTTCAGGCCGGACCTCTTCATGGACCAGCTACACCCGCCCTACGAGACCCGGCCGGCAAAGGACATCTATGCCATCGCCACCCAGCTGCCGGCGGACTACCCGCTCATCCTGGTGATCAAGGGCGCCAACGTGGAGGGCGACGACATCCGCAAGACTGTCTCGGTCCAGCTCGGCAAGCCCGGCGAGGGGCGCGCTCGCCTCAGTACTGCCGGGGCGACCTTGACGGTGCTGGGCGACGAGGTGCGAATCGGCACGGTGCGCTTCGGCAGCCGGGCCAGGCGCGGAGGGTTCGAGCAGGGCTGGGTGGTGGAGGAAATAAAGGTGGAGTCGAGCGCGCCCTCCGCCCACTGGATGTACATCCCCGGGTACCTGCTGGTGGGCCTGGTGGCCTTCCTGCAGCGGCGCCGGATGCGCCCTGCCGCCGGGGGTGGTGCCATGCCTGCCGCAGTCTGAGATAATTCACGCTGGCGCACCGGAGACCCCAATGGCGAACGATGACCTGAACGACCTGCTCGACCGCTTCGACTCGCGCAGCAAGAAGGCGAACGAGGGCGCGAGCACGGAAATGAGCGACGAAGAAGCCTTCGTCGCCGAATTCGAGCAAGCGCGCGAAACCTCCATCCGTCCCACGCTGCTTTCCCTGGGTAACCAGATCAAGCAGCGCGGCCATGACTTCGCGCTTCGCGAGGCGCAGTTCCAGAAGCCGCGCGGCAGCCGCACGCAGCCGGATGAGGCCTTCATCCGCATGCAGATCTACCTGTCGAACGAACCCCCGCCGGAAGCAGGAGACGACGACCGCCGTTGCTACATCCTGTTCAAGACCAACCACAGGAAAAAGATGGTCGAGATGGTGATGAGCGACCTCACCGCGACCGGCGGCGAAACCACGAAGGAAGGCGAGGCGATGGTGAACCAGCTGACCCGGATGTACATCCAGGAAAAATTCGTCCACCTTTTCCGCCGGCTGTCGAAGAAGATCGCCTAGGCAACGCACCCGAAAGGCCGCCGCGGCTTCCCGCCCGGCGGCTTTTTCTTTGGCGCTCGGTTCGCGACCGCACTTACACGCACCGGACCGGCGCGTATGCTCGGGGTGGAGGAAATCACATTGACCACAAGCCTGGAAGCAATCTTCGACTCCTACGACAACAGGAAGCGAACCGAGCTGGAAGCAGCCGAACACGGGACTGCAAAAACGAAGGCCGAGATCGAGCAGGGCTTTGCCGCGCTCAGGGAAACGGTGCTGCCGGTGCTGCGCCGGCTGGAAGCGCAGATCGCGGCCAAGGGCCACAAGGCCAAAACCACCGAGAAGCTGGGTGACACCTATCCCGCGGCGGTGCTCGAATTCACCCCCGAGCAGCGGACCAAGGGCCCGCCCTTCCACGTCGCTTCGCGAATCGCCTTCAGCTGCTACGGCGGCGCGATCGAGACCAAGCCCGAGATCGGCGCCACGGTGCAGCAGGCGGTCGCGCGGATCAGGATCGAGGAGCTGAGCGAGGCGTGGGTGATCGAACAGGTCGGCGCAATGGTCGCCGCGGCCCTGGAGAAAGCCTGACGGCCTCTCCCGCGCCGCCTCCAGAATGGAAAAAGCCCGGGAAGCCCCCGGGCTTTTTTTGTGGTTCACGCGCTTCAGCGGCGCGGGGCGATCTTCCCACCGTCGTCCGAGACGATGATTTCCACGCGGCGGTTGAGCTGGCGCCCGGCCGCATCGCTGTTGGAGGCCACCGGATACGACTCGCCATAGCCGCGCGAGCTCATGCGGTCGTTGGCCACACCCATGTCGAGCAGCGCGGTACGCACCGAGCGCGCGCGGTTGTCCGAGAGCTCCTGGTTGAGGCCGGCACCACCCGTGCTGTCGGTGAAGCCTTCGATCATCACGGTGCGTTGCGGATACTGCTTGAAGAAATCGGCCAGCTTGCGCACGTTGCTCACGCCGCGCGGCTTGAGCTGCGCCTCGTTGGTGTCGAAGAGCACGTCACCCAGCGTGACCACCATGCCGCGCTCGGTCTTTGTTGCTTCCAGATCCTTCAGTTGCGCTTCCAGCTGGCGCGCGCGGCCTTCCGCGTCCATCGCCTGTTGGCGCGCGATCGAGGCGCTGACCTGCGCATCGGTTGCCGCCTGGCGCTCCATGCCCGCCTGGCGCTGCGCGCCTTCGGCTTCGCGCTGCGATGCCGCCGACTGGCGCTGCGAGGCCTCGGCCTGGCGCATTGCCGCTTCCGAATCCCGCTGCGATGCCGCGGCGTTCTGCTGCGAGGCGGCGGCGTTGCGCTGCGAATTCATCGCGTCGCGTTGCGAGGCTTCGGCGCTGCGCTGGGCCAGGGCGGCGCTGCGTTGCGCGCCCTCGGCTTCACGGGTACGAGCCTCCAGGCGGACGCGGTCGCGTTCGCTGGTGGAGTTGGCAATGGCCAGCTCGGAGGCCTTCTGCGAGGCGGTTTCGCGGGCGATGGAGACCTGCTGGCGCGTCACGTAGGCGAGGTGATCCACC
>Ga0163150_10005315_pt1 | contig 16552 bp, 7 predicted proteins | sample OliLakLV19P2IB_FD_148628 | JGI IMG/M metagenome (GOLD analysis project Ga0163150, IMG submission 148628) | Freshwater microbial mat bacterial communities from Lake Vanda, McMurdo Dry Valleys, Antarctica - Oligotrophic Lake LV.19.P2.IB | ecosystem: Environmental > Aquatic > Freshwater > Lake >...
GGTGCGTCTCGATAAGGGCGAAAAAGTCGAGCTGCTCAGTCCTCCGTCGCCCGACTCGCCGTGGTGCAAGATCGCGCCACCTTCGGGCGAATTCCGCTGGGTGTTTTCCAAATACGTCGAACGCCAGTTGCCCTCGGACCTGGCCGAAGACGAGCGCGAAGCATCGCCGGGCGTTCGGGACAATCGCGACTCGCAGTCGTCTCAAGGGGTGCGCCTGGCGAGTGCCGGCGAAGTCGAGCCGCAAACGGCCGAAGCGCGCCCGCTCAAATCTCAGAGTGCACCGCGCTCGTTTTCGGGCGAAGCCGACATGGAACAGGAGCTGAACCGCATCGACCTGGAGCTCTCGGCCATGGTTTCGGGCGAAATCTCGGCCTGGTCATTCGCCGATTTGCAGCGTCGCGCCGACGCGGTCCTGGAGCAATCACAAACGGCGGTTGAACGAGGACGTGCCCGCATTGTGGTGAACAAACTGGCCCGCTTCGACGACATCAAGCAGCGGCACGACGCGGTTCGCCAGCGCCAGGCGGAAAGCGGACGACCAGGCGCACCCGCCGCCGCACACCGAGTCGACACATCGCGGTTCGATGGCGTGGGGCGGCTCTCGCCCGTCATTACGGAAAAGGTCGGCGGGCCGCAATTCGCGCTGGTGGACAATACGAACGCGGTGGTCTCATTTATCACGCCGGCGCCGGGCGTGAACTTGCAGCCCTACGTCGATCGCTATGTCGGCGTCAACGGGCAGCGCGGCTATATGACCGACTTGCAGCGCCAGCACATCAGCGTGCAGCGCATCACGATGCTGGAAACCGAGCGGCGTTAGCGAGTTTTCTCCCTGCGCGTCGTCAATCGTCGGTTATCCGCGTTCCATCAACGAGCCGCCGACAACGTCTCCGTTCTTTCTCCCAACCGCGCAATCGGCGCGTGTGCGCGCCTTTCTCCTCGTTTCTTCCGCGAGCCGGCGTAGTTGCTGGTTCAGCCGCTAGACTCCAGCCGATCGTCAGAATGCTAGCACGCTAGCGGAAATGAATGCGGCGCGGAAGAATTTGACTCGCCTTAGCTCCTTCCCCGAGCCGAAAAACTTCTAGAGTCGGTACAACCGGCCAAGGCAACCACTGGCATGCTGCGAACTTTGCAGCGAGCTGTTGAGTGGTAAGCAGGGGGGATTTGGCTGAGGGGGGACGAATGCCAAGGCGAATATATGCGCTGCGCGCCCGAGCGCGCTGCGCTGCTGGTGCAATGAATCGCTGTGACGGCCATGTTCATTCATGGCGGCCAGTGCTTTCGATCACGACTGCGGCCCTGTTGCTGTCGTGGTGGTGCTCAACTTCCTGGGCCGGCCCGCCACCGACGGCCACGTCGAGCCGGGCGGCTCGCGAAGAGGCGATGCGCTCGATCCCGCTCGACAAGATCGAGGCGGAAGACCGAGAAAAGATCACCTCCGCCATTTCAGGCGCCAGCTTATTTCGACGGTTGCCGGTGCAGGTCACCCAGTGCGATCCGGACCTCTATCTGTTCCTGGTGCGACACCCAGAAGTCGTCGTGAACATTTGGGAAGTCATGAAAATCAGCAATGTCGCGCTCCAGCGCACCGGACCCGATACGTTCCGCGCCAGCGACGGCGCCGGCACGCTATGCCAGGTCAAATACTGCTACGGCAACCACGAGACGCAAGTGATCTACGCCGAGGGATCCTATGACGGACCACTATTCACCAAGCCGGTGAAAGCTCGTTGCGTGCTGGTTCTTAAGTCGGGCTATATGCAGGAAACCAACGGACGCTACTACGTCACCAGCCGGATGGACACGTTCATTCACATCGACCATGCGGGCGTCGACTTGCTGGCCAAGACGCTGCAACCGCTGGTGCATCGCTCGGCCGACTACAATTTCACTGAAACCGCCGCATTCCTGGGCACGCTCTCGCGCACGGCCGAAAACAACACGGCTGGCGTACGGCGTTTGGCCGGAAAGCTGTCGACCCTCGACCCGGACGTGCGCGATCGCTTTGCCCAACTCGCGGCCGATGTCGGCCAGAAGGCACGCCAGCGCGAAGCGCTCGAGGCGTCCATGGCCGGGCCACTCATCAGTCCGGCGGCACAAAAACGCGTCTTGTCGGAACGGCGCTAGGCGACAATCCGAGAACCGGCGGGGACTGTCCCAATTATGCTTCGCCCTGGCAGCAAAATGGGACTGTCCCCTTCTCCCAGACGGTTCTCGGATAGACGCTAAGCCGGCGGGCTCGCTCAGGCCTGTTTGGTCGCGGGGCTGAGTCCGACTTTTTGTTTGGCCAGTTGCTGGATGGCTTGCAGGTCGAATTTGCCGGTGCCCAACACCGGGATTTCGCTCACCTCGAAGAAGCTTTCCGGCGAGGGAATCCACAGATTGGGCAGCCCGGCCGCGGCCAGCTCCTTGACGATCGCATCGGGCGATTTCTCCGTCGGCAAGTGCAGCACGATCAGCCGTTCCCCTTTTCGCTCGTCGGGCACCGCTGTCACCGTGACCACCAGTTTCTCCTCATCGTCCGACATGATCCGCTGCATCAGCTCTTCGACGTGGATGTGCGGCACCATCTCTCCGCCGATTTTCGAAAACCGGCTGAGGCGGCCCGTGATGTGAATGAAGCCATCGGCATCGATCTTGGCCATGTCGCCCGTGACATACCAGCCGTCGCGCAGAACTTTGGCCGTTTGCTCGGGCTGCTTGAAGTAGCCCTGCATCACGTTGGGTCCCTTGATCAGCAACATCCCCGACTCGTCGACGCCCAGATCTTGCCCCGAATCGAGATCGACCGCCTTGGCGCTGACGAACGGAACCGGTTTTCCCACGGTGCCGTTGCGAGAAAGCGTGGTGTCGCCGCCAGGCGCCCGGTTGGGCGGCACGTTGAACGAAACAATGGGCGAGAGCTCGGTCGTGCCATAGCCTTCCATCGGTCGAATCGAGAACTTCTCTTCGAAGGCTTCGCGCAGGTCGCCCGGCAGCTTTTCGGCGCCCGTGACCACCAATTCCAGACTGGCGAGCTCCTCGACCGTGCAACGCCGCAGGTACGACCTGAGGAACGTGGGCGTGGTGATCAAAATCGTGATCTTGTCATCCTTGCACATCTTACCGATCACCTTGGCATCGAGCGGGCTGAAGTGATAGGAGCCGGTCACGTCCAGGCCCAACACGGCCCACAGCGCGATCGTAAAGCCCATCGAGTGAAACAGCGGCAAGATTCCGCATACCACGTCGTGGGCATCCAACTGCAGCAGATACTTCATCGCCAGCACGTTGCTGCCGATGTTATCGTAGGAGAGCATCACGCCTTTCGGCTTGCCCGTCGAACCACTCGTGTAGATGATCGTGAACAGGTCGTCGGGCTTGATCTTGTCCAATCCCAGCCAGCGTTCAAGCACGGCCGATGGCAGCAGATACGTGTCGAGGGCGGCCACGAGCTTGTCGGTCGTGGTCACTTGCTCGCGAAAGTCCTCGAGGTAGACCAGCTCGGCATCTAATTTGAAATCGAACCGCTCCATGAACTTCCGGCTGGTCAGGACGTGCCGGATGCCACATTGGGCGATGCAGAAATTGAGAATGTCCGAGGACACCGTGTAGTTCAGGTTGACGGCCACACGGCGCGAAAGCGTCACGGCCGCGTTGGCCAACACGCCGCCGCCTGACGGTGGAATGAGCACGCCGACAAATTGTTCGTCGGCCGCCAGCACGCCGCGCAGCAGCAACCTACGGAAGATCAAAGTCCGCATGAGCAGGCTGCCACCCGTCATTTGCACGCCCGTGGAGTCGACGACTTTCTTTCTCCACATCGCCTTGCGGCACTGTCGCAAGAATGCCCGAGGGAGCATGATCGTGCGGGTTGGTTCTGTCATGACGTGTTTCTCGGTGTGTGGTCCGAATTCAGTTGTAAGTCTATTCGGGTGTTCGACGGCCCGAAGCGCTGCATTCGCTTGGTGGCGCGTTTTCACCCCTAAGAAGATACTACCTGCGCCAGCATTCAGGTAGCCCGAACGGTGTGTGTACATCCGTTCAGGTTCAGACGCGGCGAACGGCGCGACGGTCTGACGGGAAACCGAGGGTCCTGGGCCGCGAGGAGGGACGTATTTGACGTTCGCGCAAGCTCAGGCCGGTTCATCCAGCACGGGATTGTGCAGCGAACCAATCTTTTCGATTTCGATCGTGATCTCGTCGCCCGGTTTGAGCCACACGGGAGGTTTTCTGGCCATGCCGACGCCGTGAGGAGTTCCGGTCAAAATGACCGTGCCCGGCAGGAGCGTAGTGCTGCCGCTGAGGAACTCAATGAGTGTTGGCACGTCGAAGATCATGTCGCTGGTATTCCAGTCTTGCATGGCCTCGCCGTTCAGAATGGTCTTAATGGCCAATGCATTGGGATTCGCAAGCTCGTCGGTCGTCACCAGGCAGGGTCCCAAGGGGCAAAACGTATCGAAGGTCTTACCGCGGCACCACTGGCTGCCGCCGAAGTCTTTCTGCCAATCGCGTGCGCTGACGTCGTTGGCGCAGGTGTAGCCCAGCACGTAGTCGAGTGCCCGCTCGCGCGAGACGTTCTTGCAGCGCTTGCCGATCACGATGGCCAGCTCGCACTCGTAGTCGACCTGCGAGCTCTTCAGATGTCGGGGCAGGAAAATAGGATCGCCCGGGTTCTGCACGGCGCTCACGGTTTTCATGAACAGCACTGGCCATTTGGGAATCGGGGCGTTGCCCTCGGCCGCGTGCCGGCGATAGTTAAGCCCGATGCAAAGAATGCCCTTGGGTTCGACCGGTGAGAGCAGCTTGTGGACTTCGGCCGGTTTGGCGGTGACTTCGAACGTGCCGAAAACATCGCCCTTGATTTCACGCGCCGTGCCGTCGAGCTGCTGAGCGCCAAAGTGAATCTGCCCTTGAGGGTCTTGATAGCGAATGATTTTCATTGGGCTGCGGCGAGCGACTGGTGTTGGGAATACACGATGGTTGTCGGTAGGAGCGCTGGGCTAAATTTCGGCCAATCGCTCTTGGGCGTCGCCAAATTGCCTGAGCCGCACACCCGTTTTGTCCATAAGGGACAGGTACAGACTGCACATCTTGCGTTCGGCCCGACCCGTGTAGTCGAGGACTCGGCCGGTTTCCAGGCGTCCGCCGCCGCGACCCAGCACGACCACGGGCAATTGCGTGGCGTCGTGACTGCCGGTCATCATGCTCGAGCAGAACAGGATCAGCGAGTTGTCGAGCGCAGTGCGCTCGCCTTCGGAAATGGCGTCGAGCTTGCGGGCGATGTAGCCGACCTGTTCGAGGAAGAACTGATTCACCTTCAGCCAATCCTCGGTATCCGAATGGGACAGCAAGTGATGGATCATGTAGTCCACGCCTAGGTTCGGAAACCGCAGCGAGCTGTGGTCGTTATTCAATTTGAGCGATGTGACGCGCGTCGTGTCGGTCTGGAAGCCCAACACCATAATGTCGCACATCAGCCGCATGTGTTCGGCGATGTCCTGGGGAATGCCATCGGCCGGTCGCGGCAGGTTGGGCGCGCCGAGCGTCGGCCGCCAGCCTTGCAGTTCTCCCTTCTTGCCCGAGTTTTCGATGCGCTGTTCGACTTCGCGGACCGAATCGAGGTATTCGTCGAGCTTGCGCTGATCGGCCGTGCTGATCTGCCGGCGAATATCCGTAGCGTCGCCCAACACCGCGTCGAGCACGCTCTTATCTCCCTTTTGTACTTCATCCTTGAACAGCCGGTCGAAGGCCAGCGCCGGATAGAGCTCCAAGGGGGTCGGAGTGGTCGGCGAGCTCCACGAGATGTGCGAGCTGTAGAGCATTGAGTAGTTCTTGTGGACCGACGGGTTCGACTTTTCGCAGCCCAACACGAGGCTCGAAACCTTGGTCGATTGCCCGAGCTGCTGCGCGACGACCTGGTCGATGCTCGTACCCGAGCGAATCTCGCCGCCCGAGGCCAACGGAGCGCCGGACAGCAGATTGCCCGTCTGCGAGCTGTGGATGTTTCCCTTGAGCGCTTCGGCATTGTGCAGTCCGCGAACGAACAGCAGCTTCTCGCGGAAGTCGTTGAGCGGCGCGAGCACCTTGCCCAATTGCATGTCGCGGCCAGCACCGGTGGCAGACCATTCTTTCGTATGGAAACCGTTGCCCGAGAAAATCGCAGCCAACCGAACGGGTGCTTCGCTGGCGGCTCCGGCCGTGGTTAGCTCGTCGCCCCACACCGGCAGTGATTCAAGCCACGGCAGCGCCATCGACACTCCCACGCCTCGCAGGAACGTTCGACGCGAAAATTGGTGACTGCTCATCGGGTGGTCCTCGCAACAGTGCGGGCTAATTGGGAATGTGAAACGATTGTACGACGTTACTCGGCTTCGGCAAAATGCGAATCCTTGCCGCGGATTTCGCGGAATTGGCGGCTGCGGACGATCGTGTCCACGGCCGCCGAAAAACGATAGTCCTGCTTGGCCAACTGCTCGTTCATTTCCTTAATGAGCGGCTCGTCAGAAAGCTGCACGCCGCGCCCCAAGGCATATCCTAGCAGTTTGCGGCTAAACTGCCGCAGAACCGCCTCACGACGGGCGTTAAGCAAATAGTCTCGCAGACCCGGCAACCCGTCAAACGCCGTTCCGTCGGCCAGCTTCGCCTGGGTTTCGATCGTGCGGCCGGCCAGGTCCTTGTCGCGTCGCCGACCGATCGGATCAAATCCCTCCAAGGCAAAACCCATCGGGTCGACCCGTACGTGGCATTTCGCACACCGCGCGTCGCTGCTGTGTTTTTCAACCAGTTGCCGCACGGTCAACCCGGCGGTGGCGGTTTCATCTTCCGGCAGTAACGGCACGTCCTTGGGTGGCCGCGGCAGCTTTTCGCCGAGCACAACCTCCGACACCCAATTGCCGCGCAGCGTGGGACTGGTTCGCGACGCGCCCGATTGCTTGGCCAAGGTCGCCGCCAACCCCAAAATGCCGCCGCGACCATAAGCGCCAACGCCATCGACGCGCCGCCATTCAGCTCCGCTCACACCAGCGATCCCGTAGTGATTGGCCAGCGCCTCGTTGACGAACGTGTGGTCGGCATTGAACAGGCTCAGCACCGAGGCATCGTGCTGGAACAAATCGGTGAAAAAGCGGATCGCCTCCTCATACATGTCGCCGCGCAAGGCGACGAACGTGGGAAAGTGGCTTTCGCTCTTTTCGTCCAGCGTGTCGAAGTCGTAGATGTGCAGCCACTGGCAGGCAAATTCAGTGGCCAGCCGTCGCACGCGCGCATCGCCCAACATTCGGCGCGCCTGGGCGGATATCGCCTCAGAAGTGTTCAGTTGTCCTGCGGCCGCGGCTTCGAGCAGCGCGGCGTCAGGCGTCGATGACCAGAGGAAATAGCTCAAACGGCTGGCCAGTTCGGAGTTGGAGACCGGCCCTGCCTTATCGCCCGGCGCTGCTTTTTCGAGGCGATATAAAAACGCCGGCGAAACAAACACCCGGGCCAATGTAAACCGCCACGCCTCGTCATGGGGCAATTCCTGAGCGCGCAGCTTGCGATACAACTCGCGCAGTTCCGTGCTTTCCGAAGTCGTCAAAGGTCGTCGATAGGCAAGCGCGGCGAACTCGATCAGGGCCTCGACCTGTCGCGGCTCGGCATCGACCAGCGCCTGTCGATAGGCAGCGGCCCGGTCGTGAATCGGTTTGCGAAACGGCTCGAACAGTTTTGGGTCGCTATCTTGCGTGGCATACTCCATGAGCTGTGCAAAAGCGTCGACCCCAGTCAAAGCGTCGCCGCTGACAAAATGCAACTCGTCCCACAGTCGATCGAGGTCGGATTTTTGGCGATCATCGAGCATCAGCTGGCAAAATGGCTCGTCCTCTCGGTGAAATAATGTCAGCGTCACGACTTCATCGACGGGCACGATCCGCAAGTAGCAAAGCGCCGCCGGAAACCAGTGGCGAAAATCGTCGCAGGCCTTTTCAAAACGTTTGCGAGCCGCGCTTCCTTCGCTAGTCAACACTGGAAAACCAGGGCGCAGAGCCGACAGTGAATCGTCTTTGGTCGTCGCTACGATGACCTGCACACTGCCTTCCGCGCCGCTCTGCGGCTCCAGGATTGCGGAAGTGACCAACTCTGAATCGGCCACCAGGTCGGCCGGCAGACGAACCTCGATGACGTTCGGGGCCAGTACGCACAGACTCTCAGGATCCACTTTCGAGCCACTGGGATGCCGTCCGAACAGCGCCGGATCGAGGCCCCACTGCACGTCGCCAGCGGGCGCCGTCGCAGGCGCTGCCCCGGCAGCTCGATTCTGCCTGCGCGCACCGGCAAACAATGGGCCGCCCAGCGAAACCAACTGGCGGCGGAGCGTGGCGTCGGGATGTTTAGGATCGGCCGGCGGCTCGCCGGTGAGCAGTTTCTGCACTTCCTCGGCCAGCTTTTGCTTGGCTTCGGGCGTCGTCGCGGCCAGCCAGTTGGCCAGCAGTGATCCGGCGGGAACCAACGGGTTGACGTCGCCTCCTTGGACCAGCTCGGTGTAGAAATGCCAAACCTCTTTGTTGCCGAACTTGTCAGCATGCGGGTTACCGGCCAACACGTCGCTTGAAACATCGCCAGTCAGGCTCCAAACGCGGCCATCAGCGGAGTTTGTGAGCGTTAAATCAAGATCGGTCAGATCGCAACCATGATTGCCATCGCGCGGACCGATGAGCAGCGAAACCAGATCACCCGGCTGAACCGACGCCGATTCGATCGGACCGATAGTCACCGGCGTAGCGCCGTGGGCAACGCCGGCGGCCAGTCGCTGCCGTGTGTTGCCGCGTCGAAGCTCGAGCGACCAGGTCACGCCATTGCCACATTCGGGATGCGCGTGCGTGACCGTGCCGGCGATTCGCACGGTCCCCGCAATTGGACTTTGCCACCCAACGGCGGTTTGCAACGTGGGCGTGGGGTGAACGACAACGCCGTGGGGCTTCATGTTGCCGGGAATCCGCACATGTTTGTCCGACGAGTTGGCCATCAGGCTGGGCGTTTCCGGCTTGCCCCAGCCTTGGACGAAGTCATAGCCGGAGGCTTTGGCAATCGGCTGGGACAGGCGGTCGACGTTCAATTGCGCGATCGTGCTGATGCCCAAATAATTGAGCCACGCCGTGACAGTTTCGACGTCCACCTCGTGCCGTCGAGCCAGATCGTTCACATCCAGTTTGCCATCGACGTGGCTCGCTTCGTCGACCGCCTTGAGCGCTTTGGCGGTCAACGCCAGGATGCGCTCGCGGCGAGCCGTCATGTCGCGCGTAAAGTCGCGAACGTCGCGCAGCAACAGGTCGGGGCGACCGGGCGCCACCAGCCGTGGCTGCAGCCAAACGACAACATCGTTGGCGGCTCCGTCGCCCGCTTCACCGGCACTGAGGTAGAGCGTCACTTCATTGCCGCTAGCCGGCGCGGGAATCTTCATGCGGATTTCTTGCCGCGCGGTCGCCGGATCGACCGGCACGACCCAAGGTTTCATGTGCCCGACACTTTGGAACCGCGACAGGGCCGCTTGCCACTGGGCCAAGTCGGCAACCAGCGCCGCGGCTCCGTCGGGTTTGGCGTCGCGCCAGCGGATGCGCACGGCATCGAGCAATTGCGAGGGTTCCTTGGCGTGGAGCATCTTCCACAGGCCGGTCAGATACTTGGCATTCAGCCCGCGTTCCTGGGCCACGGCATTCAGGGTCTTGCGACCGCCTTCGAGGGCTTCTCGCTCGGCCAGCGTTGCCGTCATGTATTTCTCCAGCGGCAGCCGACCGCCCTCGTTGGTTTCCCATTCGAGGCCTTGCAGTTTGACCTGTGTGTTGCCACGCGTATCGGTGTGTTGCAAGTACGTCTGGCGGATGCGGGCCATCAGATCGTCGGCCCAGTCGCGACGCGTCGTGGCCGGCGAAAAACGGAAACCATCGGGCAGCAGCACCGCGTGTCGGGCGATCTCCTTGCCAGCATCCAAATACTTGGTCAACAGGGAGGGGGACATCACCAGCGCGTTGCCCGTGTTCGTAAAGCCTTCGCCGGCGGCATTGTCGCCGGGAAACTCGCGAGCAGGGCTCAGGTCCACATGCGTTAGGTCGCGGATCGTATAGGTGTATTCGGCATTGCTAAGCCGCCGCAACACGACCGGGCCGGGATCGCCCGCACTGGCCAAGGCCTCGGCTTCCAGGTAGCGCTGAATCCAACCGCGCAGTTGTTTTTTCTCGTCGGCCGAGAGCTGCTCGGCGTCTTTTGGCGGCATCTCACCGTTGTCGAGCATCTCGACGACTTTGAGCCACGTTTTAGTCGCGGGTCGCACGTCGTCGAGCTTCGCAAACCGCTCAAGATCCAGCTCTCCTTCTTTCGCGGCGGTCGAATGGCACTCCAGGCACAATCGCGCCATCAGTGGCCGCACCTGGCCCGAGTATTCGCCGGCCAAAGCTTCAAACGAGGCGGGCGCGGCGCCATGAACCAGGGCCGACCACGCGAGCAGGAAAGTGGTCAACAGTGCGGTATGTAGAAGCTTGGCCATGGAGAGATTGGCATCGGAGTGGGTGTGATGGGAGGCTGGACCCTGATTATGTTCCCAGGCCAAGCGGCGTGCAAGTCGCCCGCGGGGCGCTTCGAGGCCTGAATGCTGCCCAAGAATGCTCGAAATTGTTTTGCTTGCGGGCACGTTGGGGCAGCATTACGATTGTTAGGCTGCAACGGTCAACTCAGGCGGCAATGCACCTTTATGCCCGGCGACTCGTCAACCACTCCCGATGCACAGCCCACGGTCGACGGCGGATTGCTGGCGCCGTGGCATGTCGGACAGTTGCCGGCGCCGCCTTCCGCCGGTTGGCGGTTGTGGATCGGCTTGCTCGGACCGGGCGTGGTCCTGGCAGGCACGTCGATCGGCTCGGGCGAATGGCTGTTCGGCCCTGCGGTGAGCGCGCAGTACGGCGCCACGCTGATGTGGCTGGCTTCGATCAGCATCATTCTGCAAGTGTTTTGCAACCTGATGATGATGCGCTACACGGTCTATTGCGGCGAGCCGATTATCGTGGGCGGACTGCGCACTCGACCAGGGCCCAAGTTTTGGATCGGTATTTACGCCATCCTCGACATCGCATCGATCTGGCCCTACAACGCCTCGAACGCGGCGGTGCCGCTGGCGGCGGCAATTCTCGGCCATCTGCCTGGCGAGGGCACGCTCAGCATTTCGGGCCACGTAATCTCCGAGTCGCAGCTCGTGCGCACACTCGGCTTTACAGTGTTCATTCTTTGCTTCGTCCCGCTGATCTTCGGCGGCACCGTCTATCGAATGCTCGAAAAGATCATGAGCTTTAAGCTCGTGCTGGTGTTGGGATATCTGACATTCATGGCCATTTTCATGGTCTCGCCGCGCGTCGGCTGGGAAGTGTTCACCGGCTTTTTCCGCGTTGGTGAATATCCCCAGCGCGCCGACACGATCGTCGTCGACCGCCACTTCGCGTTGACGATCGAAGAAGGGGACGAAACGTACATCATCAAAGGCACGCAAGAGCCGACCGGGCCAATCATCGGCGAGTTTCGCATCAATGGCCTGCTGGTTGCCGGTGATCTGACCGACGAGCAGAAAGCGAAGCGAACGGCGCTCACTACCCAGGCTCTGGGAATGTTGCATCCCGGCGAGTTCTTTTTCGAAACGAAAACCGAAGAAGGAGACGTGCTGGCGGCTCAAGGCACCGTCGACGATGGCTGGCATCCCAACGAGTTTCGAGTGACCACGGCCGACGGCGAAAAGCAGGTTTACAGCCAACTCGACGACGTGCCGCCAGAGTTTCGCCCCACGATGGCGGAATTGATCGACCACCAGGGAGTCGAGCACAAAAGTCTGCTGGGCTACTTTTGGGAACATGGCCGGTTGCCCGAGTTGGATTGGTTCATGCTGGTGGCGTTCATCGCCATTGCCGGATCAGGCGGCTTGGCCAACACTTTGTTCTCTAACTACACTCGCGACAAAGGTTGGGGCATGGGGGCTCGCGTCGGCGCCATTCCCAGCGCCATCGGCGGGCTGCCGATCTCGCTGTCGCACGTGGGCGAAGTGTTTCCCGTCAACCCGACGAACTTGGAACGATGGAAGGGTTGGATTCGCCACATCGTGCGCGATCAGACGTTTATCTGGATGACCGCCTCGTTCATCGGCATGGCGTTGCCCTGCATGTTGTCGCTGCAGTTCATTCGCAACGCCACCGTCGCGGGCGACCGCGTGGCGGCGATGACGGCCGAGGGAATCGCGCTGCGCTATCCGGAGTATGGCGGGCTGTTTTGGACGTTGACGCTCTTGTGCGGGTTTCTGGTGCTAGCGCCGGGGCAAATCAGCGTCGGCGATCAGATTGCCCGCAGATGGACCGATATACTCTGGACGGCCAGCAAGCGTGTGCAGCGCATGGGCGGCACGCGAGTTAAATACCTCTATTACAGCATCCTCAGCATTTACGCCGTGTGGGGGCTATTCGTCCTTTGGCAGTTGCCGGCGCTCAAGATCGCCATGATCGGTGCCGTGCTGGGCAACATCGCGCTGGGCTTCTCTTCGTTGCACGCACTCTATACGAACCGCACACTACTGCCTAAAGAGCTGCAACCGCATTGGGTGCTGCAAATCGGCGTGGTGCTGGGCGGTATCTTTTTCATCGGCACCGCCGTGATCGTGCTGGTTACACTGTAGGCGTTTTTTCGTTTGGACACGATTCGACCAACGATTAGTTGAGACCAACCGATGAGTGCTACGATCGAGCGGCCTGCCGAGCAGCAACTAGATCATTCGCGGCTCGATTCCCCCACGCTCTTGCGACTGTATCAGCAGATGATGCTGATTCGCCGCTTCGAGCTGACGGCGCAAGACGTGTATCGCAAAGGTGAAATGCCGGGCTTCATCCACCTGTACGTCGGCGAAGAAGCTACGGCGGTGGGCGTCTGCGCGCATTTGCGACGCGACGATTGGATTACCAGCACGCACCGCGGACATGGCCATGCGCTTGCCAAGGGGGTCGAGCCGAGAGAAGTCTTGGCCGAATTGTATGGCAAATCTGGCGGTTGCTGCGGCGGACGCGGCGGTAGTATGCACCTGTACAAGCTCGATGCAGGTCTGTTCGGAACGAACGGGTTTGTCGGCGGGGGCCTGCCCGCGACGGTCGGACTTGGCTTCAGCGCTCGCACGCGCGGGACCGACCAGGTGGCGGTTGCTTTTTTTGGCGATGGCGCCGTCAATCACGGAGCGTTTCACGAATCGCTGAACCTGGCCGGTGTGCAAAAACTGCCGGTGGTGTTCGTTTGCGAGAACAATCGATACGCCACAGCGACGCCGCTTGAGATGGCCACGCTCAACACCGAAGTGGCCACGAAAGCTGCCGCCTACGGCCTTCCTGGTATCGCAGTCGATGGAAACGACGTGCTGGCCGTGTGGGAAGTGACCCGGCAAGCCGTGGAGCGCGCTCGCGCTGGAGGCGGCCCCACGCTCATCGAGTCAAAGACGTATCGCGTGGTTGGTCACCACGAGGGCGACCCACTGACTGGCACCTATCGCTCGCAGGAAGAGCTCGACGCCTGGAAAGCTCGTTGCCCGATTGCCACGTTTCGTGCAAAGTTGCTTGCCGACGGGCTGGCAACCGCCGAGCAATTGGATCGTGTCGATTGCGAGATCGAGGCGGTCATGGCCGAAGCCGTCGAGTTTTCGCGAAATTCTCCACAGCCCGATCCGGCCGAGGCCAACGATCACGTCTGGGCCGAACCCATGCACCCGGAGATTGAGCCCGGATTAGCAAATGTTGAAACCAAAACACAAACCTGGCTCGAATCCGTTCGCGACGGCATTGCCGAGGAAATGCGCCGCGACAAGCACATTATTTATCTGGGCGAAGGAACCGGCGAGCGCGGCGGCAGCTTCGGGCATACCAAGGGACTGTGGCACGAATTTGGCGGCCAGCGGATGGTCGACACGCCGATCTGCGAGCTAGGCTTTACGGGCGCCGCTGGCGGGGCCTCGGCGAGTGGTTGTCGCGCGGTGGCCGATGTGATGTTTGCCGACTTCATGTTCGAAGCGGCCACGCAAATCATCGAACAAGCGGCCAAGCTCCGCTACATGAGCAACGGCCAGATCAGCGTGCCGATGATCGTGCGAGCCGCTTGGGGCACGATCAAAAACACGGGCCCGCATCATAGCGGAAGTTACCATTCGATCTGGGCCCATTGTCCCGGACTGCTCGTCGTGATTCCATCGAGTCCCGCTGATGCTAAGGGTCTGTTCAAAACGGCACTGCGCACCCACGACCCTGTAATCTTCCTGGAACCCAAGGCCCTATTTTCGATGAAGGGGCCGGTGCCGGTCGGGGAGCACCTGGTTCCGTTCGGCGTGGCCAATATTCTGCTGTCCGGCACGGATCTGACGATCGTGTCTTGCGGATCTCCGATTCATCGCTGCCTTGAGGCGGCCGAGCGATTGCAACAGCAGAATATTTCTTGCGAGATTCTCGACTTGCGCACGATTGTTCCCATGGACGTCGAGGCCATTGTCGAGAGCGTCACCAAGACGCACCATTTGCTGGTAGTCGACGAAGGATTTTCGATGTGTGGCATTGGCGCTGAGATCGCGGCCATTGCGATGGAGCACGTCTTTGACGAATTGGACGCTCCGGTCGGCAGGCTGCACACCGACCCGGTGGGCCATCCGTTCAGCCCGGCTCACGAGAACGCCGTGATCGTCTCGGTGGATCGAATCGTCTCGGCAGCCCAGGCGGTGCTGGACCGACAACCCGAAATTCCGCGACGATTGAAAGGTGGAGCACGGTCTAAGTCTGCTGTCGCCGCCGCGACCAGCAGACCGCTCGGATCCTCCCTGCCAAAACTATCGACCAAGACGACCGAGCCGAGTTCGCCCGCAGATATGGTCGCGTTCATCATGCCCAATCAGGATCTGACGATCACTGAAGCCCGCGTGATTCAATGGCTCAAGCAGCCGGGCGAAAAGTTGGCGAAAGGCGAAGGAGTGGTCGAGGTCGAAACCGACAAGGCGGTACTCACCGTCGAGTCGCCGGCAAATGGCGAGCTGGCGGAAGTTCTCGTCCAGCCCGGAGAGGTCGTGCTACTTGGCGGACGTTTAGGGACGATTCGCCTTGAAAGCTGACGCGCACTGTCAACCCATCGAAAGCTCGGTCCAGGATGCCGTTGGAAAGCCTACGTGCGATTGCGAATGGAGCCCTCGCCCCTGGCTGTTTCTTTGTGGCGACCCCAGGGCGGTTGCGCGTCGAGCATGCCGAGTGCGAGCGGGTTCGCTGGGAAATCTTTCGAGGACATCTGCTCGATCCGGCGCACGCGCAAGAAGTGCGAGACTTCGAGTCGTGGCATGTATATATAGACAGCGGCGAGAGCCACGCCTCCACGCCGCTCATTTCCCTGCGCTGGCATCACGCTGGTCAGCGACTCTTTGTGACCCGGCAGATTTTGACACATGGCTTCGAGGCCTACGAAGATTCGCCCGGCGTGATCCTCACTCGAGGAATCGAAAAATGGGTGAGCGAACTGATTGGCACGCTGGATGTCGAATGCTTGACCCGAGAGGCCTTGGAGTCGGAATTGGCAACCTGTGTTTTCCTGGCGGTGATCGGTACGAGCCGGCTGCCGATCACTTCGGTCGAGTCGCCGTTGCCGGCGTTTTCGCTGGGTGAACTGGGTTACGTGCCGCAGCTTGCCAAATCACCCGAGGTCTGGACCGACCCCGTGGCGTTTTTCAAGGCGACGATCGACCGCTCAAACGACAAGCGTTCAACCGAGGTAGTCGAGCAGGCCAAAGCGCTCGAAACGGCATTGCGCTCGTTACGAGCTTCTGCGCTTCCTGATCTTGCAAAGGTATTGGAAGACCTGGCAGCAAAACCCCCGCAAGACGCCGATCGGATTGCTTCGCTCATTCGCGCGCTCTTCAACCACGTGGCGCTTTCGCCGCACACTCAGCTCACGGATCGGCTGGTTGGACTGCTGTTGATGCTTACGGAAAGCGGGTCGGTGGGCACCGCGGCCGTGGTAGACCTGTTGAGCTACATGCTGCGGCATTTGTGCCGGCACCTGACGGCTTTCGACCTGACACTTTTCCATAACTTCGGAGCGAACTATCCCGACGCGTTGTTCTTGGATTCGCTGCTCAAGGCGTATCTGGGTCTGATCGAGCGACACAGCGAATTATTCGTGGACGATGCGGCCGACACGGCCGACGTCCAGAGGCTCAAGCGTCGCCGCCGGCGCGCCTTGCGCCAAGCTTCGCTGGTTCGCTTGCAATACGAGGGGCATCGCGTGCCCGACGTGCCGACTTCGATGGGCGAGAGCATGCGAGTCTTGCCGGCGCCGTTCGTTCGTGTGCCCGAGGAACAAATTGTTCAGGTCAATAAGCGAGCCCGATTACTGTATCAGAGCGAACCCCTGGCGAGTCTGTTGCACGAAACGAGTCAGCAGGTGCTTGCCGCCAGCATTGCCGACTTGGCCCATCGGCTCGAGCTTCGCGAGCTTGGCATGGCTCAATTTCTCGACCGGCCACTGGGCACACTCAAGCAACCCGGCGAGGTCGACCGCCCGCCGC
>Ga0163150_10005316_pt1 | contig 16544 bp, 7 predicted proteins | sample OliLakLV19P2IB_FD_148628 | JGI IMG/M metagenome (GOLD analysis project Ga0163150, IMG submission 148628) | Freshwater microbial mat bacterial communities from Lake Vanda, McMurdo Dry Valleys, Antarctica - Oligotrophic Lake LV.19.P2.IB | ecosystem: Environmental > Aquatic > Freshwater > Lake >...
CTATGGATGAACCAGAAAAACGGGACCTTCGTCGAGTCGGCGTTGGAGCGTGGGGTGGCCTATAGCGAGGCCGGTCAGCCGAAAGCCGGGATGGGCGTCGCCGCCGGCGACTATGACAACGACGGTGGCGACGATCTGCTGGTCCTGAATCTGATGCGGGAGGGTGCGTCGCTGTTCCGGAACGATGGCAAGGGGTTCTTTACCGACGTCTCGCTTGCCTCACGTATCCACGCCCTCAGTTTCACATACACGGGCTTCGGCGTTGACTGGTTTGACTTCGACAACGACGGTTGGCTTGACCTTTTCTTCGCCCATGGCGCCGTAACGCTGCGGGAGGAGCAGCGCGGAAAGCCCTACCCCTTCGCCGAGAAGAACCTGCTGCTGAGAAACCCCGGGCCGAAGGGCGGCGTGTTCGAGGACGTTACCGGCAAAGCGGGTGAAGTATTTTCCTTACTGGAGGTAAGCCGCGGCGCCGCGTTCGGCGATATCAATAATGATGGCGCCATCGACATCCTGCTCACCAACAACAACGGGCCGGTACGGCTTTTACAAAACAAACCCAGATCGGGTAACTGGCTGTCGGTGGAGGTGGATCAGCCCGGGGCCCGCGTCGGGCTCGAACGGGCCGGGATGCCGACGCTTTGGCGGCGTTCGCATACGGACTCGAGCTACCTTAGCGCGAGCGATCCGAGGGTCCACTTCGGGTTGGGCAGTTCGACGAAAATCGACAAGCTGCTAGTCGAGTGGGCGGATGGCTCGCGGCAGGAGCAACAAGGTCCGGCAGTGAACACGCGTGTCGTGATTCGGCGTTCAATGAAGTAGGCCAATGCAATCCGGATAGCAGGGGACTGGGACATTCCGGCGCGATACGTCACGTTGGTCGTACTGCCGCTCGTCGCCGCTTTGGCCGGTAACGCGTGGCGCCTGTGAGCACGTGTCACGAAGAGAGTGTGCCTCCGCCTCTGACGCCGGTGGTAACACTCGGCGCGATTCGCATCTGTCGATATGACCGCTTGCTTTCGCGCGGTAAGCCGGGCTGATCTTGTGAACTGAAAGGAGTTCACCGCCAGTCACTTCTCCCAGCTTTCCGGCGAGCGACTGGAAGGTTGTTCCATAACAATCGCTAAGATGGTGCAATGTCGATTTCACGCCGGTCATTCGTAGCAGCAGCGGGTGCGGCCCAGGCTGCGGCCGCCAACCGTAACCCCGTCGTCGTCGCGCCGTACCTCCAGAGCGCGGCGAAAGCGCCGGGCGAAGTCATTCGCGTCGCGACAATGTACAAGTTCGATCCCGCCGAAGTGGAGAAGCTTCAAGCGGCTGTCGCCGGCGCCCGCGTGGAGGTGGCCGTGGCCAACACTCGCGAGGAGTTCCGTGCCCGCCTCCGCGACGCCGATGTCGTTTACGACTCGCTTCGCGGTGACGACCTCGACTATGCGCCCAAGCTGAAGTGGCTGCAAGCGGGTGGGGCCGGCATGGAGGGTCTCGATCCAAAGATCAAGCAGAGCCCGATCGTTGTTACGAACATGGCGCGGGTGTTTGCGCACGGCATTTCCGAGACCGCATTCGCGCTGCTGCTTTCGCTCACTCGCGGCATCACGAAGTACTATGCGCCGCAGTTCGCCAAACGCCAGATGAAGCCGGCTGGCACGGTAAAGTCGGATCATCATCAGGAGCTCGCCGGCAGAACCATGGGCATCGTTGGCATGGGCGGCATCGGCAGCATGATCGCCCGGCGTGCTTATTACGGGTTCGACATGCGCATCGTGGCCACCGATGCCAAACCGATCCCCAAGGCCGACTATGTCGCTGAGCTGCACGATCCAACCTGGTTCCCGGCCATGATTCCGCAGGTGGATGTTCTCGTGGCTGCCGCCCCTCACACCCCCGCAACCGAGCGCATGTTCAATGAGAGCGTGTTCCGGCGCATGAAGCCGACGGCTTATTTTCTGGCGATGTCTCGTGGCAAGCTGTTCGACGACATGGCGCTTGTAAAAGCGCTCAAAGGAAATTGGATTGCAGGCGCCGGACTGGATGTGTTTCCCGAGGAGCCGCCGCCCTCCGAACATCCGATCTTCGATTGCACCAACGTCGTGATGACGGCCCACTCCAGCGGCTGGAGCGTCGACCGTCAAGTGCGGCTCATCGATCTGTTCGCCGATAATTTGCGCCGGTACGCCGCCGGCCAGCCTCTTGTGAACGTTGTCGATAAACAAGCTGGATACTGAGCGCACAGATCGCGGAGGGCGCCGCACACCATTGACGCGCGTGTTCCTAAGAACACGTAGCTTTTGTCCTAAATTGCGTCTAACAGGGGACTATGAAGTTCGCCCGATCGAGTGGCATCCTGCTTCACCCCACCTCGCTGCCTGGCCCGAACGGCATTGGCGAGATTGGTCCGAGTGCGCGCAAATGGGTCGATTTTCTGGCCGGCGCGGGTCAGAAGATCTGGCAAATACTGCCGCTCGGACCAACCGGATTTGGCGACTCGCCTTATCAGAGCTTCTCCGGTTTTGCCGGAAATCCACTCATGATCAGTCTCGACCGGCTGTTGGAACAAGGCTACCTGAAGGACACTGATCTTGCCGGGCGTCCCGGCTTTCCCGCGGACCGCGTCCACTTCGGCGCCGTCATGCAGTGGAAGTTTCCGCTGTTGACATTGGCCGCGGACCGCTTCTGTCAGAGCGGCCGCGAACGGGATGCCTTCACTGAATTCCAAGCTGCGCATAGCGGCTGGCTGGACGGCTACGTGAAGTTCATGGCCGCCAAGCAGCCATATCCGGAAGTGGTTCAGCGCTACTGGCAGTTTGAATTTTTCCGCCAATGGATGGACCTCAAGCGTTACGCCAACGACCGCGAGATTCGCATCATGGGCGATATGCCCATCTACGTTTCCGGCGATAGCGCCGATCATGCTTCGCGGCCGGAGATGTTTCGTGAGGACTTCGTCTCCGGTGTACCGCCCGACTATTTCAGCGCTACCGGTCAGCTCTGGGGCAATCCGGTTTATGACTGGGACGCGATGGCGCGCGCCGGCTTCCAGTGGTGGGTGGATCGCTTCCGGCACACGCTCGCAATGGTCGACCTGGTGCGGCTCGACCACTTCCGCGGCTTCGAGGCGTTCTGGCAGGTGCCGGCAGGATCGGCGACAGCCATCGACGGCGAGTGGGCGAGTGGGCCGGGTGCGTCGCTGTTCCGTGTGCTCGAGTCCAGGCTCGGACCGCTGCCGATCATCGCCGAGAACCTGGGTGTCATCACGCCCGAGGTGGAAGCCATCAGAATGCAGTTCGGGTTCCCTGGGATGACGGTGCTGCAGTTCGCATTTGGCGCCGACGCTTCATCGTCGATATTCCGGCCGCACAACTATCCGCGTGAGGTGGTGGCCTACACCGGCACCCATGATAACGATACGACCGTGGGGTGGTGGAACTCTGGCGCGGGCATCGAGACCACGCTTTCCGCCGGCCAACTCCAGCAGGAGCACGAGATTGCCTGCCGCTATCTTCGATGCGACGGCCGCGAGATTCATTGGTCGTTTATCGAGGCCATCAGCGCCTCGGTCGCCGATACCGTGCTGATCCCGCTGCAAGACGTTCTTGGGCTCGGCTCCGAGGCGAGGATGAACCTGCCTGGCCGGTCGGACGGCAACTGGCAATGGCGCTTCGAGAAGGGAATGGTGAAGTCTTCACACGCCGCCCGCCTGAAGGAACTGGCCGAACTCTACGGCCGCTAGACTCGAGTCATGCGCTTTGCCCTCGCCCTCATAGTCGCGAGTCTCGCATGTGCCGAGCCGCCTCGCGTCACTAAGGTGGAGCCGCCCAACTGGTGGGCCGGTCACTCGGTCAACCCAGTGCGATTGCTGGTTCGAGGCTCCGGTCTCCGAGGCGCCACCGTCGCGGGCGAGCTTGAGACTCGCAATGTGCGTGCGAACGAAGCCGGCACGTATCTGTTCGTTGACGTCGCCATACCGCTCGATGCCCGCCCAGGCCCGGTGAAGCTGACCGTGAGAACGCGCGATGGCGGAGTGCTGATCCCGTTTGAAATCGTGGCTCCGCCGGCGCCCGCGGGCCGCTATCAAGGAGTGACGCCCGACGACTTCATTTACCTGATCATGCCGGACCGCTACTCCGATGGCGATCCCACTAATAACGATCCTCCCCTATCGCGCGGGTTGTTCAACCGTTCATTGAAGCGCTTCTATCATGGCGGCGATTTTCAGGGCGTCATCAATCGTCTTCCCTACCTCAAGAACCTCGGCGTCACCGCCATTTGGCTGACTCCGATTTACGACAACGCGAATCGCTCCGATCCCGACAAGCACTACGACGGCGAGCCCTTTACCGACTATCACGGGTACGGCGCGATCGACTTCTACGGTGTCGAGGAGCACTTCGGCGACCTCGCCAAGTTTCGCGAGTTGGTGGACACCGCGCACGGGCTCGGAATGAAGGTGGTCCAGGATCAAGTGGCGAACCACACCGGACCAGCGCATCCGTGGGTGGACGATCCGCCTCTGCCCAACTGGTTCCACGGGACCGCCGCAAAGCATCTCGGCAACAACGGACAGATCGCGGCCGTCGCCGATCCTTACACGCCGCCTGGTTCTCTGCGGGCGATGCTTGACGGCTGGTTCGCCAACATTCTGCCCGATCTGAATCAGGAGGAACCCGAGGTGGCGCGGTACCTGATCCAGAACACGCTATGGTGGATCGGCATGACGGGGTTCGACGCGGTGCGTCAGGACACGCTGCCCTACGTGCCGCGAACGTTCTGGCGCGACTGGATGGCCGCCATCAAGCGTGAGCACCCGCGGTTGAACGTGATTGGTGAGACGCTTGACGCCGATCCCGCGCTGGTCGCGTTTTTTCAGGGTGGCCGCAAGCAGGCCGATGGCATCGACACCGGCATCGATACGCTGTTCGATTTCCCGTTGTATTTCGCCATTCGCGGCGTGTTCGCGGGTGAAACGCCGATGCGGGCACTGGCGTCGGTGTTGGCTCATGATCATCTCTACCCGGATCCCTCGCCGCTGGTAACGTTCGTTGGCCTGCACGATGTGGATCGCTTCATGAGTGCGAAGCGTGCGACGCTCGAGCGTCTCAAGATGGCGTTCACCTTCGTGCTGACTACACGAGGCATTCCGCTGATCTACTACGGCGACGAGATCGCGATGCAGGGCGGTAGCGATCCTGACAACCGGCGCGACTTTCCGGCCCCAAGCTTCGATTCACATAGCGAACTCCAGGATCACATCGCCCGCCTGGCAAAGTTACGCGCGGCCAATGATTGCCTGCGCCGCGGCGAGTTGAAGAACCTGCGGGTGGACGCCAAGGTATACGCCTATACAAGAAGCACTCGGGCCTGCGTCGCCACCGTCGTGCTGAATATCGGCGCGGAGCCGGTTACCATTGGCGCGATTAGCACTGCGCCCAATGCAGCAGAGGTGCGGGTCCAACGCCGCTGATCGGCTATCAGATGTGGTCTCTCGCGTCGGCGCGATTAGCTGTCGGAGTGGGCGCACCACGAACCCACGTTGCACGCCGCCGCTTCACGATCCCGCGACTCCTGATAAGGATAGTCGGCGATAGTTGCGCACTCCAAATCCCGCCAATCCAAACTGCCCCGCCACCCGTGAGGGTGCGGTACGCCAATCCCGAATGCATACCGCGCTCGTCGCCATGCGCCGCCGGAAGCGCACCGTAGTGTGGCGAGTTCACACCCGACAAGGTGGTCGGCAATAGCTGCGTGTGACACCGCTCCTCAATCCCGCCAATCCAAACCGAGCCGCCACCTGTTAGGGTGCGGTACGCCGGAGCCCCACACCCCATGCCGCCATCGTCGGCACGCGCCGCCGCCGGGGCCGCACTGCAATGATGACGCCGAGTTACAGCCGCCCAACTCCTCGCTAAGTGATCGCCTACCAGATGTAGTCTTTAGCGCTCTCGCGGCGCGCGTAGCTATCCAGCACGTGCACCACCCGAACCTTCTTCAGCTTGGTCGGCGACAATTGCCCGATCGGCACGTAGATCACTTTTCGATTCAAGTGAGACGCTATCGAACGAAAAATCGAGCGCGGCGGTTTCGCCGCCACATAGACCACGTAACGCTCCACCGAGTAATCCAGCGCGGCCAGCAGCAAGCGCTCCGACTTCGACTCGGCATAATCGTAATCGGCGTCCGACCATACGTCGAACATGCGCCGCGGAGGCAGCACCATCAGGAAGCCCCCATACTCGGCGCGCCCAATCCCGGGGCCGACAATGTGCTCAAAGGGCTGGGTGGAATAGAAGGCCATGTCGCTCTCGTTCTGGTGCTCGCCGAGCCACGTGGTGAGGTAAGTGTAGCGGTCATCCTTGTCCTCATCGAACACTACGACAACGGCTCCTACTTCGCCATGCAGCCGGTCAAACTGGCGGACGTAGATTTTGCGCTCGTGCCAGTTCCGGATGGTCTCCCGCAGGTCGATGCCATCCAAAATCGAGGTTGTGAACGGCTCCACCCGCGACCGCTCTTCCGAGAGCATCGCCCTCGCCCTCGTCTTCAAAAGGCGGCCGTAAGTCTCGATCACGAGGTCCTCGGGAGGGTAGGAGCAGATGGCGTTGCCATTGGTCTGCTGGGCCCATTCCCCCGCCACTTTCTCCTTCTTGCGCGGCTTGAGGCCGACGGGCTTCAGACGCTGCTTGGGGCGGGGAAGTCGACGGCGAATCTTCAAGCGCTTCGTGTTGATCCATACTTCTTCACCGGACAGATTCACAGTCTCGAGTTCACTGCTTTCGTGTTGAGCCGGATAGCGTCCGGCCATCCGCCACACTTCCCAGCCGTAATTGTCGTCGACGATCGACCGCGCGGCGACGGCCATGTCGAACGCTCTGCAGGTGAGCTCGCCGCTGATCTGCGCCAGATTGCGGGAGTACTTTGCGAGCAGGCGGCGGTGCCAGTACTGTAGCTTCTCGCCGGTGCTTTCCTGGTAGGTCGTTTCCGCCTCGCGCAGTAATTCGTATTGAACCCGCGGCTTGTCGATCGATAGCGCGTCTCGCATATCGATGCGGAAGAACTCATAGCGGTGCTGCAGGTACGGGTACTCGACGGTGATCTCGACGAGGCAATCGGGATGCGGATTCACGAGCCGCACTTCGGCGAAACCCTTGCGGGGCGGCGCTTCCTGCGGGACTTCCATCGCATCGAGCACCGGATCGGTCATGTTCAAGGAGAGGACGACGAAGACCTCCGCGAGCGGATCGGCCCCCTGCAGCTTCCACGCCATGGCCGCCGCATGGGCTGCGATCTCCTCGTTTCGTGGCTGCGGGAAAAGCCGGTAGGCTTCGATATAGCGATGCAGTCCCAGACGCCGCACGGCGTAGGTGTCGGGATAGGCATCCGGCACGTGGGGACGGTCACCGTGGTCCGGCTCGAGAAATATTACCTCGGCTCCGATCTCCTGGGCCGTGCGCACCGCTTCGGTAAACGGATCGGCCGGCTCCACGGGAATGTAGATGGCGCCCTCGTCGTCCGTCGGATCGGGGTACACGATTACGGAGATCTCAGGCAGACGGGAGATCGCCATTCGATACGCATCCTCGAGTCCGCCGGGCAGTTCCACCGCGACTACCGGCGGCTTCCTCTCGAGCATGGCCTGTCGCACTTCGAGACTGAACTCAACGCGCCCTTGCGCCACGGGGAAGTAGGTGAACCGCCCACGCCGCAGGCTGCCGGCGTCAGAAACGAGTGACATACCGCAAGGCCTCTTCGCCCAGCACCTGTAGCAGCGCCATCCGCAGGGCATCGCTCTGCCCCATGGGGTGGTCTTCCATCTGTTGAAGTTTAGTGGCGAACCGCGCCACGTTGATGCCGTCCCGTACCGTGTATCGTTCGTCGGCCGAATGCGCCTGCTGGAGAAAGTCCGTCACGAAGTTGAGAATCTGCTCCTCGCCGAAAGGGAGGTTCTCCTTGAGAATCGCGTACTCCTCATGGCGCTCGGGAAAGTCAACCGTGATTTGGGGCTGCAGCCGCGAATGGATGTACTCCGGCAAGTCGAACGTCGACGCGTCGTCATTCATCGTCGCTACCAGGCGGAAGAGCGGATGTGCTTTGATCTTGATCCCCGCCACCATCGATTCCACGTAACGGCGATTGTCGAGCAGCGGCGCCAGACTTGCCCAACTCTTCTCGCTCATCCGATTGCCCTCATCGAGAATCACAACGCCGCCGCGGAGCATCGCGGTCACCAGCGGCGAAGCCACGTATCGGAGCCTCGCCTCGCCTTCGATCACGGGCGTCACCAGTAGATCTTCGGGACGCGTGTCCACCGTGGCCTGAAGGATATAGACCTCTCGACCCAATCGCTTCGCCGCCGCGTAGGCCAGCGTGGTCTTCCCGACGCCCGGCTTGCCGAGCAGGCGTGGGTTCATTGGCAAGTCGTGCTCGTCAACCACGAGCCATGAGGCCAGTAGCTGGCGCATCACTTCTTCCTGCCCCACCCAGGTCACCGCCAGTTCGTCGGGATGCGCCAAATGGAGACGCACGCCATCAATGTCAACGGTCATGCCTTACAGCATATAGTGGACGCGTGAAACCCGCGCGTCCGAGGCCGCGTCTCACGTGGCGGCATGATTATGAAACTCGCGGTTCCGGCGCTCCTCGCTCTGTCCGTGATCACGGCCGCGGAAAAACCGCGCGTGTTCATTACCGAGAGCGGAGCCAACCAGCTTTCCGGCGAAGCCACCATCGCCGAAAGCAAAGGGACGCTCAACTTCACCGGCGCCACCAGTTCGGAGAACATCGAGGTGATGAAGGCGTTCACGCGGCAATGCCCGGAGGTCGTCGTCACCTCGAGTCGTGACAAGGCCGACGACATCGTGCGGTTTGATCGGGAAGGCATCAGCCCCACTACCCCGTTTGTCCGGGGAAACAAGGTGGCCGTTTTCAATCGGGAACAGGACTTGATCTTCACCAATTCGAGCCGCTTCCTGAACTCGTCCGTGAAGGGCGTCTGCTCCGCCATTTCCAGCCGCTCCATTTCCAGCCGCTTAAGGAAATAGCCCTCGCTCGAGCGAGTTCGCGCGGACGGACTCGCCGGAGTTGTGGGTCTTGGCGTCCCCTTTTGAATTGGCTCTCGGAGTTTTGCGGAAGTCCTTCAGGCTTGGCTCGCTGCCCCCGCGCTCTTCGCGGCCATAGCTTGACCTGAGGAAGAAGCGCCGGCGCGAAGCTTTCGATCCTTCTCGGAGTTCTATCCTTATAGATACTCCACTCGTCCAGGTCACCGCAGGGTGGCGCCGCTGTGTATGAGTCGGCGCGGTCGATCCTGATTGAGCGAAAAGGCCAGCCGGACTTCATAAGCCGGTTTCTGTTCCTCGCTTGCGCGAGGCGGTAATCATTCCTCTAGGCCGCCCATTACTGAACGGCTCCAGCGACCTACCCGGAAGTGAAACGGAGCGGGCCGCTCCTCCTCCCCTATTTGGTCTTGCTCCGCATGGGGTTTGCCCTGCCAGGCGAATTGCTCCGCCCGCGGTGCGCTCTTACCGCACCTTTTCACCCTTACCAATCCCCTTGACGGAACCGGCGGTATATTTTCTGTGGCACTTTCCGTAAATCGGGCCTTGACGCCCAACCCCCCGGCCGTTAGCCGGCATGCTGCCCTGTGGAGACCGGACTTTCCTCCTGGAGGCGCCATGCGGTTTCCCCAGGCGACTACCTCCGTCCGGCTGGCCTCGTAACATTATCTCACCTCTGGATGAAATGTACTTTCCCTAAAGGCGTCTACTCAGACAGTTAGTGTACTCTAGTCGTATGTCCGGTCTCCGGAACGGGCGCGAAACAGCTATTCATATCAAGACGCCCGAACAGAGAGTTCGGCTGACTCAGAGGAGTGCAGATCATGCTCAAAAGATTCATTAAGTTCGTAACACTCTTCTCCACGCTCGTGGGAGTTGTCTATGCTCAGGGGTTAGACACACGTGCGAAAAAAGACGATTGGGAGGAGATCAATTTTGAATTCAACTCGGCTACCCTATCAGACGGCTATCCAAGCCTGCTCCGCTTGTCGGATCTGCTGAAGGCAAACCCCCGGTATAAGGTCCGCGTAGAGGGACATACCGACGGCATTGGCGGTGAACGGTATAACGAGAAACTTGGTCTATCCCGCGCAAACACCGTTCGCGACTTCCTTGCGAAGTATGGCGCCAATTCCGGCCAAATCGAAACCACAACCAAGGGCAAGAAAGAACCCGAGATTGCCGGCGAGAAGAAGCGATATTCCCGGACCGATGTCGCCCGCTGGATGAATCGGCGAGTCGTCCTATACGTCATGGACGAACAGGGCCGCACCGTTGGATCCGGTGGGGCTGGCGATGTGATTCGTGCCGTGGAAAATCAGGGAGCTGCGATGTCGCAAAAGTGCTGCGACGAGATCCTGAAGCGCCTTGATCGTCTTGACGAAATCGCCAAGATGCTCCGCGACATGGCGGACGCGAATGCCGGTCTCCGTCGCGAGGTGGATGGTCTGAAGCAGCAGCAGGCTGCGCTCGAGTCCAAGCTCAACGGCGGCGTGAAGCCTCTGACGGAAGCTCAGACAACCGCGATCATAGACACTCAACTTGCCAAGGCGCGCGATCCCCGCTTTTCCCTTCTCGGCATCAACGTCGGCGGCGATAGCGAACAGCACGTCACCGTCAGCGGTCGCGCCCGGTACTTCGCCCCCTTCAAGGAACGCTTCGCGATCCAGGCTCAGGGCGAGTACTACTACTGGGGCAAGTCGCGCGAAGGCCAGTTCGATCTGGGTATCGTCGACCGGATCAGCACCCGCTTCCAGGCCGGTTTGTTCGGCAGCATCAAGCACGTCACCTTACGGGGTGACGACCAGGGCGGAACCCTCGGGCAGGCGTCGCTTACTCTCGACTACCTGTTCAGCCGTGGCCGGCTCGGTGTGTTCGGGACCAAGGGCTTCATGAACAACGCCCTCATCAGCTCCCGCAACGCCGTCATTAACGGACCCAACGGGCTGTTCGTCGCCCCCAACGTCTTCATCGAACGCTACCTTCGGGTAGTGGATCAGGTGGGCGCGTCCACATCGCTCGGCCTCTGGGGCAACAACTACCTTGAAGGAAACCTCGGCTACCTCAAGTCCCGTGGTTATGGCGACCGCGTGGGTGGTACCGTACGCTTCGTGTTCCCGGTGAACACCAAGATCGCCTTCACACTCGAAGGCGGCTTGAACGAGACGATGCTCAGTCGCGAACAAAGCGGTCGCGCAGTCGTCGGCGTGCAGTTCGGCAACATGATGCGGCCCAAGGAATACCTGGGCAGCGAGAATCCGGTTCCGGCCGACGTTCCGCGTGTCCGGTACGAAGTGCTGGAGCGGCGCATCACTCGCGGAGCTGCGCCTCCAATCGCGGATGCCGGGCCCGACCAGATCGGCATCAACCCCGGTGCGGTCACGCTCAACGGATCCAACAGCTATGATCCCAACGGCGAGCGCCTTACCTATTCGTGGGTTCAGGAGGGCGGTCCTAACGTCTCCCTCGCGGGCGCTAATACGCCAACGGCGACCTTCACTTCGACAGCCGGCAACAACTATATCTTCCGGCTCACCGTCCGAAACGAATCGGGTCTCACTGCTTCCGACCGCGTCCAGATAACCACTCGGACGGCCGATCGGGTTCAGATCCTGTTCTTCATCGCAAATCCGACGACCATCCAGCTTGGAGCCAGCTCCGAACTTTCCTGGAGGGTTCTGAATGCGGATACGGTCACGATCAGCGACGTTGGTACAGTCGCCGCGGAGGGCAAAGTAAATGTCTCGCCGCGGACGACCACCACCTACCGCCTCACTGCGCGCAACTCGGTGAATGAAGAGAACGCCACCGTCACGGTGAGCGTGCAGATCCCGACGGCGCAGATCACCGGATGCTTCGCCGTTCCGACCAACATCACCGTGGGTGAGGCTGCGACGATCAACTTCACCACCCAGAACGCGACCAGTGTCAACGTTACGCCGAACGTCGGCAACGTCGGCACCGGTGGAAACTTCGTCGTCACTCCAACTACGACCACCACGTACACTCTCACCGCTCAGGGCGCCAACAACCAGACCGCAACCTGTTCAGTGACCGTTACGGTGAATCCGATCGTGGGGCCGACGAATCCGCCTCGCATCATTCGCTTCACGGCGGCTCCCACTCAGATCGTGCTCGGCCAGAAGTCAACTCTGGTCTGGCAGGTAGAAGGAGCTGACACGGTGACCATCACCGAGCTCGGCACCGTTGCCCTTGTCGGCACGTCGGACGTCGGTCCGGTCGTGACTACGACGTACACTCTCACGGCAACCAATCGTGCGGGGACCTCCACTGCTACGGCTACCGTCACGGTGGTTCAGCCCGCGCTCATCACTTCGTTCACCGCCAATCCGCCGGTCTCCCCGGCGCCTGGCTCGAACGTCGTCCTCACCTGCACGGCTACGAACGCCACCAGCGTCGTGATCGCCGGCGCCGGTCCGCTTTCGCCCCTCGGCACGGTGGTCGTCAATCCGTCCATCGATACAACCTACACCTGCACCGCGACCGGTAGCGGCACCACCGATACCAGGTCGCTGACCGTGAAGGTTACGCAAAAGCCCGTCGATCCCCCGCCGCCAGTCGGTCCGCCGCCGACGGTAGTGATCACGGGTGGACCGGTTATCGAAACCGTTGTCCGCACGCTCACGATTGATGCTTCGCAGTCCAGCAGCCCGGCCGGCAATACGCCGCTCCGGTTCCTCTGGACCTCGCGCGGGACTCGCGCCGCCATCGCCGACGCGACCAAGGCCAACCCGGTTGTCTACCTTGGCAATCTGGCGGGAAGCTACTTCTTTGACTTGACGGTCACCGACAGCAAGGGCAACGTGGCCACGGGAACCGTGGAAGTCCGCTTGGTTGTCAGCCGCGTTCCGTAACGCGGGTTCAGGCAAGAACACGGAGGGGGCAGGCTTCGGCCTGCCCTTTTTTGTCGTTTGGAGCCAAGATCGGCGGTCGGGAAGAATCGCACGTGTAGCCGCGAGAGCCTGGCCGTCGCCCGAGTAGCAAGACGGTCATCCGTGGCCATTGTTCAATTCAAGCGCACAGGCCGCGAAGGCGCGTCTCCAAACGATCGAGAAACACGCCGTCCCAGCGCCGTAGCGAGTCCGTTTGTGCGCGTGTTCCTTAAGAGCGCACAGGCCGCGAAGGCGCGTCGCCAAACGATAGAGAAACACACAGTCCATAGCGCCGTAGCGAGTCCGTCGTGCGCGTGTTCCTTAAGAGCGCACAGGCCGCGAAGGCGCGTCGCCAAACGATAGAGAAACACACAGTCTCATAGCGCCGTAGCGAGTCCGTTGTGCGCGTGTTCCTTAAGAGCGCACAGGCCGCGGAGGCGCGTCTCCAAACGATCGAGAAACACACAGTCCCATAGCGCCGTAGCGAGTCCGTCGTGCGCGTGTTCCTTAAAGGTCCTCCCTGTTTCGCGGACAGCCACGTTACGCGCTTGCTTTGCCCTGGCCGGCCGGCGGCGCGAGAGGCCGGCTACGATATCGGTTGAGGTTTCGCAAACCCTGACGACACTCGGCCAGTGATCGTAACCTTATCGAGCGGGAACTGCGATCCATCGGAGATATCATTGACGCTAACAGGATCCCACTACCAACTACGTGTACACGTTATTAAGCTGCGTAGTCGGAACGCAGAAGCACGCGGGTATCACCTTGCAGGCATGCCCTCGTCGGCGCGCTCCTCAACCTGGTTCATCACCCGGTCCATCTCTACGTCGCTCAAGGGCTTGCTCAGAACAAATCCCTCAGCGCCGCTGAAGGCCCGCGACAAAGCCGGATCGTGACCGTCCGTGAGCAGCACAAACGCGCCCGCCTGCCCTCGAACGCGCTCAAAGAACTCTACCCAGTTCAAGCCCGGCAGCCGCATCGAACAGAGCACCGCGTCGAACCTCAACTTCTGCACCAGGTCCACGCCTTCTTCGGCGCTCGCCACCGGAACCACGCGGTGCTCCCGCGCGCTCAGGAGCGTGACAATCTGCCTGCACTGCGCGGCGTCGGGTTCAACCACCATGGTGGTGTATTGCCGGGCCCGCTGCGCGTCGCGCTGTCGCGCCTCAGCCGGCTCAGCGAGTGGCAGATCCACCTCGAACCGGCACTGCCGCGGCGCCGGCTTGTAGAAGCGAATGTCGCCTCCGTGGCTGTGGACCACACCCCTCGCAACGCCCAACCCCAGCGTGCTTGACTCGACCGCCTTATTCTCCAGAGGATCGATCGCGTCTTCTGAACTCCGCACCGAATAACAGACTTCAACAAGCAGCCGCCGGCCCACCGCACTCGGTTCTACAGTGATGGTCTTCTCAGGAGCGTCCAGAACGGACTGTTCCGCGTGCACCAGCAGGTTCAGGAACACTTGTTCCAACTGGCCCTGCGCACCAATGGTGTAGAGCGGCTCACGCGCCATCCGGATTTTCGCGTCGATGCCCAGCGTCTTCCACTCGCGTTCACGGAAGCGCACCAGGCTCTTGAGAATCGAGTTGATCTCAACCGGTTTGGCTTCCGATTCCTCCACCCGCCCGAACGAAACCAGGCGCGCCACAATTTCCGCGGCACGCTGAGCCTCGGCCGACAGCACCTGCAAATCCCGGCCCGCGGTGGCTTCCTCCGGCCGCGTCGCGAGCTTCTTCGACATTCCCAGAATCGTCTCCAGCGGCGATCGCAGCTCGTTCGCTACGCCTGAGATCAATTGACCCGTCGCGGCCAGTTTCTCGCTGCGGAAAAGCTGTTCGCGCATCGATTGCTGTTCCTGTAGTTTTAACGAGGTCGCTACTTGGTTTGCGAGGTGCTGCGTTGCCGCCTGTTCCTCATGCGTGAAGTACCGGATGCCCTCGGCATGAGTAACTTCCAGAACGCCCATGACATCGTTCTGCGCAAACATCGGGACAAACATCACGCTGCGCGGCAGCTCTTTGGCGCCCGCTTTAAAGAAAGGACTCCGCCGCGTGTCCGGAATGTTCAACAACGCTTTGTTTCGATAGGTGAGCGCCGCGCCGGTGGACAGCGGACCTACCGGAGTCTCGATATTGATCGACAGCGGCTCCGGATCGCGCGCCCCGGGAACTCTGTCGAGCATCCGTGTGCGCCTGTTATAGATGTACACGCGAACGCCCGTCGCCCCTGAAACCTGCGGCATCACGGCCGTCAGCTTCTTCAAAATGTCGGCCGGCGACGAAGCGGCGATAATCTGTTCACTCAGCAGATTCAAAGACCGCATGGTCTTGCGCTGGGCGGCCATACGGTGCTCACGCAGCCACCAGACCCCGAGAATGAGTCCAATTCCAAGCACGGCCGTCAGCAGCAGGAATGGCGGAATCAGCGCTCCCCGCTCCACCATCTTCACCGCCGCCGGATCGTTCACCAGCACTTGGAAGTAGCGGTCGTACGGGGGCAGGGGACAATACTGAGTCGCGATACCGGTAACCGCAACACGGTCGCCCACGCTGAATCGCTCAAAGCTGTTCAGGTTGTTATCGCGCCGGGTCTTCGGCAGAAAGACCATCAACTGGCTGTCCCGCTGCGCCAGCGTCAGCACGTCGCCGCCGGCGTTGAAACCGATTGACGTAATCTTGCCCTCGGTCGTCACCAGGTTGCCCAAATGGCGGAAGCCCGCGAGTTCAGCCAGCGGCACTCGCTTGGCCCCGGGCGGCGTCTCGAATCCGACCTTTCGTACGTCTTTCGGCTGGAGCACCGGCATGCCGCCCCGCTTGACGATCGTGCCTGTGGCTGTCACCCAGTCGCCGGCCTGCCACGTTTCCAACTGCGGCAACAATCCCTGCAGCAGCAGCGCATATCCCGCCTTATCCTGAATGGGAACGTAATAGGAATCGAGCGCCCACAGCGCCTTGATAGACACCTGGCCCCGCACGCTCACATCCTTACCTTCGAGAGCGGGCGTGAAATCCGGCCCCGTCCTGGCGCCCGCTTGCTCCAGCGTGGTTTCCGGCGGTGCGGCAAGAGCGAGGGCGCATACAAGCGCACAGGTCGCGAAGGCGCAAAGCCAAACGTTCGGGAAACGCGCCGACCCAAAGCGGTATAGCGAGTCCGTCTTGCGCGTGCTCCCTTGAAGCGCAAAGGCCGCTTTCGGCGGCGCCAAACGAAGCGGGGACTCAGCGGACTTAGCCGCCGGAAGCGAGTCCGTCGTGCGCGTGTCCCTTAAAAGCGGGGTGCCCGCGTGACGGGACAAACGGGAAAGGAACACGCAGGTCTTTTGGGCGCTTGACGTGGTGGTCGACGATGGGCCTATTCGTCCCCTCGTATAATCAACAACTTCTGGCGTGTTCCTTAAAAGCGCAAAGGCCGCGGCGGCGCGTCTCCAAACGATAGAGAAACACACAGTCCCATAGCGCCGTAGCGAGTCCGTTGTGCGCGTGTTACTTAAAAGCGCACAGGCCGCGGCGGCGCGTCTCCAAACGATAGAGAAACACACAGTCCCATAGCGCCGTAGCGAGTCCGTTGTGCGCGTGTTCCTTAAAAGCGGGGTGCCCGCGTGACGGGA
>Ga0163150_10005317_pt1 | contig 16543 bp, 13 predicted proteins | sample OliLakLV19P2IB_FD_148628 | JGI IMG/M metagenome (GOLD analysis project Ga0163150, IMG submission 148628) | Freshwater microbial mat bacterial communities from Lake Vanda, McMurdo Dry Valleys, Antarctica - Oligotrophic Lake LV.19.P2.IB | ecosystem: Environmental > Aquatic > Freshwater > Lake >...
TACCCCTACGACGGCGATGACGCGCTGGCCTATGCATCGTCGGGATTCATCTGGGACTACGTATTGCGCGCGGGCTTGTCGTTCCGGTGTTACGGGGAATTCGTCAAGGCTAAGATCGAACCTTCATCAGCGACGTGGACGGACATCTATAACGACTACAAAAACGGCACGCGGAACGTCTCCATTCGCGCGACCACGGAACTGCACACGCTCGAACCCTACCTCTGTCCCGAATTTATCGGGTTTCCAGGTAAGGTGCAGGACGTATACCGCGCCCAGCATTTTATTCGAGAGCTGAAAGAATTTGAAAAGAACGGCAACCTGCCGAACTTCATGATCATGTTGTTGCCCAACGATCACACTTCGGGCACCCGCGAAGGAATGCCCACGCCCCGCGCCGCCGTCGCCGATAACGACCTTGCGTTGGGGCAAATTGTCGAAGCCGTGAGCCACAGCAAGTATTGGCCGGAGACCGCCATCTTCGTGGTCGAAGATGATCCGCAGGCGGGGCTGGACCACGTGGATGGGCACCGCACCGTTGCGCTTTGCATCAGCCCCTATGTCAAGCGCAAGACCGTCGACAGCACGCACTACAACCAGAGCAGCATGCTGCGCACGATGGAACTGATTCTCGGGTTACCGCCCATGAACCAACTCGATCTCGCCGCGAACCCGATGGACAACTGCTTCATGAACGAACCGGACCCGGCCCCATACATCGCGGTTCCGAACAACATTCCATTGGATGAAATGAACCCCAAACTTGCAACGCTAAGTGGCAAGCAACTGCACTATGCGAAGCTGTCACACGAACAGCCGTTGGACGACATCGATATGGCTGACGAAACGACGTTTAACCTGATTCTGTGGCACGCCGTAAAAGGTTATGACACACCCTATCCGAAGCTGGCCCAGCGCCGGCAGGTCGGCGCGGAACATTGGCCCGGCATGAACGCGCAGAAAGACGGCGATGATTGAACTCGCCATCCCGCGCAGATTCGAAAAAGTCGCCGTAGCGCCGATTGCTAGTGTCATGAATCGCAAATCCTTGGCAAAAGTCACACGCTTAATCCGATCTTAAAAGTCCCCGTGAAGGGGGATTTCATAATCTGATCTTCAAAGTCCCCCTTTGAAGGGGGATTTAGGGGGATGTAAGGTCTGATTTCCAAACTGCATATCGAACGAATCTCAAACTCAGGACACTAGCTGCTTGTCCGAAGCCGTGGGTGTGGCGCCATAACCGCGAGAACGGTTGCGGGCGAATCCGAATTGTTGGTGATTGCGTGCAACACGCCCGCGGCCGCGATGGCGGTGTGCCCAGGCGGCAGCGGCTGCACCACTTCGCCGATTTGAACGTCGCAGGTGCCGGTCAGGCCGTGGTAAACCTTGTCCTCGTCATTGTGAACATGAGGACGCTGGCTCTGGCCAGGTAGCAGGCAATACACGTCGCAAAACAGTCGGTGGGACTCGTAGAGGTTTACTTTTTGGTACTTTTCGTTTGAAAAATCGTTTATTGAAATTGAGTCGAAAACCGGTCCGTTCATGAAATCCTTGCTCCTTCCCGACGACGATCGATGGATGATTCTATCAATTTTGTTCTGGTACTGGCGCGTTTTCCGTTATTTCTCCCGGTCTTTGATAAAGCCAAAGCGAACTCTGCTAGCGCACTCCAAGGCCTTGAACTGCGGTAGCGCCTTGGACTGCGGTAGCGCAGTCCGCTTCGGACGCAGCTACCGCTTTCAATTCGGATGGCAATTGGTCTCTACCAGTCCACCGACCGGCTACCCACTCGAAGTAAAAGCGGCAGCTACCGCTTTCAATTCGGATGGCAATTGGTCTCTACCAGTCCATCGACCGGCCGCCCACTCGAAGTAAAAGCGGCAGCTACCGCTTCCGCACTCCAAGGCTTTGGACTGCGGTAGCGCAGTCCGCTTCGGACGCAGCTACCGCTTTCGATTCGGATGGCAATTGATCTCGACCAGTCCATCAACCCGCTGCCCACTCGAAGCATAAAAGCGCGCCCACTGAGCACAGGTCCTCTTGAAGACAACGGCGTGCGCGCATTGTTACACTCCGCGTGGGGAGAATCACAAATCGATGTGGACTCAACGGCTCGATCCATTGGGCATGCTCGCGCTGTCTGCCGGGGCTGCTTCGCTGCCCATTTTGTTCCTGTTCTGGGCGCTTGCGATCCGGCGCATGAAAGGGCATTGGGCCGCGCTTGGCGCGCTCGCCATTGCGCTGTTGGTTGCCGTCGCGATATTCCGCATGCCGGTTGCGCTTGCCCTGTTGTCTGCGGCGCAAGGCGCGTGCTTCGGATTGTTTCCCATCGGATGGATCGTTTTTTCCGCGGTGCTCTTGCACACGATCATGGAACGCACCGGCCAGTTCGACGCGCTTAAATCTTCCATATCCGATCTCACCACCGACACGCGCATACAGGCCGTGCTCGTTGCGTTTTCCTTCGGCGCGCTTATCGAGGCCTGTGCGGGCTTCGGCGCGCCCGTCGCCATTTCCGCGGGCATCCTCGCCGCGCTGGGCGTTCCACTCATCGACGCCGCCGTGCTATGCCTCGTCGCCAACACAGCGCCGGTAGCGTTCGGAGCAATCGGTATTCCGATCATCACCGCCGCGGCCGTTTCCGGAATTGACGCAATGTCTATTTCGCAAATGGTCGGTCGCCAGTTGCCGGTCTTATCGGTGATCGTGCCGTTCTATGTAGTGGGAATCATGGCAGGCAGGCGCGGCATACGCGAGACCTGGTCCGTATGCCTGATCGCCGGTTTGTCGTTTGCCGTGACACAATGGTGGACGTCGAACTATCTCGGCCCAACCTTGCCGGACATACTTTCAGCATTGGCCTCAATGATTGCAATTGTCGCGTGGCTCGCGTGGAAACGCCGCGCCGCGCCGGGCGACCCGGAACGCCAATCCCGCGCCCGCGTGCTGTTTGCATGGAGTCCATTTCTGATCGTCTGCGTGCTCATGATCGTGTGGGCGTTGCCAGACGTCAAAAAACTGCTCGACGAAGCCACCGTCATCGTGAAAGTACCTTGGTTAAATGATGCCGTAGTTTCGCCGTCCACGGGTCAACCCATTAAAGCCGCATATACCGTCAATCTGCTTTCCGCCGCGGGGTCGGCGCTGTTTCTCTCGTGCATCATCACAGCCATCAGCCAGGGATTCCGGGGCGCGGTTTTATGGTCGTTATACGTCGAGACGATGAAAAAGATGCGCTATCCGCTGATAACTGTCGCCGCGCTGTTGGCGTACGCCTATCTCGGCAATGCTTCCGGAATGACAGTAACGCTCGGCACGTTCATTGCCGGTACGGGCATGCTCTTTCCGCTGTTCGCGCCATTGCTCGGGTGGATTGGTGTTTTCATCACGGGGTCGGACACTTCGTCAAACGCGATCTTCGGAAAGCTCCAGGCCGTTACCGCCGAGAAGATCGGAATCAACCCCGTGCTCACGGTCGCCTCAAACGCAAGCGGCGGCGTCGCAGGAAAAATGGTTTCGCCGCAATCCATCGCGGTCGCCGCCGCGGCCACGGGTTTGGTCGGACAGGAGGCCGTCCTGTTTCGACGGACCATTAAGCATAGCCTTATCCTGGTATCGGTGGTCATGGTGCTCACGTTCATGCAATCGAATATTCTGTCGTGGATGGTGCCGATAGCGAGCGCGACAAAACAGACAGCCGCAGGCGACGCCCATGCCGTCAGGGCGGCAATCGTGCTTACCGGCGGACTGCTCGCGGCATTGTCGATTGCTTTCGCAAGTCGCTCCCGCGCCAGAACGGCCGATCGCTCCGCATCCGCGGATTAATTGGAGGACACCGCGTGATCGAAGTCACCGATTTTCACAAAGCCTACGACGGTACACTTGCCGTCAATGGCCTGACGTTTGATGTGCAGCCGGGGCAGGTGCTCGGTCTGGTAGGCCCGAATGGCGCGGGAAAGACAACGACATTACGCGCCATGTGCGGCATCATTCCGCCGACTCGCGGCAGTCTGCGCATTGGGACGCACGACGTGCGCGAGGAACCGATTGCGGCCAAGCGCCTGCTGGCGTACGTGCCCGACGATCCGAAGCTCTTCGACGTGCTGACCGTTTGGGAGCATTTACGGTACACAGCGGAGGCCTATGACGTAGCGGACTGGAGAACAGAAGCCGAACACCTGCTCGAACGTTTCGAGCTCACCGAAAAAAGAAAAGCGCTGGGCGCGGAGCTGTCACGAGGCATGCGTCAAAAACTGGCGCTCTGCTGCGCCTACCTGCACGCCCCGAAAGCCATCTTGCTCGATGAGCCGCTGACGGGAGTTGACCCGCACGGCATCCGCACGACCAAGGATTCAATCCGTGAACGCGCGGCGGACGGATGCGCGATCATTATGAGCTCGCACATCCTGGACCTTGTCGAGGACTTGTGCAGTCATCTGCTGATACTCAATCGCGGCGAATGTTTGTATCTCGGCCCGCTTGACGAAGCGCGCAACGCGTTCGCGGACCTTGCCGGCGGCGAATCGTTGGAAGAAATTTTCCTCCACGCCACGCGCAAGCCTGCATCGCCGGTTTCGGAGAAATCGTAGCCGTGCTCATGCCGCGCGCATTGTGGGTTTTGAAATGTCTGGAAATCCGCGGATGGGCCCGCCGGTTTCTGCGGCTGCTTAAGCGCCCGGCGGGCATCCTCATTCTGATTTGTTACTTCTTCATGTTCGGTCCGGCAATGTTAAGCGGTTTAGTGATGGAACGGGATGAATTGAGAATACCGGCGGAATGGATTGCGCGCGGCGCGCCGTTGGGCCTCGCGTTGATGTGCCTGATAGTCCTGCTCCGGCCGGGAATGCGGTTTTCATTTAATTTCAAACCCGCCGAAATCGATGTGTTATTCACTGGCCCCTACACGCGCCGGCATTTGGTCACCTATAAACTAGTTGGCAATATCAGCGGCGCGCTTTTTATTTCGCTGATCATGTTCGCTGCATCGCTCGCGTTTATACCTTCCCGGTTACCCATGTTTTTAGGAATGTTTCTGGGGTTCCTGTTTATATTTTTGTTTACCACCTTGTATGGAACGATATTGCAGGCGGTGTCCAGCAGGATACAATTCGTCGGATATGCAATTTCCGGCGCGCTGGTGTTCGCGGTGGGATACTCGATGTACGCCGTCTTTAGCGATCTCGCGAGCGCCGTTGGGATGACGCCCGCACCGGCGCTTCTTTTCGACGCCGTTTTCAATCACCCAGTTGTGAAATCGATCAGCCTTCCGTTCATTCCTTTCGCGAATGTTATGGCGGGAGGGCCGGTATTGGCGCTGTCGACGTGGGCTGCGGTGTGCGTCGCGATGATTGCGCTCGAGTACGTGCTCATTATATGGCTGGATGCCGACTACATGGAATCCGCGATGACACGCAGCGCACGCCAGTATGAAGCGCTCGAGCGTTTCAAACGCGGTCAGGTGATGTCCTATAGAACCTCCACGCGGCGGCGCAACTGGACCCTTCCCAGCCTTCCCCGCTGGGGCGGTTTCGGTCCCATTGCGTGGCGGCAATTGCTTGGAGCTACCCACAATTGGGGCCGGGTAATCCTTCTGTTATATATCGTCTGCGTGGCTGGAGGATTGGCGCTGCCGCTGACGGAACATCGCGAAAAGCTGGGCAACCTTTCGCTGCCATTGCTCCTGGGATTCCTGGCATATATCTCCATCCTTGTCACGAATCTGTTCCGGTTCGATTTCCGTTCCGAGATCGATACGATGGATTCGCTGAAGACTTTGCCGGTGTCGGCGGCGACCGTGTCTCTTGCCCAAATCACGGCCCCGGTAGTGCTCATGTGCAGCATCTATTTAGCGTTCGGACTCGGTGTGGCCATTGCCGTGCGGCGGCCCGAGATTGTGCTAATCGTGGCCGTCCTCGCCCCGTCCTTCGCGGCATTGCTCATGGCCGTAGAGAACCTGACGTTTTTGATATGGCCCGCGCGATTGGGTCACCAGGGAAATTTGGACGCGAAAAGCCTGGGACGAGGCTTCATTTCGTTTCTGGTCAAGATTGTAATTCTCGCACCTGCTTGCGGGATTGCCGTGGCGGTGGCGTTCGCAAACCGTTGGCTATTCGATTCGTGGGCGCCGGGTTATTTTTTCGCAAGCGTTATTCTCGGGCTTGAGGCGGCGCTTGTCGTTCCATTTGTGGCGAGCGCGTACGCGAGGTTTGATCCCAGTATCGATACGCCACCTTAGATTAGTTGTCTCGCCCCTTTGACCGGCAATCAGTCGGCGGTATAGCCGAGCGCTTCCAATTCCTTGATAGCCTCTGGGGAGAGTTGCTGCGCGGCAGATCGCGTGCCGGTCTGAGGCACGTACCAGATTCGGAACCGCGCAGTGTCGCTTGGCTCCGCTCCCAAGTCCGGTTGCGGATAGGTTTTCGTCGCCGGATCGAGCACGACAGTAAACGCCGTGCCTGTTGCAACGGGTTGATCTCCGAGCGCGATGGAAAAGTTCGACTGCGATTTCAGCGTCAACGACAATCGACCGGCGGTGCCGACGGTGCGCACGATCAATTCATCGCGGGTGGTGCGGTTGATTCGATTGAGGTTGAGTCGAACACCGCGCTCGCTGATGGTCATCGCGGACACATCTTGGCCTCCAAGCAATTCCGCGCTTTCAACAACGTCCTCCGCCGAAATGGTCAGATCGCCTTTCCATTCCAAGCTCGGCAAATCGAACGCAAAGTGCCAGCCCTGCGTGTTGACCGCAAAAAAATTTTCGAGAGGTTCACGCATTCGCGCGACGATTTCTGGGTTTGCATCGGCCACGTTGACCTTCTCGCCAGGGTCCGATGCAATATTAAACAGTTCAAACACATCAGCCTGTTTGCGGATTAGTTTCCATTCCATCTCGCGGGCCGTGCGTTGGGTGAAGCGTTGCGCGAATCCCATGCCGTCGTGTTCTTCGGTCTTGTTGAGCACGCGCAACAGGCTCTGGCCGTCGAGCTCCTTGGGAATCGGCAGTCCGGCGGCGTCAAGCGCCGTGGGCATCAGATCAACGAGTTCCACCACGGGAGCGAACCGCGTGCCTGCAAATTGGTTGTTCGGAAACTTGATAATCATCGGAATCCGCAATGAGGGCTCGTAAACGTTGCCATGACCAAACGTGCCATGTTCGCCGAATTCCTCTCCGTGGTCCGCGGTGATCATGATCAATGCGCGATCATACAGACCACGTTCTTTCAGCGTGTCGAACAAATCTTTCAGTGAGGCGTCAACCATGCGAATGCAATCGTCGTACAACGCAACGCAATAATCAATCTCTTCCTGCGTGAGCGTTACCTCCCCATGGTTCGCCGCGGTAAGAAAGGCTTCCGCATCCACCATATCGCGGCCAGGGCGTTGAAACGCCGGCGGATTCGTGAACGCCTTTGCGAAATGCAGGAATTTGTCGTCATCGGGCCCATACGGCAGGCCATCGTATTGTTTTGCCGGTTTTGAATGTACGTCGAAGTTGTGCAGGAACAGAAAGGTGTTAGGGGAGTTCATCGTGCCGAGCCAGCCTTTGGCAAGGCGGTGCGTGTCTTCGATGCCGCGAAACCGCCACTCCGGCGTGTTGTACACGTCGAACCCATGCGAGAAACCGCGCCACGGATACAGCCAGAATGTAAATCCGATATAGCCCCCACAAAGGTAGCCGCCATCCCGCAGAGCTTCGGGAAGAGTTAGGGTCGCTTCCGCGAGATTAGCGTTCGGCGTTACGCCATGGTGCTTCGGATAAAGTCCGGTGAACATCGTGGCATGCGACGGCAATGTCCAGGTTTCCGGCGTGATGGCGTTCTCGAACAGGACAGCGTCCTTTGCAAACGCGTCGAGATTCGGCGAGGTTTCCCGTTCGTACCCGTAGCAGGACAGATGGTCCGCGCGAAGCGTATCGCAGGAAATCAGAATGATCGGCGTCGAAGTCGAATCCGGCCCGCCACCATGCACCAGCGGGTCGCCCCAGCACGCCGGACTGGCGGATTTTTCGCCGATGCCGCTGACGTTGAACGCAATGCGTACGGTCTGCCCCGCGAACTTCGAGAGGTCAGCCTTGAACGGAAGCCACGCCTGGTGCGTCTCGTTGACCCCCGGAGTCAAAGACTCATCCAGCAGTAGAATTCCTTTTTCACTATCGGTGTCGAGCGTTGCGATAAATCGCGCGCTGCCCTTGCGTCCCTCGGACCAAGTCTCTTCCGGCAGGCCAATGTGCGTCGTGAAAACCGCGTTCTCCGGCACAACAAATTCCCAGGGCGCTTGTGTGCCGAAGACTGCTTCATGGGTCTGTGCCGCGATGGTGATTCGCGCGGGATTCACCTGTGGCACGAACCCGAGTTCCATGGATTCAATTTCGACATTGGCCGGCGAGTCGCTTGGGAGCATCACGATGCTTTTTACGGTGCCGACCCAGGTTTGCGTCTCGAGGGCGCCGAGCGGCACCCGGTAAGTGTGAATTTCGTTGTCCGCAAAAATAGGAATCGTCAAACCCTGTGCCCGCATTGATGACGGTTCCACGTCCGTCGTCCACGACAGCGTGCTGTACGATCCCCGGCTGACGCGCATACGAATGCGCAGTTCATTATAGTCCTCCGCGCGAATCCCCAATCCCAACATGGCCGTGACCGTTGGCATCGAAGGTCCTTCGACGAGAAACAGCTTTCCGCCTTCCTTGCGCCCAGGGCGTTGAGGGGTTTTTGCCTGATCAGGCCGCGATTTCGTCATCATGACCATGGACTTCGCGGGAATTACATAGGGCGGATGGCTGGCGCTTCGCTGCGCCGTAAAGTGGTCGGTCGTAAACCGGTGGACGATTGCGCGTCCATCCGCCGTCTTCAAACCCAGCGATGTCAGCACGCGGTCGCCCGGAGTTTCGGAACTCGATCTACCGCCGCAGCCCGGCGCAATGATCAGCAATGTCAGCGCGCACAGCAGCAGGCAAGTGTTGTGGAAGGAGCTACGGGAGGTCATAGTGTAAACGTAGATTCAGCACCAAGCATCATAGAGTTGACTCGATACAAGACCGTAGCGCAGTCGTTGCGAGGGATTCAACCTTTATGACGCTCCTTGACTTGCCGCGCGGCCTTGAACAGAATAAGCGCCTCACGCCATGATTGCCACCTTAATCACCGCATTGCGCGCCTATCAATGGCCGAAAAACCTCGTGGTTTTCGGAGCATTGGTGTTTGCCGTCGAGCTGGACGACCCCCTCAAGGTCGTCAAGACCATCTTCGCGTTTGCCGTGCTGTGCGCGGCCTCCAGCGCTGTCTACGTGCTCAATGACATTGTCGATATTGAAAAGGACCGGAGCCACCCGGAAAAGAAAAATCGTCCGGTGGCGAGCGGGGCGCTTTCCGTGCCCATCGCGGCGTTAATGGTTGCGGTGCTCGCCGGACTGGCGCTCACCGTGGCATTTCTCGTTGAATGGAAACTGGGCCTTGCCACAATTGCATTTCTCGTCTTAAACCTGGCGTATTCGCTTATCCTGAAAAATATTATGCTGGTTGACGTGCTCGCGATTGCCGTCAGCTTTGTCATTCGCGGGATTGCCGGCGCGCTCGTGATCGACGTTGCGTTTTCCAATTGGCTCGTTGTCTGCACCTTGTTTTTGGCGCTATTTCTCGCCCTTGGCAAGCGCCGCCGCGAGATTGGGCTCCTCGAGGAAGAAGCCATAAAACATCGCGAAGTCCTCGGACACTACACCGTGCCGTATCTGGATGCGCTCATGATCGTGCTTGCCGGCACCACTCTTTTGACGTATACCATTTACACCTGCTCCTCGGAAGTGGTCGAAAGACTTCATACCGACAAGCTATACCTGACACTTCCCTGCGTAATCTACGGGTTGTTCCGGTACCTCTATTTAGTTCATCATAAGAGTGGTGGAGGTGACCCAAGCCGGACCCTGGTGAGAGACGCGCCGCTGCTCGCGGCCGTCGTGCTTTGGGGCATTACAAACGTCGCGATTATTTATGGCCCCCGCGCATTTTAGCCATTAGCGAAATTCTCCAGAAGCAGGACGGGGTATGAAGTCGAAACGAAAGAAACCGACCATTGCCGAGGTTTGCGACAAAGTCATTGCCCTCATCCTGGGTGGTGGCCGCGGGTCCCGTTTGTATCCTCTGACCGCCGAACGTGCGAAACCAGCCGTGCCGCTTGGTGGACGGTATCGGTTGGTGGACATTCCGCTCAGCAATTGCATTCATTCCGGCATCAACCGCATATTCGTATTGACCCAATTCAACAGCGCCTCCTTGCACCGCCACATCAACAACACCTACAAGTTCGATAATTTTTCCGGAGGGTTTGTCGAAATTCTCGCGGCAGAACAGCGCGCCGAAAGCGGCGACTGGTTTCAGGGCACGGCGGACGCCGTCCGCAAGCATTTGCGCGAGATCGATCACCTTCAGGCAAGCCATTACCTGATTCTGTCCGGAGACCAGCTCTATCGCATGGATTATCGCCAGATGCTCGAGACGCATCTAAACCAGGATGCGTGCATTACCGTCGGTGTGTTGCCAGTCATGCGCGAAGCCGCCAAAGGCTTTGGCGTGCTCAAGGTGGAAACGGATGGCCGTATCGTCGAATTTGTCGAAAAGCCGCAAACCGAAGATCAACTTGACCACCTGATCACTCCGCACCAGGTTTTCAACGATCGCGGAATTCATGCCGAAGGCCGTGAGTACCTCGCGTCGATGGGCGTCTATATATTCAAACCCGAAGTGCTCGAAACAATCCTTCGCACCCAGCCGGAGTGGATTGATTTCGGCCGCGACGTCATTCCCCGATCACTCGAGGGCCGCAAGGTCATTTCGCATTTGTTCACGGGGTTTTGGGAAGACATCGGAACCGTCCGCTCCTATTACGAGACGAGTTTGCAGATGGTCGGGCCAAACCCGCCGTTTCGGTTTCATGAAAATTCGCAACCGATCTACTCGCGCGCGCGATACCTCCCCGGTTCGCAGATTAGCAACGCCCGGATCAATGAAGCCGTAATTTGCGAGGGATGCAGCATCGACGACGCAGTCATCACGCGGTCAGTCATTGGGGTGCGCGCGATCATTCGGTCTAAAGTGACAATCGATAACAGCATTGTCATGGGCGCGGACTATTTCGAGGAGGACCGCGTTGTCAAAGCGCCTGTGCCCATTGGCATCGGCGAGGGTTCGCGCATTGTCCGGGCCATTGTCGATAAGAACGCGCGAATCGGAAAAAACGTCGTGATCGAAGGGGGCGATCACCTCCCCGATTCAGACGGCCTGGGCCACGCCATCCGCGACGGTATCGTGATCGTGCTCAAAAGCGCGATCATCCCGGACGGCATGCGAATCGGCGTGTAACGCATCCAGATTCGGACGTTTAGCCTCGCAGGGTTTTCCATATCAGTCCGGCCGTCATAGCGAGCAGCAATATTCCCATCACGACCTTGCGCCGCTCAAGCGTGAGCCATTTTTCAAATCGTCCGGCAACGGGCGTAATGAGTTGCGCGCCGATAAATACCAGCGGGGCCAACGCGATGCTGACGTGCCCGAAGGTCCACGGCAGGTCGGCGGTTTTAGGCGCCAGGAAACTCGCAACAGTGCCCGAGATACTCGTCACCACCATGACGGTGTTCGACAGCGCGACCGCCCGCTCATTGGTGACCAACCCCGCCATCAACGCCAGCGGCACAAGCACCGCGCCACCGCCCGTGCCCGTTGCGCCGCCCACGATGCTTGCGAGCGTCCCAATGCCTATGGCCAAGGCGTTGCGCGTGCGCACATCTTCGTCATGGACTTTCCGCGGTGTGATGAAAAATGTGCGGACACCCACAAACGCAAGCAATGCAATAAATAACCAGATGACACCCGCCTCTGGTAGCTTGGTCGTAATCCAGCTTCCGAAGTATCCGCCCACAATCGATCCGCACGCGATCACCGCGGCGAGACCGTATTGCGGCGGCTGGTTTCTGTTCATGCGCCACGTATTGACCGCCGATACGAAAATGATAATGAACAGGCTGGTGCCCTTCGCCGTGTGCGCGTCCATACCCTCGACAAAGAACAGAAACGCCGGCACCATGAAGATGCCGCCGCCCAATCCTAGCGCCGCGCTGGTCATGCCCACGGCACAACCAAGCAACAACATCTCGACGACGAAGGAAAATGTCACGCAAGCGCCCCCTGATTTTGCACAAGTTCGGATTGTACATAATGCAGTGACGCTTTACCCCTTCAATCGCCTTTGATACCATCTCGACAACCCAGTTGCTTGACCGGAGTCTTGCCGTGACGCGTTGTCGATACGAAGCGTCATTTACCGATCTTGTCGTCGCGCTCCCGGCGCGTGCGAATGCGCGTCCGTGATGCGCGAAGTTCGCGCATGGTCCGTTTTCGCATGGTGTCTCATACGCTATACCGCGTACCGGCTTGGGTTCGGAAAATGCCCGTCGTTCCTCGCGATCTATCCCGAAATGATCTTTGTGTTCGACCGCTTCATGAAATGGCCCAGACGCCTGCGCGTCGAAGGCTCGCACCATTGCCCAAGGGCGGGCCCCGCGGTATTCTCCGCGAACCATTTCGCAAAAGATGACCCCTTCATCATGTACCGCGCAATCCACCGCGTTTGCGAGGGCGCTTACCCTGTTCGATACATGATGCGCGACGATTTTTTTAAGCACACCGGTGGCATTTTGAAATCGCGGCTCGTCGATGTTGATGAGCTCGCCCGGCTCTTCGGCACACTTCAGATTAGCCGCGATCGGGTGCAGCTTGCGCAGCTCAAACCTTTTATCTCGCTTCTGCGAGAACGGTCCGCATTCATCATGTACCCCGGCCGTTCGCGGTCAAGGACCGGCGTGTTCATCGAGTATCGCGATGGCATCGATGAACCCGGAGGCGTGACGTTCCTCATCGCCCAAGCGCAACGCAACAAGCCGGACCTGCAAGTCGCCGCGGTACCCGTAGCGCGCACGCTCAACCTGGTGACAAAAAAATCCACCGTAGCGTTTGGCAACCCCGTATTTCTTGAGCAAGATGCCGACCGAGCCGCGCAACGGGCCCTTGACTTCAGGTTGATCGAATTGATGGGCGACATGGTTGAAATCAACGTGGCGCATTTCGTGGCAGGAATCCTTTATTTGCACTGCCTGCACGGGCGACTCGGAGGGATTTCCATCAATGCAATGGATAGTGCCGTCGGCGCGGCGCTTTCTTCGCTTCACAAGCGCATCATCGATCCCGCTGCCATTGGCCGGCGGCGGAAGGAAATCGACGCGACGCTCGAGTATTTCGCGGGAATTGGGTTCATCGAACTCGGCCCTGAAGGAGTGAGACCCAACTGCGCGCGCGTGCTTGCCGCGCCGCCTCAAGACACAACCTACATCAAGCTCAATCCGTTAAAATACACGCTAAACCAGGTATTACACCTACCCGACGTCATCACCGCGATTGAATCGGCGCACGCGAAACTTGGCACTTAGGCACGTCCCGGCCGCTACTGCAACAGCCGCATCACCTTGCCCGCCTGTGCTTGGCAAATGGCTAGCGCGAGGGCGTCCGCCGCATCGTCCGGTTTCGGGCGCTCACCAAGGTTTAAAAGGATTTTCACCATGTCCTGCACCTGATGCTTCGTTGCTTTGCCGTAACCAACGACTGCGTTCTTTACTTCGAGTGGGCTAAACTCGCCGATAGGTAGCCCAGCCATGTCCGCCGCAAGAGCGATCACCCCTCTCGACTGCGCAACCGCGATTCCAGTCGTAACATTTCTCGCAAAGTAGAGCTTCTCGATCGCGACAGCTTCGGGAACGTATTCCCGAATAAGGCGAATGGCTTCAAGGTGAATCGCGTGCAGCCGCGCCGCGAAAGGTGTATTGGCAGGCGTGGAAATAATCCCATGCGCGATGTGAACAAGCCGCGTCCCTTTTCCTTCGACTACCCCGTAGCCAGTCGTGGCCGTGCCTGGGTCAAACCCCAGTACAATCATGGGAAGATGGCCCGCGTGGATGGCATGGCCTCAGTTCATGGCCGTGGCCATGTCCTGCTCCGATATATCAAAGTTCGCGTACACTTCCTGCACGTCGTCGTTATCTTCGAGACTTTCCATCAGCCGGAGCACCGCGGCGACATTGCTCCCGTCAACTTTAACGGTGTTCTTTGGTTCCATGGTCAGCTTGGCTTCTTCGACCTTGATGCCGATTTTCTCCAGCGCCCCAACCACAGTATGAAGGTCCATGTCTGCCGTCTTCAGCTCGTACATGTCGCCTTCGGTGTCGACGTCTTCCGCGCCGGCTTCGATGGCCTTCTCAAAAATATCGTCATCGGTCAAGCCGGTTTTCGCGACCGAGATCATGCCCTTGCGATCAAAAATCCATCCAACCGCGCCGGCTTCGGCCAGACTACCGCCGTTCTTCGTAAAAATATGGCGGACCTCTGAAACCGTTCTGTTCTTGTTGTCGGTCAGAACATCGACGAGGACAGCCACACCCGCGGGACCATACGCTTCGTAGCGGGTTTCTTCGTAACTGATGCCGGGTATTTCGCCCGTGCCTTTTTTGATTGCGCGCTCGACGTTGTCCTTAGGCATGTTCTGGCTGCGCGCGGCAAGCAACACGGTGCGCAATCGCGGGTTCGCATTCGGATCGCGCCCGCCTACCTTCGCCGCGACGGTAATCTCCTTCGCCAGCTTCGAGAAAATCTTCCCGCGCTTGGCGTCCAACGCGCCTTTTTTGCGCTTGATCGTGCTCCATTTGCTATGCCCAGACATGGATAATGCTTCTCCACGGCCCAACGCCGATTGCCCCTCATTGCGGCGCGGAGTATAGCAATGGACGGTGTTTGCGCGCAATTTGCCCCCGCGCTATAGTTTCCAAACACCCCCGAAGGAGTTGTCATGCCTAACCCATTGCGCATACCCGTGAATTACTATCAGCACTTTAGCGCGGACTTTACGCGGGCCGTGCCGGAGGAGGGGTTTGGCGGATGGAAGAAAACTGAGCTCGAGTTCGCGCCGGACCATACCGGCATTGTCGTGATGCACGCGTGGGATTGCGGCGCCTATGAAGAATTTCCAGGCTGGCACTGCGCAGTACCGTACATTCCAAGGGCGGCGGAGGTGTGCCGCCAATTGTATCCGAACCTGCTGGCGACCATTCGTTCGTCGCCATTGCCGCTGATGCACGTCGTCAGCAGCGCCGGGTATTACAAGGAACGGCCCGGTTACAAACGCGCGGTAGAACTATCCGGCCCATCACCGGCGGGACCGGAGCATGCAAAGCCCGATCCCTTGCGAGATAAACTGGCCGGGTTCAAGCAGGCTAATGTGTTTCCAGGCATGGCAAATATCCCGGACATACAAAAAGGTTTCGGCCGACTTGATTTTGATCCGTACGCGATGCCTCTGGATTCGGAATACATCTGCGAAGATGGCCATCAACTTTTCGCTGTCTGCAAGAAATTGGAGATAAACCATCTCATCTATGGGGGATTCGCAATTGACGGCTGCCTGCTCATTTCGCCGGGAGGTATGGTGGACATGAACGAACGTGGCATGATGTGTTCCGCGCTACGCCAGGCCGTTGTTGCTATCGAAAGCAAGGAGTCCGCGCACAATCAGTTTGCCAAGGAACTCGCCCTGTGGCGGGTGGCGCTGCTCTTTGGCTTCGTGTTCGATGTCGATGATTTCACAACCGCGCTCAAGCACTACAAAGCGTAATCGATCGTTAACCGCCTTGGTTCGGCCTAAATTGCAATTCATAGCGCCATGCGAAAGCTACCAAAAGTCTTTCATTGCCGCATACGAAGAAATGACCTCCGCGGCGGACAAAGATGCGTGGATGTATTTGGGCCCCGACGGTTCGGAAGACCTGATTTATAATCGTTTTCCAGAATACGTCGCGGAATTGCGCGCGCGGGAAATCACGCCACCGTCTCATTTCGTGCGTGGTATGACACCTATTGGGCCATTCAGGACGATGTCTTGGTTGGACGCATCGGCCTCCGTTTGGAACTCAACGAATTTCTCGCAACCGTCGGCGGCCATGTCGGCTATATCGTCCGGCCAAGCTACCGGGGGCGGGGAATCGCGACACGGATGATGGAATTTCTAATCCGGACGCCAGAGGCTGTGTCGGTTGGCAAACTATTGCTCACGTGCGATGAAGGAAATATCGCCTCCGAACGCGCCATTCTCAAGTCCGGCGGCGTCTATGAATCGACCGTGTTTCCCGCGGGAACCACGATTGGCAAGAAGCGCTATTGGATTATGACCGGCAATCAAACCTGATCCGGGTCGTTGCAGCGAACGGACATATTTTTTTTAAAATTTCAAAGCTCAAATTTTGTTTTTCATTTGCCCCGCCACAACATCGCGCTCACCACCGCCCCCAATCCGCGAAACAGCACTCCAATCGAAAACACCTGCCCAATCACCGGCGCCATGAACGCGGCTTCCGCCGCAATCCCCCCAAGCAGAATCGTGCGCGCGGGCGTCCATGCGCGCTCATCGCGAAGTTGACGCCCCAAATCATGGTACGACAACGAATACCCGA
>Ga0163150_10005319_pt1 | contig 16535 bp, 13 predicted proteins | sample OliLakLV19P2IB_FD_148628 | JGI IMG/M metagenome (GOLD analysis project Ga0163150, IMG submission 148628) | Freshwater microbial mat bacterial communities from Lake Vanda, McMurdo Dry Valleys, Antarctica - Oligotrophic Lake LV.19.P2.IB | ecosystem: Environmental > Aquatic > Freshwater > Lake >...
CGCTTGGGGGTGCTGGAGGCCTCCATGGCAGGGGAGCAGCCTACGCGGGGGGCGCCGGGCCGCTACCCGGGGTCCGGGCAGGCCTCCGAGCAAGCCGGGGCGAGGCCGCGGACCTGGGGCTGGCCGCACGCCCAACAGTCTCGGCTTAGCCCCCGCTGAGTACGATCTCGACGACATGCTGCTCGTCTTCGGCGAGCTCGAAGCTCTCCGACCAGGTGCGGCCGGCCGCGTCGCTGGCCCGCAGGCTGATGGGCCCGGGTCGCAGCGAGGCCTCGCCCGTCCTGACCACAAGGCGGCGGTACTCGCCCGCGCCCTCGCGCACCTCCAGGTTCAAGTCTCCCTGGATGGGACGGCCGCGCTCGTCACGCACGTCCTTCACGCGCACCACGCCGGGCCGCAGGAGCACCAGCGGGGGCGCGCGTGTGGTGCGGCCCTCGAGCAGCTCAAAGGGTTCGCTCAGCGTGGGCAGATAGCCCACCCCGGAGCCCTCGATGCGGTAGCGCCCGGGCGAGAGTCCGTCCTCCTCGACGCGCCCCTCGCGGCTCACGAAGCTGCCCAGTTGGGTGTCCCCCGTGCCTTCCGCCGACAGGCGCACGAGGGTGACCGTCGCTGGGTCCACGGCACGCCCGCCCCTGTCCACGACCCGGATCTCCAGCGCCGCACCGCCCGCCGCGGTGAAGGTCATCTGTGCGATCTTGTGCGCCTCGACCGTGGCCTCCTCGGGCCGGGTCGCCAGGGTGCCGGCCCGCAGGCTGACCCGGTAGACGCCGGCAGGCAGGCGCTCGACGGTGAACACGCCCTTGTCGTCCACGGCCACGAGCTGACGCTGCGTTCCTCCGGCGGCGCCCTCGGCCCCCACGGGCTCGAGCAGCACCTCGACGCGACCTCCCGGTGGGCGCGCCGTGAGGCCGAGGATCGTGCCTTGGATGGCGCCACGACTCTTCACGGCCCAAACCTGGTTCTTGGTGTTGGCCGGGATCTCGCCCACGAAGTGGTGACCAAAGCCGGAATGGAAGAGGTCGGCCACGTAGGGCCCGTGGCTCAGGCCGGAGAGACGGAAGGAGCCGTCCTCCCGCGTGAGGGTGGGGCGTGTCTTGTGATCGTAGAAGTAGTGCTTCTTGTAGGCCACCACGTGCCGCAGGCGGATGAGCACGCCCTCGACGCCCTGCGTGGGGTCGCTTTCGCTCACCACCCGGCCCTCGATCCAGTTGCCCGCGCGTAGCTGGTAGGTGCGCTCGAGCCGCTCGCCGGGCTTGAGCACCGGCCGATGCGAGAAGCCGCCCTCGCCCTCGTCGAAGTCGGTCCACATGTAGTCGGGGTGCGAGATCACCACCTCCAGCTGCACCGTGCTGTCGATGGGACCAAGGTGAAACGTGCCGTCCGAGCGTGTCGTCCGTTGCAAGGCTTCGGTGTTGGCCGGGTCGGTGCCGTAGACACGCGGGCCCAGCACCTTGCCGAGGAAGTCGCCCAACGTGGCGGCCGCCGACAGCGCTCGCGGTGCCGTGGTGGGCACCGCGATCGCCGGCTGTCCCGCCCCCGGGTTGACGGCCTTGGGGGCGATCTGCTGCAGGAAGATCTGCACCAACGCGCCGGCCACCGGGGTGCCCACAGGATCCACGACCTTGCCCGCGAGGTGGCCGCCGCGTTGCAGCACCACGCGCACCTCTGCTTCGGGCTTGCTGGTGAACACAACAGCGGGGGCGTGCGAATCGCTCCAGGCCACGACCATCTTCACGCGGTCCTTCACGCCCTGGGCCGCCACCTCGAAGCGTCCTGACTCGTCGCTGCGTGTTTCACCCGCGATCTCGTAGTCGCCGATCGTCGGCACGAGGGTCGCAACGAAATCGGAGCCGTCGGCGCGGAAGGCCGGCGCGGCGAGCGTCTCGCCCGTGTCGAGCCTGACCAGCAGCACGCTGGCGCCTGCGATCGGGCTCCCGCCGTCGTCCACCACCACGCCACGGTAGATCCCACCCTGCGGCGAGGGGTCCGAGGCCACTTTGAGGCCGTCGTCGGTCCCGCGGGCCCCGCGGTCCAGGCCCCCCAGGCTGGTGAGCTCTTGCGAGTCGGCCTCCTCCGTGGCGAGGTGCCACAGCAGAGCGCCGCCGGCCACGAGCAGAGCACCCAGGGCGAGCCAGGGGACAGAACGCATGCGCACGACTCCAGACCCGGCCACCCTACAGGATGCTACCCGCGCGTGCGGGTCGTGCCCGGCGCCTGGCAGCCCGACCTACCAGGAGAGCCGTACATCGGCCGAGGTGTCGCGGCGCCCCTCAAGAACCTTGCGGCGGGCGTCGCTAGGACGCGGGCAGGCGCACCTGGCTCAGGTCGAAGGGGCCCGAGGGCTCGGTGCGAAAGCTGTCGTCGTCTTCGTGGTGCGAGGAGAATTCGATGATCTGACTGTCCTCGAGCCCGGAAAACCGGTGCAGCAGGCGTTGGGCGATGTGCTGATGGTCGCCCGGCAGCATCACCCGGTCGCCCTGCTCGGTCTCCAGCAGCACCCGGCCTTGGGTGACGTAAAAAACCTCGTCCTTCACCTTGTGGTAGTGCATCGAGCAGCGGAAGCCCTGCTTGAGCACCAGCAGTTTGCCGCAGTACTCCTTGTTGACGATCCAGTGCTCTTCGCCCCAGACCTTCGGGACCACATGGGTGGGTGTCGTCATGGTGCGACCATCCTGCCTGAGCGCCCGGCGCTGTCCAATGCCGACCGGCCTGCGCGTGCCCCGCGCGGACTTCAGGTGGCTCGCACGGGGCCCGGAACCGAGCTCGTGGCGTGCGTCAGGAGTTCCCGTACGGTGATAGGCGGCGCGCTGGGCGGGGGGCGCTCAGGGGCGGCGCCTCGCTTGCGAGGCGCACCCGCAACACGCGTTGTCCTCATGGCCGAAGAGGCCACGTCGTCCTCCTCATGGCCCTTCCGCACCCCATCCAGCGTGCCGGTTCGTAGTGAATCGGTGTCCCCGCAGAGCTGCCGAGGGGCGAAGGGTCCGAGTGGCATCCACCAAGGAACTTCCGGCGAGCGACACTAGGCTTTGCTTCTAGGAGAGCGATGCCCTGCGCACGAGGTTCTCCACGAGGGCGGGAAAGGCCAGGCCCACGGCCGAGGCCGCCCGGGGCACGAGGCTGCGCGCGGTCATGCCCGGCATGGTGTTCGTCTCGAGCACGTGCAGCGAGCCGTCCTCGGCCAACATCACGTCCGTACGCGAGAGCCCCTTGAGGCCCAGCAACGTGTGCACGGAGAGCGCCAGGGCCTGCACGCGGGCGGTCAGCGCCTCGTCGAGCGGGGCGGGGCAGAGCTCCTCGGCGCCATCGGCGCTGTACTTCTCGGCGTAGTCGAAGAAGCGGCTCTTCCTGGGCCGGATCTCGATCACGGGCAACGGCATGGGACGACCTGAGTCGAGGTCCTCCAGCACCGCCACGGTGAGCTCGCGGCCCTTGATGTAGAGCTCCACCAGCAAGCGCTCGGCAGGCGGGGCCAGCTCGTCCATGGCGGCCTGCACCTGGCCGACATCGTCGCAGATACGCACCTCGAGGGTCGAGCCGCCCAGCGGGTTCTTGATCACGAGGGGCAGGCCGAAGGCTTGGGCAAGCCTGGCGGCTGTGGCCTGCCGGCCGCGCCGCAGCGCCTCGGGCCCGAGCACCTCGAAGCGTGGCGTGGGGATGCCGTGGAAGCCCAGGATCTCTTTCGTGCGGATCTTGTCGGCCGCCAAAGCGCTGGCGCGGCTGTCGCTCCCGACGAAGGGGATGCCGGCCGCCAACAGCAGCGCCTGCAGCGTGCCGTCTTCGCCGAATCGACCGTGCAGGATCGGCAGCGCCACATCGATGCCGCGCCCCTTGAGGTGCACCAACGCCTCGCAGGGGCCCTCGAACTCCCGCCAGCCCGACTCCGCGAGGGGATCGAATCCGTCTACGGCGCCGCCCCAGGCCCGCACGGCAACGCGCCAGCGGCCTTCGCGCGTGATCACCACGGGCCGCACGTCGAAGCGTCGCCGATCGAGCGCGTCCACCACGTTCTTGCCGCCCTGCAGCGAGACGTCGTGCTCGCTGCTCGGGCCGCCCATGAGGACGGCGATCCTCAGCTTTTCACTCTTGCGCACCATGCGCACGCTCCAGGCCCTAAGGGGCCCCATCCTAGGGGGGAGAAACGAGATTGCACCACCAGATGTGGTCGTCGGCGGTGGATCGCTCGTGACGCTCGCCGCTAGGCCCCGCCGTCCATGTCGAGGGGCCGCAGCTCAGGCTGGACCGGCTCGGCCCGTCCGCGCTCCGCGTGCCAGCGACGCACCTCGGCGGCGACCAGCGCACGAGCCGTGGCCGGGCTGTCCACGCCGTCGGCGTTCTTGATGGGCGCAAACTCGCGCGCCCGCGCCACCTCCTGCACCTCTGCACGGGGGGCGTGGGGGTAGACATCGAACAGAAAGCGCTCGAGCTTGATGCCCTGGAGCGGCGCGGCCCGCCCCGCCTCCGGGATCCAAGCCACCACGCCCTTGCGCGCCGCATGCAGCGGCAAGGCGAGCGGCAGCGCGAGCGGCGACGCGAGGGGGCCCGCGGTCGGCAACGCCGGTGAGGGCGCGCTCGCCCCGGCGACGAGCAGCCCACGCAACCACGCCAGGTCGAAGGCGTGGATCGCGATGCTGCCCAGGGTCAGCCCCTCGGCGCCTCCCAGCCCGGCCAGCTCCGTGTACTCCACCACGCGCAGGCGGCCGTCGAGGTCGCGCCCGAAGACACCCACACGTTCCTCGGGCACCTCCCGGCGTACGGCTTTGCCCAGCGCCTGCAGGCTCCGCTCGCGCATCCAGCCGAGCAGCACAGGGTCGAGCGGCCGCGCCAGGGGGTTGTCCACCTGGAAGGTGGTGAGCACACCGATCCCCTGAGCCGCCAGCGCGTCGAGCACCCCGTCGCGCGCGAGGGCGCTCAGGGCGCCGCCGTGGCCGTCGGGCGCACGCAGCAGGCGGTCGGGCGCTGCCAGCAGGCCGCGGCCCGCGCTGTCGAGCACGGGCAGGCTCGCCTGGCGCACGAAGCGAACCTGCTCGGCGGCCAAGCCCAGACGCGCAGGCTCGGCGAAGGCCTCCCGCGTCGCCGCGTCGGTCTCGTCGCTGGTGAGCACGTACAGCGGGATCGGGCGGCCGGCCTCCCGCGAAGCGCGCGCAACGCGCTCGGCCAGCAGAGCGTAGAGGCTGCGGTCCGCGCCGGGGCCCAGCACGAAGGTGCCTTTGGGCCCGGCGTGGCCCAGACGCGTGCCCTGGCCTCCGGCGAGGAGCAGCGTGGCCACCCGACCCTCCCGCAGCCACTCAGCCCCCAAGAGGGCCAGGCGCGCGCGCAGCCCCCCCACCGCCTGCTGGCGACGCAGCGTGAGCGCGGGCGGGGGCCGTAGCGCCGGTGGGAGCGACGCTGGGGCAGACAGGGCCGCCTGTCGGAGCGCATCCCAGTCCTCGGCGGCCGCTTCGCGCAGCAGCGCCGCACCTGCGGGCCCGCCCAGCGCCGCGGCCTGAAGCACAAGATGCTGCTGGCCCGCGGCGCAGAGCCGCGCGCGTGCCGGCTCCAGATCGTCGGCCGCTCCCTGGCTCACACCGCCTTGGGAACCCACACGTTCTAGGGCTTGCCGAAGGCCAGCGACACGTTGTGCCCGCCGAAGCCCAGGCTGTTCGACAGCGCGTGACGCACCAGCATGCGGCGGGCCACCTTCGGCACGAAGTCCAGGTCGCATTCCGGGTCGGGGTTCTCGAGGTTGATCGTCGGGTGGACGATGCCCTCGTGAATCGACATCACGGTGAAGACGGCCTCGACGCCGCCGCTGCCGCCGAGCAGGTGGCCGACCATCGACTTCGACGACGAGACGGCCAGCTTCTTGGCATGGGCACCGAACACGCTCTTGATGGCGGCCGTCTCGGCCCGGTCGTTGAGCTCGGTGGCCGTTCCGTGGGCGTTGATGTACTCGATCTGCTCGGGCGCCAAGTGCGCGTCCGCCAGCGCCAGCGACATCGAGCGTGCGGGACCTACGCCGCCGGGAGCGGGCGCAGTGATGTGGTGGGCATCGGAGCTCATGCCCGAGCCAAGCACCTCGCAGTAGATGCGTGCGCCACGGCGCTGAGCGTGCTCGAGCTCCTCGAAGATCAGGATGCCCGCGCCCTCGCCCATCACGAAGCCATCGCGGTCCCGGTCGAAGGGCCGGCTGGCGCCTTGCGGGTCGTCGTTGCGCGTAGACATGGCGCGCAGCGCGTTGAACCCAGCCATGCCCATCGAGGTGATGGTGGCCTCGGCCCCGCCCGTGACGACCAGGTCCGTCTCACCGGCACGGATGCTGCGGTGGGCGAGCGCCATGGCGTGGTTGCTCGAGGCGCAGGCCGACGAGGTGACATAGGCCGGCCCCTCGAGACCGTAGCGGATGCTCAGGTTTCCCGCGATGGCGTTGGGCATCATCTTGGGGACGAAGAAGGGGCTCACGCGCTGCGGACCCTTCTCCATGATCGTGGTGTGGGTCTCCTCGATCGTGTCCAGGCCGCCGATGCCCGTGCCGATGATCGCCCCCCCGCGCAGCCGCGTGGCGGCATCGAGCGTGCCCATGCCGGCGTCGGTCCAAGCCTGGTGGGCCGCCACGAGGCCGTACATGACCATCCGGTCGAGCTTCTTGATCTCGCGCGCCTCGAAGTGCTTGAGGGGATCGAAGGCCTTGACCTCGCACGCCACCCGGCAAGGCAGTCCCATGGCCACGGCGTCGAAACGCGTGATCGGGCCCGCCCCGCTACGGCCGTTGACGACGGCGTCCCAGGAGGAGCGCACGTCGTGGCCGCAGGGGTTGATCGTGCCCAGACCGGTGACGACGACCCGACGCCCCACGCGGGTCACTCCTTCTTCGCGGAGTTGGTCTCGATGTACTTGATGGCGTCGCCGACGGTCTTGATCTTCTCGGCTTCCTCATCGGGGATGCTCAGGTCGAACTCGTCCTCGAGCTCCATCACCAGCTCGACCGTGTCGAGGCTGTCGGCGCCCAGGTCGGTGATGAACGAGGTGGTCTCGTTCACCTTGTCCTTGCTCTGTCCGAGCTGCTCGCACACGATCTCGATGACGCGGTCCTTGACGCTGGCCACGGGGACTCCTCCTGCTGGTGCTGCGGCTCTGGAACCGGGACGGGCGAAAGCCCTCCCCGGGGGGCGGCACCGTGCGGCGCCGTCCCGTACGTTGGATGGTCACATCACCATACCGCCGTCGACCGGAATCACCTGCCCTGTGACGTAGCCGGCCCGGGGGGAGGCCAGGAAGGCCACCACCTCGGCCACGTCCTCGGCGGTGCCTAGTCGGCCCAGCGGGATGTGCTTCTTGAGCTCCTCGGCAGCGCCCGCAGGCAACGCGGCCGTCATGTCGGTGGCGATGAAGCCCGGCGCGACGGCGTTGACCGTCACCCCGCGCCCGGCCAGCTCCTTGGCCACGGCCTTGGTCAGGGCCACGATTCCGCCCTTGCTGGCGGCGTAGTTGGCCTGCCCGGCGTTGCCCATCAGGCCCACCACCGAGGTGATGTTGATGATGCGACCGCGCTTGCTCTTCAGGAGGCGGCGCGAGGCGGACCGGATCATGTAGAAGGCGCCCGAGAGGTTGACCGCGATCACCCGGCCCCAGTCCTCGTCGGACATGCGCATCAGCAGGCCGTCGCGCGTGATGCCCGCATTGTTGACCAGCACGTCCAGTCCCCCGCCGAAGGCGAGCGCGGCCTCCACGGCCCGGTCGCAGGCCGCCGGGTCGGACACGTCCGCCGCCACGAACGAGACGCGCTCGGGCGCGCCGCTGGCCGCGCGGGCCTCCTCGGCCGCCTGGGCATTGCTGCCCGTGAAGGTGACCTTGGCGCCGCGTTGCGCGAGCGCCACAACGATGGCCCGGCCGATGCCGCGCGTGCCGCCCGTGACCAGGGCCGAGGCACCATCGAGCTCGAGGGCAGCGCTCATGTGGTTCTACCTTCGGCAAGGGCCGCGGCGAGCAGCTCCGCCACGGCCTCGGAAGTGGGCGCCCCGTACGTGACCAGGGCGGGATCGATCCGTCGCACGAAGCTCGAGAGCACCGTGCCCGGGGCGGGCTCGAGGACGGCCTCGGCCCCCAGGGCGCGGGCGGCCTCTACGCACTCCACGAAGCGCACCGGACTGGTTACCTGCGCGAGCAGCGCGTCACGGATCTCCCCCACGTCGCGCGTGGGCTTGGCCGTCGCATTGGGGATCACGGGCAGGCTGGGAGCCGCCAGCTTCACCCGCGCCAAGGCCCTGGCCAAGCGCTCGGCCCCAGGCTGCATCAGGCTGCTGTGAAAGGCGCCCGCCACGGGCAGGCGCGTGGCACGCCGCACGCCCTGCTCCTTGGCCAGCGCCTCGGCCTTGTCGAGCGAGTCGAGGTCGCCGCTGATCACCACCTGGCCGGGGGCGTTCAAGTTGGCGACGCTGCACACGCCGCCGGTCAGCGTGCGCGCCGCCGCGCACAGCGCTTCGGCCACGTGACGCTCCACCGGCAGGGCCGTCATGCCGGAGCGCACGCGCTCGCTGGCCTCCTGCATGCCCAGGCCGCGTTCGCGCACCAGCGCCACGGCGTCCTCGAGGCCCAGCACGCCGGCCGCGTGGAGCGCGGTGAACTCGCCCAGCGAGAGCCCGAAGGCCGCCACGAGACGGCTTTGAGGCAACGCGCCGCCGGCGCGCAGGGCCGCGATCACGGCCGCTCCCACGGTGAGGATGGCGGGCTGCTGGAGATCGGTGCGCAGCAGCTCGCTCGCAGGGCCGTCGCGGCAGATGGCCAGCAGGTCCAGGCCCAGCACGGCGCTCGCCCGACGGAACACCTCGGCGGCAGCCGGGTAGTCGGCTGCCACGTCCACGCCCATGCCGAGCTTCTGCGCGCCCTGTCCGGGGCAGAGCAGCGCGAGACGGGTGACCGCGGCCGACACGCTCAGTCCCGGCCCGCGAGGCCAGCTCGCTCGGAAGCGTCGGCAGGATTGGACAGGCCGGCCAGCGCCGCCACGATCTTCGCCCCTACGTCGTGGGCCACATAGGCGCGCGCGGCCTTGAGCGCGTTCATGACCGCGCGCGCGTCGCTTCGGCCATGGCCGATGATGTAGGCACCCTTGACGCCCAGCAGGGGCGCGCCGCCATGCTCGGCGTAGTCCACGCGGGCCAGCAGGGTCTTCAAGACCTTGCCGGACTCGGGCGCCACGGGCAGCGTGGCCTTGAGCACGCCCAGGATGAACTCCGCCATGCCCTCGGCCGCTTTGAGCGCGACGTTTCCGGAGAAGCCCTCGGTGACGACCACGTCGGCGCGGTCGTGGAAGAACTCGCGCGGCTCGACGTTGCCCACGAAGGTTCCCACCGCGGCCGGGAGCGGATCAGCCCGGAAGCGTTCCCAGGTCTCCTTCACCAGCCGGTTGCCCTTGTGCTCCTCCTCCCCGATCGAGAGGATGCCGATGCGCGGCTGGGCCACGCCCAGCGCGGCGCGAGCGTAGTGCGCCGCCATGACCGCGTACTGCTGCAGATGCTCGGGCCGCGCGTCGGGGTTGGCGCCGCAATCGCACACGATGGTGGCCCCGTGGGCGCGTGGAAAGGGCACGGCGATGCCCAGGCGCTTCACGCCGGCCAAGCGCTCGCAATAGAGCTGGGCCGCGGCCACAGCCGCGCCGGTGGACCCCATGTTGACGACGCCCGCGACAGCGCCGCCTCCGAGCAGCTCGGCGGCCACGCGGGCCGAGGTCCCGGCGCGGCTGCGCACAGCCAGCACGGGGTCCTCGTCCATACCCACGACGCTATCGGCGGGATGGAGCGGCAGCCGCGCGCGCAGCGCCGTCGAGGCGCCTAGCCGCTCGAGCTCGGCCGTCAGGATCTCCACCCGGCCCACGAGCACGACCTCGAGGTCGTCGAAGGCCTCGACGGCCCGCAGCGCCCCCTCGACCGGGGCCCCCGGGGCCCGGTCCCCGCCCATGGCGTCCACGGCGATGCGCATGACGCTGGCGCGGCCGCCGACGGGCCTACGCCTCGCCCTTGGCAATCACCTCGCGCCCGTCGTAGTGCCCGCAGTTGGGGCAGACGCGGTGCGGCGGCCGCTCGTAGGAGCAGCGCGAGCAGGTGGCCAGGGCCTTGGGAGCCAACGCGTGATGGGAGGCGCGCATGCGCGAGCGCCGCTTGCTCAGCTTTCTCTTCGGTACCGCCATGGCTGCTCCCTCTAGAATTTCGTGCGTGGGCTTGGATGCGCGGGCCGGGACACGGGGCTGAGATACGCGGCTGACGAACCTGGGCTGCTGCGATACTGGGCTGCTGCGATGCTGGGCTGCTGCGATGCTGGGCTGTTGCGATGCTGCTGCGACGCGGGAGGCTGGGCCCGCGCCGCCCTCAGGGCCTCGCGGGCGTCGTAGACGCCGTAACGAGGCCAGCCCGGAAAGGTAGGCCCCCCCCACGGCGGGTCAAGATCCGTCGGGGCAAGTCAGCCTCCCAGGACGGAGGCAAGGCTCGCGCGCACCGCCGCCAGCGCCTCCAGGGCCTTGGCCGGCTTCTTCCCCTGCCCCTGCGCCTGCTCGGCGCTGCCTCCGCCCCCACCTTCCAAGAGGACGCACGCCTGCCGGATCAGATCCTTGGCCGACAGGCCCTTGGCTTGCGCTGCGGCGCCGACGCCGGCGAGAACCATGGCGGAGGACTCGGTCACCTTGGAGATCAGCACGGCCAAGGCCACGCCCTCCTTCTTCAACCGGCCCCAGATGGCCTGCAGGCCCTTCTGGTCCAGTCCCTCGAAGCTGGCCAGCGTGACGCGCAGGCCCCCGATCTCGTCCTTCGCGGCCGCCAAGCGCTCGACCTCACGGCCGGCCGCCTCTCCCTGCGTCTTCTCGATCACCTTCTGCAGGTCCTTGAACTGAGCCTGCAGCGCACGCAAGCGCTCAGCCAGCTCGTCGGGACGCGCCTTGAGCAGGTCGCTGAGCTCCTTCAAGGTACGACGGTCCTGGGCGGCGGCCTGGGCCGCGCCCAGACCTGTGGCCGCCTCGATGCGCCGCACCCCGGAGGCGATGCTGGTCTCGAGCGTGATACGGAAGGAGCCTATGTCGCCTGTGCGAGCCACGTGCGTGCCACCGCACAGCTCGCGCGAGGAACCGCCCTTGGTCGGTTCGCCGGGCACGTCGAGGACGCGCACGACCCCCTCGTACTTCTCGCCGAACATGGCCACGGCGCCGGAGGCCTTGGCCTGCTCGAGATCCATCACCTGGATCGAGGCCGCCTGGTTGCCCACGATCCACGCGTTCATGCGGCTCTCGATCTCGGCCGTCTCGGCCTCCGAGAGGCCCTTGCCGTGACTGAAGTCGAAGCGCAGCCGGTCGGGCGCCACGAGCGAACCTTGCTGGCGCACGTGCTCGCCCAGCACGTCTTTGAGCACGCGATGCAGCAGGTGCGTGGCGGTGTGGTTACGGCGGATGGCAGCGCGTCGCGCCGCATCCGCGTGCGCCTCGACGCTGGCGCCCACGCGTAGCGCGCCGGAGGAGAGCCGGCCGATGTGCACGATCAGACCGTCGCTCTTGTGCGTGTCGCTGACCTCGAAGCGCGCGCCCTCGGCGGTCGTGAGCGTGCCGATGTCGCCGACCTGACCACCGCTCTCCGCGTAGAAGGGCGTGCGGTCGAGCACGACCTGCGCCTCCTCCCCTGCATGGAGCGCCTCGACGAGCGCCGCGCCCCTGAGGAGGCCCAGCACGCGGCCCTGGGCCGACACGCACCCGCCCGCCTCGCCGTGGCCGAGGAACTCGCTCTCCCGGCCGGTCTGGCCGCGCAGCTCGCGCAACGGGCTCAAGGCGAAGATGTCGCCCTTCATCTTGGCGCCTGCGCGCGCACGCTCGCGCTGCGCCTCCATCTCGCGCTCGAAGCCGGCTTTGTCAACGCCCACGCCGCGCTCGGAGAGAATCACCTCGGCCAGGTCGAGCGGGAAGCCGTAGGTGTCGTAGAGCCGGAAAGCGACCGCGCCGGGCAGCACCTTGCCGCCGCCTACCGTGCCGCCGCCTACCGTGCCGCCGCCTACCGTGCCGCCGCCTACCGTGCCGCCGCCCGCCTTGCCCAGCTCCTCCTCCAGGAACGCCACGCCGCGCATGTAGGTCTCGCGGAAGCGCAGCTCCTCGGCCTGGAGCTCCTCGCGCACCACGGCCAGACCCTCACGGACCAGGGGATAGCCCTGACCCATGACCTCCACGACCGCCGGTGCGACGTCGTGCAGGAAGGGCTCGGCGAGCCCCAGCTGGATGCCGTCACGGATCGCGCGCCGCAAGATGCGCCGCAGCACGTAGCCGCGGCCCTCATTGCCGGGCTTGACGCCGTCGGAGATCAGGAAGGTGCCCGCCCGCACGTGATCGGAGATGCGGCGCATGCGCCGGGCGTCCTCGCCCAGCGGAATGCCGCCCTGCGGGTCGAAGACGTAGGGCCGACCCGAGAGCGCGGCGACGCGCTCCACGATGGGCCGGAAGAGCGTGGTGCCGAAGGGAGAGCGCTGCCCCTGCAAGGCCGCGAGCACGCGCTCCAGGCCCACGCCGCAATCGATATTCTGCTGCGGCAGGGGCACGAGGTCGTCGACGCCGCGCCTGTCGAACTGGGTGAAGACGGTGTTCCAGATCTCCACGAAGCGTCCCGAGTCGTAGGAACGCTCGCTGCCGTCCCCCAGCTCGGCCTCGGGCCCGTAATCGTAGAAGATCTCGCTGCACGGGCCGCAGGGGCCGTTGGGGCCGTCCTTGGGCGCGTTGGCGGGCCAGAAGTTCTCCTTGGCGTCGAAGCGCGCGATCTGCTCGCGCTTGACCCCCACCGCCAGCCAGCCGGCCCGCGCCTCCTCGTCGTCCTGGTAGACGCTGATGCGCAGCTTCTCGGGCTCGAAACCCAGGACCTTCGTGAGCAGCTCCCAGGCCCAGGCCACGGATTCGCGCTTGAAGTAATCGCCGAAGGAGAAGTGCCCCATCATCTCGAAGAAGGTGAGGTGGCGTGGCGTGCGGCCCACGTTCTCGAGGTCGCCCTGTCTCAGGCAGCGTTGCACCGTGGCGGCGCGGCGGTAGGGCAGCGTGCCCCGACCCAGGAACAGGTCCTTGAACTGGTTCATGCCCGCGCCGGTGAACAGCAGCGTGGGGTCGTGGTCCGGCACCAGCGAGGCGCTGGGCGGGAGCGCATGGTCGCGCTCGCGGAAGAACCCGAGCCAGCGCGCGCGCAGCTCGTCGTGCGGCTGCTGGCTCGGGTTGTTCTGGTGAGGCTGGCTCGGGCTCATGGGCGTCGTGGCGTCCGTCGCGGTCGGAAGCGCGACGGTAGCACACGAGCGCCTCACGTCGACGCCCGGGAGCGGGCGGCGGCCCGGAACAATCAACAGTGCTGGCGACCAACAGTGCTGGCGACCAACAGTGCTGGCGTCGTCTAGCGCCGGCCCCCCACCGGCCGCGGCGGGAGCGTCTTCTTGGTGACCAGCGCGATGGAGCGCGACGAGCCCCCGGTGGCTCTGCCAGCCAGGCTGGGGCCGATCTCCGCCACCCTGCTGCTCTTGTCGGCACTGCTGCTCTTGTCAGCACTGCTGCTCTTGTCAGCACTGCTGCTCTTGTCAGCACTGCCGCTCTTGTCAGCACTGCCGTTCTTGTCGGCACTGCCGTTCTTGTCAGGGAGACGAGAGCCGGCCTCCACCACAGGCGCGGGAGTCAGGCGCGTGGCGCTCCCCGCGGGCGGGCCGGAGGTCGGGCCCGCGGTCTTCTCGCCGCCCTCACCGGTCGCGGCCTCGCCTGCATCGCTTGCAGTCCCCCCCGAACCGCCCGTGGGCAGGCCCACGTCGTCCTTGCCCGCGACGGCAAGCAGCGTCTCCTTCGTGATGGCCTCCACGAGATCGGGCTGTGTCAGCAGGAACTCACGGGCCTTGTCGCGTCCCTGGCCCAGGCGCTGCTCCTTCCAGGAGAGCCACGAGCCGCTCTTCTCGATGATGCTGGCGTTCGTGGCTAGATCCACCAGGTCGCCGAGACGGTCGATGCCGTGGCCGAAGAGGATGTCGAACTCGGCCATGCGGAAAGGCGGGGCGATCTTGTTCTTGACCACCTTCGCACGCGTGCGATTGCCCACGACCACGTCGTTGGCGCCCTTGAGCGAGCCGATGCGACGCATGTCGATGCGCACCGACGCGTAGAACTTGAGCGCGTTGCCGCCGCTGGTGGTCTCGGGGCTGCCGAACATCACGCCGATCTTCATGCGGATCTGGTTGGTGAAGATCATCGAGGTGTTGGACGTGCGGATAGCGCCGCTGAGCTTGCGCAGCGCCTGGCTCATGAGGCGCGCTTGCAGGCCCACGTGCGAGTCGCCCATCTCGCCCTCGATCTCGGCCTTGGGCACGAGCGCCGCCACCGAGTCGATCACCACCACGTCGACGGCGTTGCTGCGGATGAGCGTCTCGGCGATCTCGAGAGCCTGCTCGCCCGTGTCCGGCTGAGAGACGAGGAGTTCGTCGAGGTTCAGGCCCAGCTTCTTGGCGTAGAGGGCGTCGAAGGCATGCTCGGCGTCGATGAAGGCGCACACGCCCCCGGCCTTCTGGGCGTTGGCGATGACATGTAGGCAGAGCGTGGTCTTGCCCGAGGACTCGGGGCCGAAGACCTCGGTGATACGCCCGCGCGGCACGCCGTGGCCGCCCAGGGCCAGGTCGAGCGAGAGGCCGCCCGTGGAGATGCCCTCCACGTGCGTGCGTTCGCTGCCGCCCAGGGTCATGATCGAGCCCTTGCCGAACTGCTTCTCGATCTGCCCCAGCGCGCTCTGCAGCGCCTGCGCGCGTTGCTTGTGGGCGCCGTCGTTCTTGCCGTTGCCGTCCTTCGCCACACGTCCGTCTGCCACCATGGAAGCCTCCACTTTCTTTCTAGGAGCCTGCGTTTCTAGGAGCTCGCGCCGTCGCGAGCTCGTGTTGCGAGCCGAGCCACAAGCAGTTGGAGACTCCGGCATCCCGGACGCTGGCGCCCGGGGGCGCCGCCTCCGTAACCGCAGCGTGCCTGCTCCGTCCCGGGCCCGCTGGCGCGGGGGGCTCTGTCTCCCCCACCCGGGACGGACACAGACACTCCGCGCGAGAGGGCTGAGCGGTCACGCCGCTTCACTGCTTGTTTGCTGGCCTGCGTTGCCGGCCCTTTTTTCGCTTGTCTTGCTGGAGGTGTGGGGAGCGCGGTGGGCCCAGCCTTCCACCGCGTTCCGGCCGGCCGGCCACCCCAGCGAGGAGCGCCTACCAGGGCGCGCCCTCATGGGATGGTCTGTCAGGTCGTTGTAAGCATACACGTCCGAACCGACAGCGGGAACAATAAGTTTGGGCACCGACAGTCCCGCTGCGAGGTGCACCACGGGGCGCCTGAGCCCCAGCGCTTCAAGGCGCGACGAACGCCCGGAACGCCGCCACGCGCTCCTCGAGAGCCGCACGCTTAAGGTGCTCAAGCGCTCCGAGGCTGAAGTCGCTGACCGTGAAGGAGGCCATCACCGTCCCGTAGAGCAGCGCCTCGCACAGCCGCGCCGGATCGGGCCGCGTGCTGGTGGCCGCGAAGCCCATCACGGCGCCAGCAAAGGAATCACCGGCGCCGGTGGGGTCCACCACGCTCTCTACCGGGTAGGACGGCAGCGCGAACGAGCGCTCTCGGCTGAAGAGGAAGGCGCCGTGTTCGCCCTTCTTCACGATCACGAAGCGCGGCCCCAGCTCGAGCAACGCGCGACCGGCCGCGATCAGGTTCGCGCGCCCCGTGAGCTGGCGCGCCTCGGCGTCGTTCACGAACAGCCCGTCCACGCGCGCCAGCACGCGCCGCAGCGCCGGCTCTGCGATGCGGATCCACAGGTTCATGGTGTCCATCGCGACCAGCCGCGGCGCACCGCCCTCGGGTGCCAGCAGCTGGTCGAGCACGGCGGCCTGGATGGTCGGGTCGATATTCGCCAGGAACACGCAGCGCGCACGGCGGTACGCCTCGGGCAAGCGCGGGGTGAAGCCGGAGAGCACGTTGAGGTCGGTGGCCAGGGTCTGCGCCTGGTCCATGGTGCCCTCGTAGCGTCCCGACCAGTGGAAGGTGCGACCGTCGGCCTTGACCTCGAGCCCTGCCAGGTCCACGCCATGGCGCTCGAGCAGCGCCAGGTGCGCCTGAGGGAAGTCGGCGCCCACCACCCCGACCAGACCTACGCGGCAGAAGCTCGAAGCCGCGATGCTGAAGTAGGTGGCGCTGCCCCCCAGCACGCCCTGCCGCCGGCCTGCCGGCGTCTCGACGTCGTCGAAGGCCAGGGTGCCCACCACGACGAGATCCGGGGTCTGGCTCGTGCTCATGTGCGCTCCTCCGTGGGGCCGACGGAGGCCAGCCCCGACTCCGCCCGCTGCATCTCCGCGGCCAGCCCGTCGCGCGAGGGCGCCGAGCGCGCGGTCAGCCACAACACGCCGCCCGGCAGGCTCACGCTCAGGCTCATGAGCCGCAGCAGGACCGAAAGACCTACGGCCTCGGTAGGCTCCACGCCGAAGGGCGCCAGCAGGAAGGCGTAGGCCACCTCGCCCACCCCCCAGCCCCCGGGGAGCAGCGGCACGGCAGCGGCGAGGCTGGCCGCGGA
>Ga0163150_10005320_pt1 | contig 16531 bp, 17 predicted proteins | sample OliLakLV19P2IB_FD_148628 | JGI IMG/M metagenome (GOLD analysis project Ga0163150, IMG submission 148628) | Freshwater microbial mat bacterial communities from Lake Vanda, McMurdo Dry Valleys, Antarctica - Oligotrophic Lake LV.19.P2.IB | ecosystem: Environmental > Aquatic > Freshwater > Lake >...
GGGGGTCCGCCCCGCCCGGGCCAGCGCGATCAACTGCTGACGGAACTCCGGGGGGTATGTTCGTTTGGCCATCGTGGAATCCTCCTCCCCAAAGAGTGAGGTCTCCACGAAACCGGGTCAACTCCAATCCTCCTCCCCAAAGAGTGAGGTCTCCACGAAACCGGGTCAACTCCACTTCAACGAGGACCGTTCCATTAGTGAGTTCGGTCGCCCGCTCCTCAATTTGGAGAAGAGGGACTGGAACAGCCCTCAAATTGACCGGATGCTGGAGCGAGGTAAGATATCGATCATGTACACGGGTACCATGCTTGTACACAACACGTACAGGTATGACGTGACTGCTTGGTATGATGGGCACAATTTCCTGGTTGTTGTGGTGACTAGTGGACCGACTCGTAACCGACCTCGCACCTAGGGAGCGTCTCTTGGGACCTGATGCGCTTGTCGTCGCCGAACTTACGTTCATGCTGCTACGTGCATCCGTCACGCCCGCAGGAGTGGACCCCGCAGAGTTTAGGTTTCTAGTTCCTCCAGGGACGGAGGAGCTAGGAGCCGGCGAGGCATTTGAGCGAATACTGCACACCCCGAAGCCATTGACTGCAGTGGCAACGCGCCTGGGGAACGTCGTGTCAATTCACCTCCGGCAACCCACAGAGGTCGAACTCGACATCTTGCGTGACTCCGAGGCACGGTTCGACCGAACCCTTCGCCACCTGCTGGCAACCGCAGCACTCGGTGACAGGGTCCTTGTCCACTCCTCGACCGACACCCTCACGGTCAGCGTCTCGCAGTACAGGGACTGGATCGGTACCGTGTTTTGTCCTGAATGCTCGTTTTCACTGTTTCCACCCTCCGCCAGTCAGCCAGCGGATGTTGTCGCAGTCGTCCGGTTTCAGTCTTGGTAGGTCGCGGTGAACTGAACCGCCCCGAGTTTTCCGGAGGCTCGGTTAGGCGCGTGCCAAGGCCGGGTAGGCGCCCTCTCCAGGTGGTGCTTGGCTTCGTACTCCCCTATCAGGCGATGAGGGCAGTCATGACGGCCGTGAGGTTTGCGGCCGCCACGCGGAGCAGGGCTCGGGCGGGGACATCGGGGATCCGGCGGCCCTGTTCCCAGTTGCGGAGCATGGCCAGACGACTCCGCTCAGTAGAGCGAAGTCCGCCTGCGTGAGACCGAGCCTCTCCCGGATGGCGCGGACATCGGCTGGGTGAAACGCGGTGACGCGGCCCGGACGCAACCTGCCCCCACGGATCCGGCCCGCCCTGCTTGAACGCGCGGCAAGTTTCTTGAAATTGGTCGGGTTCATTCCAGTCCCTCTGCACCCCCAACATCCCCCCGCTATCCTTTGTTAACATCGCGCAACGTGATCACGCTGGACTACGATTCCCGGAACCGCGACACCCTGAACACCATCCCCGGCGTGGGGACCATCCGGAAGACCTACGGCGGGCCGGGGGACCAGGTCACCCGGATCTGGAATTCGGCGCCGGTAGATTCGATTGGCACCGTCAACCGGGAGGTCCGTTTCGGCTACGACCTGCGGGGCCGGCTCAAGGCCGACACCAGTTACACCGACTCGGTGGCGCGGGGGACGAGCTACACGTACGATAGCTGGGAGCGGCCCAGCACCCTGGTGGACCCGCAGGGCACCTGGACCAATCGCTATGAAACCGACCGGGGGCTGGCGGATACGCTCATCACGCCCTACGCCGACACGGTGCTGTATACCTACGACACCAAGGGCCGCGCCATCGGGCCGACGATCAAGTTTGGCCAGGCCAGTTCCAATCTGGTGACCACGCAGAAGTACCTGGTGAACGGCGCACTCGACTCGGTGACCCAGAAGCTGGGGACGGCCGTCCAGAGCCAGTGGGCGCGCAAGGCGGGTGGGGGCGAGCACGGGCCGGCGTTACGGCCCACATTTACCGATCCCATGGGCCGCGTGTGGCAGGACTCGCTGCAGTATGACGGGTGGGAACGGGCGGCGCTGTGGGTGGCCAAGGCGGACGCGGACCCGACCGGGCTCCGGGACACCATGGTGTTCGACCGAGCCGGCAACGTGAACATCCAGGCGGTGACCGTCCTGACGGTGGAGCCGACCACGAACCGGTTGACCTCGTACAAGAAGAACGGGCACTTCTACCGCTATGGTTATGACCGGGCCGGGAACCTCACCGGGCTGCTGGATTCGGTGATGGGCCAGTCGGGGCCCATCAACTGGGTATACGGCTATGACGGGTTGGAACGCCTGGTGAGCGTGTACAAGGACGCCGACAGCATCGCCCGGTACGGGTATGACGTGCTGGGGCGGCGAATCGCCAAGCGGGTGTACACGAGCAGCACCGGCGGGACGGTGGGCTACACCCGGTTCGTCTATCACGGGGACCAGGTGGCGTTTGAGACGGACGCGGCGGGCACCATCGGGCTCCGCTACACCTGGGGCCCCGGCACCGACAACCTGCTCGCCGTCCGGAACGCCTCGGGGACGATTCATGCCTACGCGGTGCCGGACCGGCTGGGAAGCGTGCGGGGACTGGTGAAGCGGGACGGCACGGTGCTCTATGCCTTCACCTACCGCCCCTACGGCGAGCTGGCCGACAGTGCCGGGAGCGGCGGCCTCGAGCTTCGCTATCGCTGGACCGGGCGGGAGTACGACGCCGAGACGGGCTGGTACTTCCACCGGTCGCGGTACTACGACCCCAAGGCGCGGCGGTTTGTGCAGGAGGATCCGATCGGGTACGCGGGGGGAAGGAATGTGTATGCGTACGTGGGCGGGCAAGTGATGGAGCTTGTAGATCCGAATGGACTGGCGGCGGAGCCGAGCATCAATCAGCCGAGTTCGGATGTGCCGCAGGTGTCCCTCGGAGATCTGGTGAATGCGGAGATGGATGGGTTGTTCGGGGGAGGAGGAGGCAGCCGGTCCTTCGGGGTCTGTTGGAGCGGAGATGCGACGTTTTGCACGCCCGAGCCGAAGCGCACAGAGCGGGGACCCGGCGATGCCATAGGAGAATGCATCGCGAACGCGTTCTGCAATAGGGCGCTACAGGAAGTCTTAGATATGGGATTGTCCGTGCGGCTCTATGATGCCGCTGAGATCAACTTCGCACCGCACCCGGATTGTCCGCGAGGCAAATGGCCCTGTACCGTGCCTGGGGCCGACAACAGGGTCCCGTATGACTATTGGCAGGTCTCATTCGATAGCAGGGACTATGGCCTCTATTCCTCACGCCTTCGGGGGCCTGATAAAGGTATGCTCGTTGATGGAGCGACGATGATCAGCCATGAAATCGGGCACGTGATCTATGGTGCGACCGCACGTAGGGGAGGTTTCTACAACTTGGACCAAGACAAAATGATCGCAATGGCCTTCGAGAACGCTGCGAGGGGCATTGATCGCGCGCGCTACGGCTACAGGCAGTTCCACGGCTACAATTAACATCTGTGCTCAAGGCGATTCTTGACCTGAGAACCCGGAGGCTACCATGAGGCCAATGACGGTTGTCCCGTTACTGCTGGGTGCGACCGGAGTGTTCCTGCATCAGAGCGCCGAGCCCACTAAGGAGATTCGCGCGGCGGCGCTCGCGGAGCTGCGGGCGCGGCGTGCGAATTCCCTGGGTGTGACCCATGCTGGGGCAGTCATGCTCTCCCTCAGGGCCCCGGAAGCCTCGGACCTCGAGATATCAGTGTTCGAAAGGGTGGATAGAAAGCTCGTTGTGTATCGCGCAGCAAATACCGCACCCACTTCCCCAACCTACTATCTCATCGCAGCCACCCCGGGTGGCACGATCGCTCTTGGGGGAGCTACCGCTCCAGAACTGGTACGCTTCGTTGCTCGAGCCGCGATTCGGTTCCCTAGCGGCGAAGCGGAGTCGTTTCAACTCGCCATGCGCTTGGCTCGGTGGATTGATCCCTATGGAGCCACCCGTGTCGCGTTCCCGGGGCAAAATCCTGCGACCCTCGACGAGGGAGGGATTGACGGCCTAGCCCTTGGCCCGGAGGTGCTCGCTGACCTTCAGAGCGCCAGGGATACGATAATCACGTACCCCGATGGTTCCCGAAGCATCCGGATCGCTGCAGTCTCGGTCGTGTCTGGCTACGTGGCTACATGGGCCCCCCACCTATACACCTTCCAAGTTGGGCCGGATGGCGCGCTAGTCGCTTGGGTCAGCGCGAAGCACTAGCCCTGGGACCCTCGCCCGCCACTACTTGGCGGCTGGGCCTCTCCCCGCGGGAGTTGAACTCTGGTTGATCTCCGGGCACTTCTCGGGGGTGGTGTTCGTTCGGGAGCACTCAGACCGGCCCCACCAGCACCTGGACTTTCCTGCGACCAGTCAGCCCGGGCGAGTGCGCACCCCGAAATTGCTGGCGAGCAGTCAGCCCGGCCGAGTGCGCACGCGGAAATTGCTGGCCAGCAGTCAGCCCGGCGAGGAGAGCACCTGGACCTGGTTCGGCAGCACTCAGACTGGCTCGGGGAGCGTCCGGAATCCCCGGGACTGCTCCCGGATCCCTTGGAGGAGCCGCGGAACGGGCGCGTGGTGTACGAAAAATGCACTAACCACTGGCACTCGTTCCAGCAGAGGGTTCTTCTACCCCAGCTCGACTCCCCCCCTTCCCGATCTTCCCGCCCCGGTGACCTCCCTCGCGTCCGCGCCCGCGCCGATGCCGCTGTCCTGGGCCGGGTCTGGCGCGGCTCGCTGCAGGATGACGGCTGGGCGCGGGCGGCGCTCTGGGTGGCCAAGGCGGACGGGGACCCGACCGGGCTCCGGGACACCATGGTGTTCGACCGGGCCGGCAACGTGAACATCCAGGCGGTGACCTTCCTGACGGTGGAGCCGACCACCAACCGGCTGACCTCGTACAAGAAGAGCGGGCACTTCTACCGCTATGGTTATGACCGAGCCGGGAATCTCACCGGGCTGCTGGATTCGGTGATGGGCCAGGCGGGGCCCATCAACTGGGTTTACGGCTATGACGGGTTGGAACGCCTGGTGAGCGTGTACAAGGACGCCGACAGCATCGCCCGGTACGGGTATGACGTGCTGGGGCGGCGGATCGTCAAGAATGTCTACTCAAACATCACTGGCGGGACGGTGGCCTACACCCGGTTCGTCTATCACGGGGACCAGGTGGCGTTTGAGACGGACGCGGCGGGCACCATCGGGCTCCGCTACACCTGGGGCCCCGGCACCGACAACCTGCTCGCCGTCCGGAACGCGGCGGGCACCATCCACGCCTACGCGGTGCCGGACCGGCTGGGGAGTGTGCGGGGTCTTGTGAAGCGGGACGGCACCGTGCTCTATGCCTTCACCTACCGCCCCTACGGCGAGCTGGCCGACAGCGCGGGGAGCGGTGGCCTCGAGCTCCGCTACCGCTGGACCGGCCGGGAGTACGACGCCGAGACCGGCTGGTACTTCCACCGGTCGCGGTATTACGACCCCAAGGCGCGGCGGTTTGTGCAGGAGGATCCGATCGGGTACGCGGGGGGAAGGAATGTGTATGCGTATGTTTCGGGTAGGGTGCTTGAACGGACCGATCCGAGTGGTCTCAACGAGGCGGTGCCGTTCAGAGTGGAGCTGACGCCGTTCTGCACGAGCGGGGGCAGTCTCGTGCACGCGGATGGGCACATCACGAGTGATAGCTGCCCGAGTGCTGGTGGTGCCGGCCGTGATGCGGCCGCTTGGGCGGAACGAGCCTATGACAGGATGGACGCGTGGGCTGCCTATAAAGAGTATAACGAGGCATTCAAGGAGAATCAGGCCAAGGCGGCAGTTCCCAGCAACACCAATCAAGCATCTGCGCTTGCGACAGTCTACCTCAATGCCTCAGCACTGGGCTGGACCGCGTTTGGCGCTGTGTATGCATCGTTGAAGGGAATGGACGCACAGCTTGCAGGGCGAATAAAAATTCAGCTGCAGAGTGGGAACGTGTTTATCAATTCCAAAATGGTCGAGGCAATAAACGCAAGCAAGGGCCTGAATGCTTTTGGCTGGACAAGCGCTCCGTTCCAGATAACGATACTCCATGAACGAGCCCTGACCGATCCGGCATGGGCGGTAGCGCATGAGACCCTTCATCTCAGACCCGAGTATACCATTCCCCCGGGGGCGTCCACGACCCAGATTGAAGGTATTGAGGGTCGGATCAACATGTGGTTGCGCAGTGAGTTCGGTCGGTCGCCACAAGGCCTCAATGTGTGCTGGGGGGTCGGATGCACCTGACAACTCTGATTGTTGCCGCGGCCATGGCTTGGCAAGGCCTACTGCCCGTTGCTCCGCGAGCCGCATCTCTGTGCCCTGGCCGTGATGCGGTGGAATTCATACTTCCGCGGCAGAACCCACAAGCGGAGCTGACGGATAACACCGAGAGGGTTCGTAGAGCGCTCGTTGTTGCGATGCAGGATAGTGCTTTCTTCGTGGCTCACCTCGCGGGGAAGGACGATCCTCTAGCGGCATTGTGGACGGAGGACTCGACCGCAGTGGAAAATGCCTTAGTCCAACTCTCGGCTGAGACCACCGGAAGCACGCTTGCCTTCCGCAGGTACGCGGCATTTCAGTATCGGTGGCTGTCCGGCCGCGCACCACCATTTCTTCATCTACTGTTGTCGCGAGTAGACTTGGAGTCGGTGGAGATCGCGCTGCTTGCGATTCGGCCCCCGGTAAGCCTTGATGCGGCTCCCGCGGTAGCAAGTAGTCTGTGCTTGACTTTAGAACGGATACGAATCCTCCGTGACAGCATTGGGCCGAGCGTAACCGATGATCCTCCTGCTGAGCTGATTGCATTGGGTGAGATCGCGCTTGGGACCTATCTGTTGCTCGATAAGGCGAAGCGAAGCGAGTTTTGGAAAATCATCATGCAGGTAATGCCTGAGGAGCTGCGACGGTTCCAATTCGAAACCGAGCGCCCTTAGTGGTGAGAACCGCCCTCGACGCGAAGATTGCTCCGTGAACCGCCCCGGCTTTTCGGAGACTCCACACCTTGTGAGGTTGGCCAAGGTACTCCGGATAACCGCCTAACCTCCTGGCGGCCGAGCACCTGCCTCTCGGCATACGGAAACCAGTACCCCTTCCGGTCCATCATGTTGTCCAGGTGCACATGCTTTGGCTCCCGGAGCCCGTCGCCGTTACCATCTGCCGGAGGCGGTGGGTGCTCCCCCGACCCGCGGGTAGAGCCTCGCCACCGCTGGGGAGAGTCGCACCGACCGGAACAGCCTCCTCGGAAAGAGGTAGTCCTCGCCCGACTCATCCACGACGCGCAGGCTGCCCTGGCGCTCGGCACCGGCATCGGCGAGGACGCGGTAGACCTTCCACTGCTCGAGCGATACAGGGTAATCACCCGGATCGAGGCAGAGCACGAAGCGCCGGGATGGCCTGGAATGCTTAATGGTGGTCAATCGAGGAAGCGTTTGGGTTTGAGATTTTCGGCGGCCGATGCCGCTGGCTTCGTAACAATATCAAGGGAGTGCGCCTTGAACACCGCACCCAGAGAGGCAGGCAGGTTCTCGTCCAGCTTGAATCGGACGTCCATCTCCTACGCCGGGATGGGCAGAATGCGCTCCCGGGCGAGATCGGCGGCGTAGGCCAGCGCCGCGGGGACCGCGCGTTCGGGGAGGGTCGGGTACTGCTCCTGGAGTGCCTCCGGCGTCAGGCCCGCAGCAAGATTGTCCAGCACAACTGCGACCGGGATCCGGGTTCCCCGGAAGCAGGTCGCCCCATGCATGATTGTGGGATCCGCGGTGATCAGGTCCTGCCAACGCATAGGTAGCTCCCGTAGACTCCTGCGACAATATACCCAACCAGGCCAGACACGGGCCATCAGCCTCAGGGTCGGCTGAATCATCCCGGGATTGCCGGAGACTCCTTCAGGCAGTTGCTTCAAGTGCTCATCCCCACGTGGTATGCCAGACAGAACCCCCACTTAACAACCTAGGGTGGGGAGCCGTCTCCACACAAACAATGCGCGCACCGGCACCGCCCACCGCTCCTCCTGTCTCGGATGCCGACCTCGTACGCGCCTACCAGGGCGGGGATGAGGGCGGAGCCACGGCACTGGTGGGCCGGCATGCGCCCGGGGTGGCCCGCTTCCTGGCCGCCACCGGCGCCGATCCCGGCGAGCTGGACGATCTGCTCCAGGAAACCTTCATCCGCGCCTTCCGGTCGCTGGCCACCTGGCGGGACGAAACGGCGTTCCGGAGCTGGCTGCTCAGCATCGCCTGCAACCTGGCCCGGGACGATCACCGCCGTCGCCGCCGCCGGATCGTGGTGACACTCGAGGAGACCGATCTCGTCGTCCAGAGCGGGCCGGCAGAGCAGTTCGACGCGACCGAAGCGGAACGGCGGATGCAATCCGGCCTGGGGACGCTGCCCAGGCTGCAGCGCGAGGTCTTTCTGCTCCGGGCACAACAGGGCATGGACTACTCCGAGATTGCGCAGACCCTGGACACCACGCCGGGGTCGGCGCGGGTCCACTACCATCACGCGGTGAAACGGCTGAAGGAGTTGATGGCATGACCGACCAGTGCGAAGGCCTCCAGGAACGGATGCCCGAGACGGCTCATGGCGGCGGAACCTGGTCCGCCGCCGAGGCCGCACACCTCGCCGAATGCGCCGGCTGCGCCGCGGAGTGGCAGGCCGTCCAGACCGCCCACCGGCTTGGCGACTCCGCGGCTCGGCGGGTGAATGTGACCCGGCTGAGCGGCGCCGTGCTGGCCGGCGTGGCCCGGGAACGGCGGACCAGCCGCTGGCGCCGAGCCGGCTGGCTCTCCGGACTGGCCGCCGCCGCGGCCGCCCTGGCGCTGCTGGTCTGGCGGGGGCAGGCGCCCGCGAACAACTCCACCGGCGAGCATGCGGTGGTCGAGTTCCGGCTGCCGCTGGCAGAACTGGAATCACTGGACGAAGCGCAGTTGCGGGCGGTGCTGGACGGGCTGGACGCCCCGCTCACCGATGGCTCCACCTCCGGCGGTCCCACGCTGGGCGATCTGGACGACATTCAACTGGAGCGGGTGCTCCGCTCGCTGGAGGGCTGATGCGATACTTTCTCTCTCTCCTGGCCTGCTGCCTGCTCGGCGCCGTTCCCGCCGTCGCCCAGGTGGTGGAGGACTCCGAACGCACCGGCATACTGCGCCAGCGGATTGAAGAGCGCTTCACCGCCCGGGTCCAGGAAGACCTCGGCCTCTCCGATCAGCAGGCCGAGAAGCTCCGGCGGGTGGCCAGCGGCTACTTTGACCAGCGCCGGCGGCTGGAGGCCGACGAACGCCGCATCCGGACCGCGCTGGCCGGGGAGCTGCGCCCCGGCGTCGCCGCCAAACCGGCCAACGTCTCCCGGCTCACCGACGAACTCCTGGATGTGAAGGTCCGCTACGTCGAGAGCTATCGTGCGGAATCCCGGGAACTGGGCAGCTTCCTCGATCCGGTGCAGCGGGCCCAGTACTTCATGCTCCGGGAACGGCTCCTCGACCGGGTGCGGGATGCCCAGGACGAGTCTCCCCGGCCCGCAGCGCGGCGACGGCTGCCGGGGAGAGTGCCGTAACTATCGCGCTCACAAGCACGTAGAGTAGGAACCTCGGAGGGCCGCCACCGCGGCCCTCTTTGCTTCCTGCCCCTGTCATTTTCTCGCCGGGGCGCTAGTTTCACCTCCGGATCACCGGGAGGACTGAACGATGCGCAGCACCGCGGTTCGGTTGGGCATTCTGGCGCTGGCTATCGGCGCCGGCTCGGCGGCGGCCCAGGAGCGGGCCGTCACGGTCGTGCGGCTGGACGTGCACGGCACCATCGAGAACGGGCTGGCGCCGTTCCTGGCACGCGGGGTCCGCGAGGCCAACGCCTCCGGCGCCTCGGCCATCTACCTCGACCTCGACACTCCCGGCGGCCGGGTGGATGCCGCCGAGCGCATCGCGGATGCGGTGCGGGCCTCCAAGATCCCGGTCTACGCCTTCGTCAATCCCCGGGCCTACAGCGCCGGCGCACTGATCGCGCTGTCCACCGACGGCATCTACATGCGCCCGGGCGCGGTGCTCGGCGCCGCCACCCCGGTGGACGGGCAGGGCACCAAGCTGCCCGAGAAGTACGTGTCCGCCATGCGGGGCGAGTTCCGCGCGTTGGCGGAAGAGGCGGGACTCGATCCCCGGATCGCCGAAGCGATGGTCGACGAGAGCCTGGGCGTCCCCGGACTGGCCCAGCGCGGCCAGTTGGTCACCCTCAGCACCGCCGAGGCGCTCCGGGTAGGGTATGCCAAGGCCCAGGTGAACAATGAGACGGAACTGCTGACCGCCGTCGGCCTGGCCGGCGCCACCGTGAACACCATCGAGATCAACTGGGCCGAGCTGGTTGTCCGCTTCCTGACCAACCCGGTGGTCTCTCCGCTGCTCCTGTCGCTCGGCATCCTGGCCCTGCTGGCGGAACTCAAGGCGGGTACCCATGGCGTGGGGCTGCTGGTGGGAATGTCGTCGCTCGGGCTGTTCTTCGGCTCCAGCATGGTGCTCGGACTCGCCGGCATGGAAGAGGTGATCCTGGTGGCGCTCGGCACCGTCGCGATCATGGTGGAGGTCTTCCTCCTGCCGGGCTTCGGCGTGGCCGGCGTGCTGGGCGCGCTCCTGATCGGTGCGGCGGTGGTGCTGGCCATGCTGGGCAACTTCCCCACCGGCGGAGATGTGGTGCAGGCGCTGCTGGTGCTGGGCGCCAGCGTCACCATCACCATTGCGGTGGCGTATGCCTGGCTCCGCCACCTGCCCAACAGCCGCCGGTTTGCGGGGCTGGTGCACCGGGAGAGCGTGGACGCCGCCGAAGGCTATGTGTCGGCGCTGCCCCGCCCGGACATGGTGGGCAAGAGCGGCATGGCGCTTACCGATCTCCGGCCGGCCGGCGTGGCCAGCGTGGACGGGGAGCGGATCGATGTGGTCACGGAAGGCGAGTATATCGGAACGGGAAGCCGGATCGAAGTCGTGCGGGCCGAGGGGTATCGGCACGTGGTCCGGCTGTCACGAAACTAACCAGGGAGAACACGAGTGGAAAATCTGGCCCCGGGGCTGTTGCTCGCCCTCTTCTTCATCGGATTCATCTTTCTCGTCATCGTCTTCCGGTTCATCCCGGTGGGACTGTGGATTCAGGCGATCACCTCGGGCGTCCGGGTGTCGTTCCTGACCCTGTTCGGGATGCGCTTCCGGAAGGTCAATCCGTCGTTCATCGTGCTGCCGCTGATCAACGCCCACAAGGCCGGGCTCAATCAGGTCACCCTGAACGAGCTGGAGTCGCACTACCTGTCAGGCGGCAACGTGAGCCGGGTGGTCAACGCCCTGATCTCGGCGGACAAGGCCGGGATCCCGCTGCCGTTCAAGCAGGCGGCGGCCATCGACCTGGCCGGCCGGGACGTCTTCGAGGCGGTGCAGGTGAGCGTCAATCCCAAGGTCATCACCACGCCCAAGGTGGCGGCGATGGCCAAGGACGGCATTCAGTTGCTGGCGCTGGCCCGGGTCACGGTGCGCGCCAACATCAACCGGCTGGTCGGCGGCGCCGGCGAGGAGACCATCCTGGCCCGCGTCGGCGAGGGCATCGTCAGCACCATCGGCTCCGCGGCCAGCCACAAGGCGGTGCTGGAGAATCCGGACATGATCTCCAAGACCGTGCTGGCCAAGGGTCTGGACGCGGGCACGGCGTTCGAAATCCTTTCCATTGATATCGCCGACGTGGACGTGGGCAAGAACATCGGCGCCGAGCTGCAGACCGACCAGGCCGAGGCCGACAAGCGCATCGCCCAGGCCAAGGCAGAGGAGCGCCGGGCGCTGGCCGTGGCCATGGAGCAGGAGTTCAAGGCCGAGGCCCAGAAGCAGCGGGCCCTGGTCATCGCGGCCGAGGCCCAGATCCCGCTGGCCATTGCCGATGCGTTCAGGAAGGGCAACCTCGGCATCATGGACTACCAGCGCTACAAGAACATCCAGGCCGACACCACCATGCGGCAGTCGATCGCCGGCCAGCCCGAGGGCGGGACGGGGCAGGGGGCGTAAAGTGAACTTGGTGCGGGAGGCGGCGGGCTTCGAGGGACTGATCGTCCTCGCGGTCATCTACTTTGTGCTGAACCTCCTGAGCAAGGCCAGTCAGAAGCAGGGCCGGAGCACCCAGCCGCCGGCCCACGCGCCGGACGAGCCGACGCCCACCCAGGAAGAGGCGCTGTCGCTGGAGACGATTCTCCGGGAGATCGAACGGGTCAAGAAGGAAAAGGCGGCGGAGCATCGGACGCTGCCGGGACCGGGGCACGCGCCGCCGCAACCGAAGCGTCCCACGCCACCGCCCATGCGACGGCCCGAGCCCGCTCCCGCCAAGGGCCGGATGGCTTCACCGCGCCGGATGCCGCCGCCGGTCACCGAGGGCGGGCCCATGGGCCGGCAGGCCAAGCAGGGGCTCGAGTCGCACGAGGAGATCGGAGACCGGACCACCTTCGACGAGAGATCACTGGAGGTGCCCGAGCGGCTCGAGGTGCTGGATGAGAGCCGTTTCCGGCCGCTCAGCACCCTGGATCACGATGACCAGGCGGAGGCGATCGTCCAGCGGCGGATCAAGGCGGCGGAAGACCGCAACCGGGCCCACACGGCGCAGGACCATCGCGACTTCCACGACCAGCTGGCCAGCGAAGAGATCGGCGCGGCGCCCGCCGCGGCCACCAAGGCGGCGGCCGCCAAGGCGCTGTCGCGCTCGGCGCGACTGCGGAGCGCCATGATATGGAAGGAGATCCTGGGCCCGCCCAAGGCCCTGGACGACTGGGGGACCGGCCTGCGGGACTGAGCCATCGGGGGCATCCTGCGCCCCGGTCGGCTACTTCTTCTTCCGTTTCTTTCCTCCCCCGAATGTCTTCTGGTACAGCCCCATCGCATACGTGATTGCCTGACGCGCCTCCTCGGCCCCTTCGAATCCGCGGGTCCGGGTGGTCACGCCTTCCAGGTCCTTGTACACCTGGAAGAAGTGCTCGATTTCCTTGAGCGTATGCTTGGGGATGTCGCTCAGCTCGTTGATCCCTTCCGAGTAGGGATCACCGGTGGGCACGGCCAGCACCTTTTCGTCCCCCTTGCCGCGGTCGATCAGGTGAAAGAGGCCGATGGGCCGGCACTCCACCAGGCAGCCGGTGAAGACCGGGATGGTGGTGATGACCAGGACGTCGAGGGGATCGTCGTCATCGCCGAGGGTGCGGGGCAGGAAGCCGTAGTCGCCGGGGTAGTGCACCGCGCTGTGGAGCACCCGGTCCAGGCGGAAGACGCCCGAGGCCTTGTCCAGCTCGTACTTGTTGCGTTCCCGGGTGGGGATCTCGATGACCGCGTCGACGATCGCCGGCGGCTTCGGACCGGTGGGGAGATCGTGCCAGAGGTGGAATCCGCGGCGCCGGGATGGGACTGGGGGCATGGGTCAGGGGTCGGGATGGGAGAGTTGGTCAACGGCCTGCTGCGGTAGAGTATAACGCCAGCGGCGGAGGCGGGCCCCGGTTGCCCGGCGCGCAGTTTGGGGCGATACTCCCCGCGTTCGCCCGAGTGGCGGAATGGCAGACGCAGCGGACTCAAAATCCGCCGGGGGCAACCCCGTGCGAGTTCGACTCTCGCCTCGGGCATCGGTTGGAAAGCGTGATTGGGCTGGGACTTTGACGACTGACGGCCGCTCCGGGTGGGGCGGCCGTTGGCGTTGGTAGGGGTCGGAGGACGCGGGGTGGCCCCGAGTGAGGAGGCGGTGGGGCACCCGTGACCCGAGTCACCTGTGGCGTGGACGGACTCGGCTACATTGGCGCCGTGGGACTGACGTTTGAGCCTCGGTTGACGCTTCGTTGACGGTGGGGTGGTAGTCTCGATGCAACTCTCCTTGGTCGGGACCGGGCATGATGAGATCTCCCTCTGCAAGGCTCGTTGGGGTGGCCATCGCCATGGCCGTGGTCTGGGGTTGCAGCGAGGCCCTGTCGCCGGTTCGGCTATTCGACGGGCCCATCGCGAGGACGATTGACCCGCGATGCTGCCCGAATGATGCTGGCTCGGGCTGCTTTTGTCCTCCGACGCTCGTGGGAAGTTCGAACGGGACCGGCGACACCGCCGGGGTGGCGATCTACGTGGAACAGGCACTCATCTGCCCCACTGGTCTGGGGAGAACTGACACGATTTCGGGAGGTCCGCCCCTGTTGAACGGTTCACCGTGGCCCGACACCCTGGCGGTCTACATCGCCGTTGACTCCGGCGGAGAGGGCAACCACCTGCTGAACCGCACCGTGACCCTCGCGTTGGTTGGGGTGGATAGCTTGGGAACGGGAAGCGATGCGCCTTACGGCCACGTCCACGTCGGCGCCAATGGCACCGTCAAACCTGTGGGGATACTCACCCACACCACCGTCAACACTGGTCCTCAGGGCCTCGTGGTGCTGAAATACACGGCTGCCGAGGTCAGCGGGCCCATCACCATCTCGGCTCAGAGCACCGGGGCAATCTCCAACGAGGTCGACTTTGCCGTGGGAGTACCCGGGCTGGCCGCGCTCCCGGGCAGGGCGAGCTACGTGCTTGTGGGCGCATTGCCGTGGCATCCGAACAACCACAACGGGATTCCAGTGATGACCGCTCGGCTGGATTCGTTGGCGGATTCCGTCATGGCTCGCTTCAACCGCCCGCTATACTACAACGACATGAGCCTCCCATTGGGTGGACGTTTCGATCTTCTCAAGAACTGGGCCTGTTGCCACCGCGAACATGGAGCGGGGCGCGACCTTGACCTACGGACACACAATGCCGGAGGGCTGAGTCCGCGCGAGCGACAATATGTGTGGCAGCTGTGGGAGCGGATGGGCGGTACCGTCCACGATGAGACGGTGCTCCGCAGCGGGGCCCCTAACACTCTCAATCCACACTACCACTTGCGCTACCGGGGGCCCGAATGAGGCGGATTGGACTGATCTGGGCACTTTGCGGTCTTCCGACTGTAGTGGCCGCCCAGGGACTCCCCGGAACCGGATTGACGGTATCAGTTGCCGTGACGTCGGCGACGATGGCGGGGGATACATCCACGATCTCCTATGTCCTGGCTAATGATCTCGCGAGCCAGGAGCAACTCGCGGCCTTCACAGTGAACGCCCGGGCCGTGCCCCTGGTAGTTTTCACCCCCACCCCGCCGGATGCCTGGGTGGTGGCCAGTACCTACCGTGACAGGACTGTCGCGCAGTGGGTCCCCTTGGACTTGATTCCCCAGGGCGGACAGACACCTGTCCTGACATTTCGTGCCGTAGGGATCGCGAGTATCGACACGGTATGGTATCGCGGACACCGGCTGCCTTCGACTTTCGAGGACGACAGTTCGACGGTCGTGCCACCATCAAATGAGCCCCCGCAGGACGCCGATCCGTTGGCCGTTTACAGCGTGCCCAGCCTCAGTGTCGCGGTCGAGCCCATCCCCGGAGGCAGCACTCTCGCCACCCTCACCGCCCGCCTCGACAGCCTCCGCGGCCAGTCCTGCGCTTTGGCCTGGATCACCAACACGAGCCTCTGCACGACGCTCCACGGCTACCTGATCGCCCAGCCCACCAACCTCACCCAGTTCAACGCCGACCTTGCCGCCGGCCACACGACCGGCGGGCCGGTCGGCGATAACGCTTACTGGCTGCTCAAGGCCAATGCTGACTACATCATCAGCATCTCGCCCCCGCCGGTGAACACTTCGCTGATCACGCTCACCTACGTCTGCGGCAACAAGTTCAAGGTGCGCAACGCGAACCCGGTCGCCGTGCCGCTGACCTGGAACCTGATCAATCACACCCAGACCGGCGCACTCACGGTTCCGGCGATCTCGGCAGGCGGGGAACCCGGCAGCGGGTTCATCATCACCCAGGAAAAGCGAACGGTGCGGCTCTACTATACAGGGCAGCTGATCCGGACGACGCCGAACGGGAGCGCGGCCTGTCCTCCTTCTTGAAGCCGTCAGCGCCGGGCCTACCATGTGACACCGCCCCGGGCGACGGAGCCCCGGGGCGGTGCGCGTTGGCGGGTGCCGAAGAGGAGCGCTTCGCGTGGCACGGCCGCCTTGCGCCTGGTGTCGCCCACACGGCTGCAGACGTTGGCGGGGAGGGTGATGGCCGAGTGGCCCAGCGGCTCGGACGCTGCAGCGATGAGAGCCTCCCGGCGCTGTGTGCTTATTGTGGCCGAAGTGTGCCGGTTCGGAGAGGGCGGGTGGACGCCCCCGGTCACGCCAGGAACAGGGTCAGTCCCGCGGCTTGAGCAGCTCCTGGAACGCCGGACAAGACCGAATCGGATCGTAGTACGGCATCCGATGCAGTTCGAAGCCGTACTCCTGCCCATGGAGCAGGGCCTGGCGCAGGAGATCGACCGCGCGATCGGAGTGACCGGCCGCCGCGGCGATGTTAGCCCGCCACATTGTGTGCAGGTTGGACAGACTAGGCGAGGCGAGCGCCGGAACCTGTCAAGGAGTTTGAGACACGAGGGGGACCGAGTTTACTGAGCCTTCGTCCTCGGCGGGGCCAAAGAGTTGGGGAGGATTGATCCACGCCGCCGTCGGGAGTGCGGCGGGCACGGGGGGC
>Ga0163150_10005321_pt1 | contig 16531 bp, 14 predicted proteins | sample OliLakLV19P2IB_FD_148628 | JGI IMG/M metagenome (GOLD analysis project Ga0163150, IMG submission 148628) | Freshwater microbial mat bacterial communities from Lake Vanda, McMurdo Dry Valleys, Antarctica - Oligotrophic Lake LV.19.P2.IB | ecosystem: Environmental > Aquatic > Freshwater > Lake >...
CGGGCATGCTGAACATCGTCCCCGCCCAGGTGGCGGGCACCTGGCGCCTCGGCTCGAATTCCCTGACGCTGACGCAGGAATATCAGAACGTCTCAGGCACGCTTGGGACGGTGGCTGTGGCCGGCGGGCGTCTGAGCGGCGAAGAGATGACGTTCAAGGCCGGCGACACGGAGTACCGCGGTCGAGTCAACGGTGACCGTATCGAGGGCACGGCGATCACCGCCGGCAGGACCGACAGCTGGACGGCGACACGGCAGCGGTGATTTGACATCCAACCTTAATAAGCATAATTTCTCCCCTTCCCACGGGCGCTAACCAGAATCAAGGAGGATCCATGACCTTGAGAAATCGCCACAGGGCTGGGGGACAACGTACGGTGGGACGAGTACGAGCAGCGCCCGTCGATCAGCGACCGGTTCAGCCTCTCGCGTCAGCGCGAGCTGTGGGCCCGCACCATCCTCGACGCCTCGTACATGATGGACCCGCGGCTCAGCTACCAACCTCTTTCAGGACTGGACGAACGGCCGCGAGTCCCGGTATCACACGCTGGAACTGCGCGCGCAGCGTCCCTTTTTTTCCGGGCTGTCGATGCTGGCCGGCTACGCGTACGTGCGCGGCTCGCGTCAGGAGTTCTACGACAACGTGGACGAATACGACGAGGTGTGGACGTGGACGAATGTCCCGGACCCGCGCCATCGGGTGAACGTGTCCGTGGTCTGGGACGTGCCGGTCGGCCGTGAGCGGTCCATCGGTGGGCCAGTACCTGCGCTTCAACCAGCATGATCGCACCGGCCGACACGCCGAAGACGATCGCTCAAGGGGCCGAACTACAAGAACGTGGACCTCGCGCTGGCGAAACGCGTTCCGCTCAGGGGAAGCTCGAGGCTGAACTTCCGCATCGAGGCGTATAACCTGCCTAACGGCATGAACTGGGCGAATCCGAACACCACGATCGGTGCGTCGGATTTCGGGCAGGTGCTGCGTCAGGCGGACGCGTACTTTGGACGGCAGCTGCAGTACACGCTGCGCGTCGAATTCTAGTCCACTAGAGGAGACGGCATGAAACTCAGGCAAGAGACACTCGCGCTGCTTCTAACCCTCGGTTCTCTACTCTTGTTGTCGTCGGCGACGACACACGCCCAGGTCACGACGGCCGATTTGGTAGGGACGATCAGAGACAGTTCCGGCGCCATCGTGCCGGGCGTCACTGTCGGGTTGACCAATGACGCCACCGGCGTCAGCCGCTCAGCCACAACGGGTACGGGAGGCACGTACATCTTCACCTCGCTGCAACCGGGCCGCTACACGCTCACCGCCGAAATTCCTGGTTTTCGCAAAGCCGAGCGCACGGGCGTGGAGCTGCAGGTCAATCAACGCGCGCAGATTGACATGGAGCTGGAAGTCGGGCTGATCAGCGAGACCGTCACGATCGCCGGTACCGCTCCGCTGCTCGAAACCCAGTCGTCCGTGCTCGGCACCGTGATTGAGGAGAGACAGGTGCAGGATTTGCCGCTCAGCGGCCGCAACTTCGTGCAACTGGCGACGCTCAGTCCGGGAGTCTCGGGCGCGGGCTCCGGCATGCGCGGCACGATCATGAGCGGGACCAGACCCGACGACCTGCGACCCGGCACGGAGCTGTTCGTCAACGGCAACAGAGAAAACTCGAACAACTATCTCTACGACGGGATCGACAACAATACCCGGCTGACGCTGGTGACGGTCCTGCGACCGAATGTCGAGGCGATCAAAGAGTTCAAGGTTCAGACCAACCTCTACTCCGCCGATCAAGGGCGGAATCCCGGCGGACAGATCAACGTCGTCACCAAGTCCGGCGGCAACACGATACACGGCGCGGTGTACGAGTTTCTGCGCAACGCCAGGTTCGACGCCAACAACTTCTTCGCCAACCGCGCCGGACAGGGCAAGCCGCCGTTCGAGCAGAATCAATTCGGCGGCGCCATCGGCGGCCCGATTATCGCGAACAAGACGTTCTTCTTCGCCGACTACGACGGGTTCCGCCAACAGCTGGGGCGCGTGTTCGTCAACACCGTGCCGACCCTGAAGATGCGGCAGGGGGATTTCAGCGAGGTGGGGACGATCTACGACCCGTTGACGACGGTTGCGCTCCCCGGCGGCGGGGTCACCCGCCAGCCGTTCTCCGGCAATGTCATACCGCAAAACCGCTGGGACCCGGTGACCGCCAAGTTGATCAACGCGTACCCGCTGCCGGCCACGTCGGCATTGTCCAACAACCTGGTCACCACCCCATCGCGCACGCAGGACTGGAATCAGTTCGACGTGCGCGTCGATCACACGCAGAGCGACCGGAATAACTTTCTAGGCCGGTATTCCTGGTCGAAGACATCGACCGTGAACCCGTACACGTTCGCTCCCGTCCAGCTTCCCGGTTTGTCGAAGGCCGTCGGCCTCGGCAACGAGGATACCTTCGCGGGTCCTTCAGATCTCTGGGCAGAGCACGCGGTATTCGGCTGGGTGCATGTGTTCTCGTCGCGTCTCCTTCTTGATTCGCGCGCCGGTTACAACCACTTCAACCTCGAATTCACGCAAGCCGACGTCGTCACCGGCGACCAGCTCGGCGAACAGCTCGGCGTGCCCAACGCCAACCAGCAGGTCGGGCAGGATGGGATTTCGATCTTCAGCCCCGCGAACTATACGGGCATCGGCCACAGCCGTTCGCTGCCGATTCTCCGGCACGAAAAAACGTTTCAATACGTGACCAACCTGACCTTTCAGGGCGACAAACACACCATTAAAACGGGCTTCGATCTGCGCCGCCGGCACATGGGCGAGTTTCAGACCAACCGCGGCAACGGCCGTTTCAACTTCTCGCCGAACATCACCAACAACCCGGTGAACAACACGGGCGGCCACTCGATGGCCTCGTTTCTGCTCGGGGCGCCGAGTCTGATCGAGCAGGACTACCTGCTGGCAGCTGATGTAGGCATGCGTAGCACCGAGTACAGCGCCTACGTCGCCGACGACTGGCGCGCGACGCAGCGGCTGACGCTGAACCTCGGGCTGCGCTACGAGCTCGATACGCCGTTCAGCGAAGTGGACAATCTGTGGGCGAGCTTCGATCCCAACACCGCCACGGTCCTGGTTGCAGGCCGCAACGGCGTGAGCAGAACCGCGGGCGTCAAGACGTTCAAAAAAGCCTTTGCGCCGCGTCTCGGCTTTGCCTACAAGCTCGCCGAACACACCGTGGTCCGAGGGGGAGCGGGTATCTTCTGGAACACGCCGGGGAACGGCGGCGCCGCTTTGCGGTTGCACCGGCACGTGCCGTTCGGACCGATTTACAGCTTCAACCCCGGCGCCCAGTTCGTCACGCGGCGCGTCAGGGACGGCTTTCCCACGATTCCGCCGCTCGATCTCGCCCTTGCCGACACTCCCAGCGGCAGCGTCATCGGCGTTGATCCGGACTATCAGCCCGGTTACGCCGAACAGTTCAACCTGACGGTCGAACAGGAACTCCCGGCGGCGCTGTTGCTCAAAGTTTCGTACGTCGGCAACATCGGCAAGCATCTCGACACCACCTACAACCTCAATCAGGCGGTGCCGGGAACGGGGGCCGTCAACAATCGCCGGCCGTTTTTCGGCGTGCGTCCCGCGCTGGCCGACGTGAACTGGGCCGTGTCCGACGGCACGGCTTCGTATCACGCGTTTCAATTCAGCGCCCAGAAGCGGCTGACGCACGGATTGAACGGCCTGCTCTCGTATACCTGGGGGCATTCGATCGACACCGTAGGCCAAAGCTTCGGAGGCGGCGCGGAAGGGCCGTTGCCGCAAGACCCGCTCAATCGCCTCGCGAGTCGCGGCAATTCACCCTTCGACCTCCGGCATCGTCTGACGATCGCCTGGAACTACGCGCTGCCGGGCGGCTGGCAGGTCAACGGCATCAACACGTTCCAGACCGGGCTGCCCTTTACACCGACGCTGAGTGCCACGACGCTCAACACTGGCACGGGCCAGCGCCCCGACCGCATCGGCGACGGCAAATTGTCGGATCCGACCGTGGACCGCTGGTTCGACACCTCGGCGTTTACGTCGCCCGCGGCATTCACCTATGGCAATGCCGGCCGGAATATCCTCTACGGGCCGGGCCGCGTGAATTTCGACTTCTCACTGTTCAAGGAATTCGGTATCAAGGAGGGCATGCGCGTCCAGTTCCGCACCGAAGTCTTCAATCTTCTGAACAAAGCGCAATTCGATCTGCCGAATGCATCGATCGGCGCGGCCCAGGCCGGGATAATTACCGGCATCGTCGGCACGCCGCGTCAGATTCAGCTGGGTGTGAAACTCGTGTTCTGATGCCGCCGGAGTGCGGGAGGATTGACCCTCCCGCACTCCGGCGCGACCGCTCGATCAGAATGTGAGTCGTAGACCGACCTGCCCCGTTCTCGTGGCCGACGCACTAATGATCCTGCCGAAATTGGCCGCCGTGATGGCCGTCACAGGGTCGTTGTATTGCCGCCAGTTGAACGCGTTGAACGACTCCGCACGGACCTGGAGCTGGGTGCGGCCGCGCAGGGTGAACGTCTTCGCCACCGTCAGGTCCACGCGTCGGCGGCCTGGCGCTTCCAGTTGAGAGGCGTTTTGTGTGCCAGGCCGCACTGTTGCGCGCGTGAGCGCGTGGGTCGGCACCAGCGTGTACGCGCTGCGGTCCAGGCGTCATTCTCCAGTAACGATCTGGTCCGAAGAACCCAGGCAGGTCAGAGAACCCGCGGAGAAGTTGTCATGCTGACCTCCGGACTCGGTGTCGTCCTGAACGGCGGCCTTCTACAGCCGATGATTTTTATGGTCGTTTTTTAGCACCAACATTGGTGCCGTGTCTACCGTCAACGTGGTCAAGATGAGCTTCTGACGCGCCAATCAGCGGCGGTATGCGGGTGTGCCAGGCAAACGAAGAGGTCGTCGGAATCGGAATCCGACGACCTCTTGCTGAGACTTAGAACGTCAGCCGCAATCCGATCTGCCCGGTTCTCGTCGCCCCCACGCTCGTAATCTGCCCGAACGTCGGCGCCGTGACGGTGGTATTGGGGTTGTTGTATTGCAGCCAGTTGAACACGTTGAACGACTCGAAGCGAACCTGGATCCGTGCGCGGCCGGGCAGGCTGAATGCCTTGGCAAGCGTCAGGTCCACGCGCCGGCGGCCGGGCCCCCGCACCTGCGAAGAGTTCTGGTTGCCCGGGCGCACTGTCGCCCGCGTAATCGGGGAGGTCGGCACCAGCGTGTACGCGCTGCGGTCGAGGTACTGGAGCGTATCGCGCCAGTCGTCGAACACCTGGTTCCCGCCGTTGTAATCGGGCCGGCTGTTCGCAATGCCCGACGCCTGCGTGATCCGCAGCGGTTCGCCCGTTCGGAAATTGAGCACGCTCGAAACCTGCCACCCGCCAAGCACGCCGCCGAGCACGCCCTGGCGGTCGGCGAGAAACGGGATGTCGTAAACAGTCGTGCCGCTGACGCGATGGCGAACCTCGCCGATCAACGGCGAGTAGTCGACGTCGAGGTAGGGGTCGAAGAAGTCCTGCGTGTTGTTGTACCCAGGACCGGCGCCGCCGTCACCGATGGAGCTGTTGAAATTGCCCACCAGGTTGGCGCCCTGCTGCGACCAGCCTTTCGACAGCGTGTAGTGCAGCGCCAGATCCAGGCCATGGAACCGGTTGATCCTGGCGTTCCCCTCGAATGCGTTGTACACCATGGTCTGCCCGCTGGTGACATACCAACCGCCGGGGTTGACGGCCGGGTTGGGACGGACGCCCGTGACCCGATCGTAGGCGAGCGCAAAGTTCGTGATGACCGGAAGGTTTTTGCCGCTGGTGTGGACGTAGGCCCCCGACACCATCGCCAGCCGCCCGATCTGTCGCTGCACGTCGATGGTGGCCTGCACGGTCTCGGGGCTCTTCATGTCGGCCTCAAACAGATAGTAGAGATTCTTCTTGCCGGCAGCGTCGCGGATCACGATCTCGTTGGCGTCCTCCGGATAGGCCGGCCAGCCGAAGCGGCGTGCCTCGAGCTCCGTGCGGTTCCAGCCCTGGCGCACCGGGGAGTAGGGGCGCGCCACCGCATTCTGGAACAGCGCCATGATGTGACCGGTGGTGAAGACCCCAACTCCACCGCGAACGACGGTCGCGCCCGCGCGATCGACGGTCCAGGCAAATCCGGCGCGGGGAGCGAAGTTCCACTTATCCGCGTCAATCGGTTGGTCCAGGGGCCGCGGCGCGCCAAAATCCATCCTGCGGAGGTCGGTCGGATTGTTCAGATTGTTGACCTCCGCTGCGTCTGTTGGGTCGTCCGAGAGGGATTTGTAGCCAAATCCCGGATAGTAGTCGTACCGCAGACCAAGATTGAGCACGAACTTGTCGCTGACGCGCCAGTCGTCCTGGATGAAGCCCCCGAACTGGTCGACCCACGCGCGATGCGGCGGGTTGCCCATCGAGAGCAGGAAGTCGCTCGCCTTGTTCGCCAGCAGGTCGTCGAGGTTCGCGTATGTGAACCGGTTCGACTGCGGATTCGACTTGTAGCCGATCTCGCGGGCCCAGCGGAACCCGAACTTCAGCGCGTGAGCGCCCGAGATCCGGGTGATCTTCTGATCCAGGTTGTACGCGTCGTAGGTCAAGCCGAGGATTTCGCTTTCCGGTGAACCGAACAGGCCCGACACGGAGAAGCTCCCGATACGCTTGCGCACGTTGGCAAGCTCCGACTGCGCCCCTCGCGCGGGCGACTCGGTTGTCCAAAACCCGTCAACGCGATCGAGCGTATTCCGGTTCCACCCGAACCGGCTTTCGGAGACCCACGAACTTTTCGTGAGCACGTACTGCGTCGAGATTCGCTTCGATCCGTTCGTGAACTCCTGATCGTTGCCTATGTGGATACGCGGGCTCGAGGCGAACGGCCGCATCCGGGAGGCGGTCACCGACAGTCTGCCGGTGCCGGCCTCGAAATCCACTTTGCCCAGGAACGTGTTGTCGCTTCGGACCAGGCTCTTCGCGTCCGTGTACCGGCCGATGACGTCGTTGATCGGCTGATTCGGCAGCGGGAGTTGGTCGAGTGCGAGCTTGGTCTCGGGATACGGCAGCGCCGCAAGAATGCGATTGCGGGTCGCCTGCGTCGGCACGTTCCCCTGCACCGTCCGGCCCGACTCCTCGCGATAGCCCTCATAGGTAGTGAAGAACAAGACCCGGTTCCGCAGGATGGGGCCGCCAAACGACCCGCCGAACTGGTTGAACTTGATGGCCGGTTTGGGGGTCGTGGAGGGCAAAAACGGATCGCGCGACGAGAACGCTTCGTTCTGGAAGTTTTCCAGCAGCGAGCCGTGGAACTGATTGGTCCCCGATCGGGTGATCATGTTGACCTGCCCGCCGATCGATCCGCCGTACTCTGCCGCCAGGACGCCCTTGACCACCTGCACCTCGGCGACGGACTCGATGCTGAGGATCTCAATCTGGTTCTGGCCGCCGTAGCTGCCGAAGCCGCGGTTCTCCGGGTTCGTTTGAGCGCTGCTGCCGTCTACCGTGATGGCGCTGCCGCCGTCGCCGACGCCGTTCACGCGGAACGCCCGGCCGCCGCCGACGGACTGGTCGGTCGAGCTGACACCCGAGCCCAGCAGGATGACGTTCTGCAGATTCCGCCGCGAGACCGGGATCTCGGTCACCTCGGCGCCAATCGACTGGACCTGCGCGGTTGAGGCCGTTTGAATGAGGGGCGCGGACTCCACGACCGTGACCGTCTCCGCCAACGAGCCCACTTCGAGTGGGTAGGTCTGCCGCACTTCCTGACCCGCGCCGAGCTTCAATCCCGAGCTGGTGTAGGTCTTGAACCCCGTAAGCTCGATCTTGATCGCATACGGGCCCGCAGGAAGGGCGGGCAGCGCAAATTCTCCGCGGCCATCTGTTACCGTTTCCCTCGTCAGGTTCGTGCCCTGATGAGTCACCGTGACGTTCACGCCCGGCAGGATTCCTCCGGAACTGTCGCGCACGACGCCGTACAGCGTGGCGGTGGTCACCTGGCCACGCGCGTGAGCGGACGAGAGTAAAAGCGACGCGACGGCCAGGAATGCGATAGCAGGAACGCGCGGAAACGCTCTCATACAGACCTCCGGGATGGACAGGCTTTCATCTACTAGTGATTCCAACGACCTCTCTAGAGTGAGCTTCTTTTAGCACCGAAGGAGTGAATTGTCCAGCCTGCTGCGCCGCCTACCGGACCCTCACGTATTTTCTCAGAACGCGGGGGCGGGGCTCTCCACCGAAGACATTACCGGCGCGATCGACCGTGACGAACTCCGGCCCGCTTCCCGTCAGCGTCCGCGGGTCGCCCCCGTGGTCCAGAATGAACGCCGTCACCCAGCCGGTCCTGGCATCCCCGATTCTGATGCCCTGCTCCCAGCCTGGATTCGTCACGTTGTCCGACTCGGAGTCGGCGACATAAATCTGATCCTTGTCGTCAAAGGCGATGCCGCTCGGCGTCCCGAACTGCAGCCATGTCGCCAGGTGCTTTCCTTCCGCGTCGAAGATCTGAATTCGATTATTTCCGCGGTCGGCGACGAACACGCGGCCGCGGGAATCGATCGCGAGCCCGTGCAGCGTCCGGAACTCTCCGGGCGCGTATCCGGTCCTTCCCCACGATTTGATGAACGTGCCGTCTCTGGAGTACTTCACCACGCGGTTGTTGTCGCTCACGCCGTGGCCGTCTGCCACGAAGATGTCTCCGTTGGCCGCCACGGCCACCGCACTCGGCGAGATGAAGTGGTATTGATCGCTTCCAGGCACGCCGGCCTCGCCGATCGTCATCAGCACTTTGCCGTCCGGGCTGAACTTGACGACCTGGTGGCCGAAGCGTCCGCCCGCCTTCGCAGCCATCGCGACGGCATCCTGGCTGGCCGCGTCGGTCGCCCACACATTGCCTTCCTTGTCCACATGGAGGCCGTGGGGCCAGATGAACATGCCGGCGCCAAAGCTCCGGACGAGGGTGCCCTTCGCGTTGAATCTGTACACCGTGTCGATGTTCTTGATCCGGCCATTCGCATCGAGGCAGTCGATGCCGAACCTCCCGCCGTTGGCCACCGTCACGGGATTGGTTTCGTCGCATCGGATGAATGCCCAGATGCTCTCGCCGTCGATATCCACGTACATCGAGGCCGGCGGCCCCATCTCGCGCCCGCCCGGTAGACGCGCCCAATCGCCGCCCGGTACCATCAAGCCCCCTCCATCGGCCAGACCCCGCACGGGCCGATACGGATTCGGCAGCCCGCTCTGGGCCAGGGGATCCAGTGGCGTGGCGAGGACGGTCACGAGCGCCAGAACGAGGATCGATCCGAGTCTCTTTGTCATTTCGACAACCCCTTGAACGCGAATTTCTGCACACCGGCCCCGCCACCCTTGCCATCGGCGCCTGTTTGCGCCGCCTGCGGTGTGTAGACATTTCCGCGACGGTCAGCCGCGATTTGATGCCCTGGTGGGTTCGTTTGCGCGGCCCCGATGGCGAACTCCCCGAGCACCTCCAGCGTCTTCCGGTTGAGGATGTAGATGACGGGGCTGCCCGCCACATACAGAAATTTCTGCTGGGCATCGTGCGAGAAGGCCGTTGACCGCGCCTGCTGATACTCGGGGCTATCCAGGCCGACGAACTGCTGCGCAACGTATGTCCCTTCCAGCGTGAACACCTGGATCCGTTTGTTTCCGCGGTCGGACACATAGACCAGGTCGTCGTGCGAAATATCGACGTCGTGCACGGTCTTGAAGTGCTGGAGCCGCTCGGCGATCCCCGCCGGAATTTGTGACGTCGGAGACGAGGGTAGGCCGATGGCGATCGTGGGCGGATCCACAGGCTTCCTGCCGTACGCGCCCCACATCCGCTTGAAGGCTCCGGTGCCCGCGTCATAGACCATCACGCGGCTGTTGCCGTAGCCGTCCGACACGAAGAGCTCGTTGCGCGCCGCATGAACCCGGAGGCCGGCCGCGCCCAGCAGAAACTGGGTCGTATTGCCGCCCGTCTGCCCGCTCCGGCCGATCTGCATCACGAACGTGCCGGCGGTCGTGAACTTGAGAATCTGCCCGTCCTGCGGCATGGCGTTGCCGACGACCCAGACGAATCCCTTCGGATCGACGTGAAGGCCGTGTTCGTTCTGCGGCCATTCATACCCGGCGCCTTCGCCGCCCCAGCCCTGGATGAAGTGTCCATCCGCGTCGAATTCCAGCACCGGCGGCGCAGCCATCGCTCGCAGAGTATCGGGGAGCGTGCGGGGCCGATGCAGGATCCACACGTGTCCCCGGGCGTCGACGGAGACCGCGGACGTATTCCCCAGCCGCCATTTCGCGGGCACCTTGAGCCAGCCCTGCTCGAGCTCGAACCGAGGAATACCGCCGGGGGCTGCGGACTGACCCGCGACGGGGACGCTGACGGACGCCCATGCAACGAAGACGACTCCCGCGACGCCGCCGATCCTGCCATTACGCTTCATGCCTGCCTCCTCGCCATGTGCTGATGATGATCGCGTATGCGTGCGACTTCGGGCGCGCTGACGTTCGCGCGCCCGGCAAAATCCGGCCAGGCCGCCACCGCGTCTTCTACCTGCTCGAGCACCTTCGGAGCCGTACCGACGCCGAAGCGATCCGCGACGATCAGCAGGTCGTCCCTCGTGATGCCGGCGAACGTGCCGTTCACCGACATCAGGTGCTGATAGGTCCACTCCCCGTTCGGGTTGTAGGCGTACGTCACATCGTATGCGGGGGCCAGTTCCCAGGCTCCCCCCTCGCGCAGAAGGAACGAGATGTTCTTCGTGTGGTCGTCGCAGTTGGCCGCCATCACGTTGAAGGCGGCACGCCGAAACGCCTCCTCCATCGCCGGATACCCCAGCTGCAGACGATCGACCGTCATCAGAAACTGGCTGACGTCGTGGGTCGCCTTCTGCCGGTAATCGAGATGCGCAAGGCCGCAAAGCGTCTGCAGATGGTGCTTCGAATTGCCGTCGCGGTCAAAGCGCTTCGTCATGAAGTGGGCGCGCCCATTTTCTTCCAGCAGCCGGCAGGGGGACATGGCAATCCCCGCGGCCCGGGCCATCAGGTGATAGGCGTACTCGATGCGCCCGTCGTCCTGGCTGACGCCGAGCCGCTCGTCAATGCCGACGCCGTCGAACTTGATCAGCCAGTGCTCGAATCCGGCCTGCACGTCGAACGGCCCGGCCCGAATCTCGCGGGTCTCAGGATTCCAGGAGACGACGGCCTTGGCCCGCGCGCCTCCAGCAGAGGTGCCCACCTGAATAATCTGTGCGAGCGCGGCTTCGGCATGCGCGTCGGTGTCGACCTCGCCCTGCACCGCGCGCCTGGCGCTTTCAACCAGCTCCGACATCTCGATCGCGGTTGCGGATTTCGAGGGCTTCGGGCCGCGCACCGGCTTGAACTCCAACGCACCCAGCCCACGCTTGCCCATGTACGCGAGGCGATCGAGCGAGGTAATCTGCGCCTTCCCCGCGCCTTCGCGCGCCATCCAGGCGTCGATCAACGCATTGCCGAAGTCGTCGGGCAGCGCGTCCGCGAGCAGACCCGGCAACCGCCTGTACGTCAGCTCGGGAAGATCGGCGAACACGAAAGGGTCACGGGCCGCGGCCAGCGGCATCATCAGCGGCGCCAGCTCGATGCCGGATCGGAGAAAGGCGGGCTGGTACTCGAAGGCGTAGTACCCCAGCACCGGATCGAGCGCGACGGCGCCCACCGCCTTGCCCCAGATGCGCACCTCGACGATGGGGACGGGCGTGTACATTTAGGGCTTCCTGCGGGACGCGCGCTGGCGCGGAGCTTTGGTCTTGAGCATCTGCACAGGACTGATCGAGACCTGCGGCGCGAGGGTGCGAAGCCATTCGACCCGGTTCAGCACGCGCAACGCCTGCACGAGGGACCGCAAGGTGGCGCCCTTGCCGTTCTCCAGGTTCTTGACGGCATTCAGGGCGATGCCGGCTCGCTCGGCCGGTTGCTGCTGATCGAGGTCCAGCCTGAGTCTCAAGGCCCTCAGTTGCCGGCCAAGCTCAGCCTCCCATGGACCCGGAAACAAGTCGGGACAATTTCTGCCTGTGGGCCTACACTCTGTGCTCCATTGTCTCCCTCGCCATCTCCCACCGACACGCTCGGGACCAGCACGATCGCGCGACTCAATCTCAAGCTGATTCCGTTTCTGATGCTGCTCTACCTGGTCGCCTACATCGACCGGGCAAACATTTCGGTCCGCGGCCGAGGCGGGCTTCACGCCCGGCATCATCTATGACCTGTCCTGCTGGTATCCCCGCAGCGACCGCGCACGCGCCATGTCGTTTTTCTATATCGGCGCGACGCTCGCATCGGTGATCGGCATGCCACTGTCCGGAACGCTGCTGAGCCTCGACGGTGTGATGGGGATCGCGGGCTGGCGCTGGCTGTTCCTACTCGAAGGGCTTCCGGCGGTTGCGCTGGCCGCCGGCGTCCTTTGGTACCTGCCCGACGCGCCGGCCAAGGCGCCATGGCTGAGCGATGCGCAGAAAGACTGGCTCATCCGGCTGCTGCGCACAGAAGCCGATAGCTCACCTGTCTCGCACTCGACCGCCTGGCAGGACGCGCTGCGCAATCGCCGCGTGTGGCTGCTCGCCCTGTTCTGGTTCCTGCAGGCCTTCGCCACGCTCGGCATCACGGTCTTCCTCCCGCTGATCGTCCGCTCCGTATCGACCGAAAGTGATCTCATCGTGACGGTGCTGTCCGCCGTGCCGTTTCTGTTTGCGTGCGTGTTCATGTACGCCAACGGTCGCCACTCGGATCGATCCGGCGAGCGCGCCCTGCATCTGGGCGTCCCATTGCTGGCAGCGGGCACGCTGATGATCGGCTCGATCTATAGCGGTAATCAGAGTCTGGCCTACGCGCTGCTGGTGGTGACGATCGCGCTGAGCTGGGCGGCCACGCCCGTGTTCTGGGCGGTCACCACCGAATAGCGGCGTCGCGCTGCCGCCGCTGATGGTGTACATCAAGGACACGACCGGCACCTACGACTACGCGCTGCTGCTGGTGGCCGCTGCGTTGCTGTGTGGCGGTGCGCTCGGACTGCATCTGGGCCCGATCACGGCCCGTGCGAAACCGGCCGCCTGATGATGCAGCCGATCAGCCGCCGCCGACTTTGCGCGGCGTGCGCGAGCGCGGAACGAAGCCGCGAGTCGCCGTCTGCGCCCTCCAAGGCTGTTCTGTACGGGCCTTCCGCGCCGGCGCGGCGGTTGCCGTCGTGTCCTCGGACGCTGGCGCAGACTCCACAGCTGCCGCTGCGGCTCGCCGAACGCCCGCCTGTTCGGCGTCTTTGGCAAGACAGCAGTGCTTGTACTTGCGGCCCGATCCGCAACGACAGGGCTCGTTGCGTCCGGGCGGTGCATCGGTTCGCTGCGGCATGCTAGTCGTCCAGCACGAACGTGACCATCATGTTCACGCGATATTCCGTGATGCGCGCATCCTCGCAGTGGATGTGCTGCTCTTTAATCCAGGCACCGCGGATGTTCCGAAGCGTCTTGGCGGCCCTGTTCAGGCCCTGCTGAATCGCGTCCTCGAAGCTTTTCGAAGATGTGGCGCTGATCTCGGTGACTTTGGCAACTGACATTCGGCCTCCTGTCTCTAAAACCTTCACTCTACTCCCAATTCACCTGACACGACAGGCTACGTGCCGCAGAACGTGCGGTAAGGGTGTTCGCCCGAACCGGAGGTACTGAACATCGGCAAGTCGCGCCCGTGGTCGTAGGGTGTCGCCAGCACATCAAGCAGGCGCTCCATCACAGAATAGTCGGCCGCGCTGGTTGCCGCCTGGAGCGCCTCCTCCACGTTGTGGTTACGCGGAATGAACGCCGGGTTGTGCCGTCGCATCAGCTCCTCGGCCTCGGCGAGCGACTGCGGCTGCCGCCCGCGGCGCGCCGCCAACCGGTGATGCCACGCCTCGAGTTCGGGATCGGCGTTCGAGGAGTCCCCGACCAGTCGCCCGCTCATCAGCGACCGGAAGGTGTTCGTGAAGTCGGCCGACCGCCGCTGCATCCAGGCAAGGAGGTCGTCGACGAGCGCCTTGTCTCCTTCTTCCTGCGTGAACAGTCCGAGCTTTCCTCTCATACCCTCGAGCCAGTGCCGCTCGAACAAGTCCGGGAAGCGGTCGAGCGCCGCCGTGGCACGCTCCACGGCGCGATCGACGTCACGATCGAACAGCGGCAACATCGCTTCGCCAAGTCGGGCGAGGTTCCACTGCGCGACGGACGGCTGGTTCCGGTACGCGTATCGCCCGCCATGGTCGATGGAGCTGAACACGGTGGCGGGATCGTACCTATCCATGAACGCGCACGGTCCGTAGTCGATTGTTTCGCCAGAGAGGGCCATGTTGTCGGTGTTCATCACGCCATGGATAAAGCCGACCAGCTGCCAGCGGGCGATCAGGTACGCCTGCCGTCCGAGGATCGCGTCGAACAGCGCGATATGCGGCTCCGGCGAATCGGCGAGCTCCGGGTAATGTCGCGCACGCGTGTAATCCGCAAGGGATCGCACGGCTTCCTGGTCGCCGTGTGTCGCTGCCCACTGCATCGTGCCGACGCGGATATGGCTGGCGGCCACGCGCGTCAACACTGCGCCGTCGAGCACCGTCTCGCGATAGACAGGCTCGCCCGTCTTCACCACTGCGAGGCTCCGGGTGGTCGGAATACCGAGTGCGTGCATCGCCTCGCTGATGATGTATTCCCGGAGCATCGGGCCGAGCGCGGCGCGCCCGTCACCCCGGCGGGAGAACCGGGTCTGCCCTGCCCCTTTCAGTTGAATGTCCACGCGATCGCCGGATGGCGTGATCTGCTCCCCAAGCAGGATCGCACGGCCATCGCCGAGGGCAGTGAAGTGGCCGAACTGGTGGCCGGCGTACGCCAGCGCGATGGGTCGACCGCCTTCGGGCACGGCATTGCCAGCGAAAATTGCGGCGCCATCGGAACCCTCGAGCGCCTCCGGCTTGAGTCCGAGCATCCTCGCGAGCGGCCGATTGAAAGCGGCCAGGCGCGGTTCGCGAACCGGAGTCGGTACCTCATGCGAGTAGAAAATCTGCGGCATCTCCGCGTAGGTGTGCTCTAGGTGCCAGCCAGCCATGTGACCATCATACGGGCGAGCGATGAGTTCACGTCCGTTCCCAGGCTCGAGTGCGCGATAATCCCTGGGTCATGACACATGCACACACCTTTGCGGGCCTGGTTGCCGTGTTGCTCCTGCCCGTGGTGGCCGGCGCACAAGGCGCGACCGCCAAGGCGGCCCCTGGATCGCCAACGGCCGACCGGCTACCGATCTACGAGGTCGATCCCTCGTGGCCGCCGACACTGCCGAACGATTGGATCCTGGGCGATATCCGCGGGCTGTTCGTGGACGACCGCGATCACCTGTGGGTGATTCACATGCCGTCGAGCCTCACGCCGCAGGAGATCGGCGCCGCCATCAAGCCGCCGATCGCCGACTGCTGCATTCCGGCGCCGCCGGTGCTGGAGCTGGACCCTGAGGGTAAAGTGCTGCGAACCTGGGGCGGGCCGGGCGACGGCTACACGTGGTTCGACCAAGAGCATGGCATCTACATTGACCACAACGGCTTCGTGTGGACGGGCACGAGCAACGGCATGCACGTCATGAAATTCACGCAGGACGGCAAGTACGTGCTCACCATCGGCGAGCCGGGCGTGAACAAGGGTAGCAACGATCCCGATCATCTGGGTGGGCCGGCGAATTTCTACGTCGACCCGAAGACCAACGAGCTCTTCATCGCCGACGGCTACATCAACAAGCGTGTGGTGGTGTACGACGCCGAGACCGGCAAGTACAAACGGCATTGGGGCGCGTACGGCAAGCGGCCAGATGACACGGAGAAATACACGTATCCCGTGAATCCGGCGAATCCGCCGCAGCAGTACTCCACGCTGCACGGCCTCGTCGGCTCCAAGGACGGCCTCATCTACGTTTCGGATCGCCGCGGCAACCGCATCCAGGTGTTCCGTCAGAACGGCGAGTACCTGATGGAACGGTTCGTTCGTCCGGAAACCGGCGCTTCGGGGAGTGGCTTCAGCCTGCAGTTCTCGCGCGACCCTGAGCAGAGCCTGCTCTACCTCATGGACGGCACGAATCAGCGCGTGTGGGTCCTGCGCCGGAACGACCTGGCGATTCTCGACCGCTTCGGCAGGCCCGGCCGCCAGGCCGGCGAATTCATTCGCGCGCACGTGATCGCGATCGATTCGAAGAACCGGATGTACACCGGCGAAGCCGCGAACGGGCGGCGCATGCAGCGCTGGATCCTGAAAGGCACGAAGCCGGTCGCAAGCGTGAAGCCGCCAGTCCAGGAACATTGATCGCGTCCGTGCCTCATGCAGGCCCTACGGTGCAACGAGCTTAGGGCTCGCGCAAAAATAACCCCTCCAAGTAGTCCTTGTACTCGCGGCGCGATTCTGTCATAACTGCGGCGTGCGAGAGCCGTCAGCAATCACGCGCATTCGGCGCAAGTATCGCGTCGTCGCGCC
>Ga0163150_10005322_pt1 | contig 16530 bp, 14 predicted proteins | sample OliLakLV19P2IB_FD_148628 | JGI IMG/M metagenome (GOLD analysis project Ga0163150, IMG submission 148628) | Freshwater microbial mat bacterial communities from Lake Vanda, McMurdo Dry Valleys, Antarctica - Oligotrophic Lake LV.19.P2.IB | ecosystem: Environmental > Aquatic > Freshwater > Lake >...
CGCCGAAGCGCAGGAAAACGCAGCAAAAACGCTACTACCGCTTGCCAATCGTAGAGATTCCAACGATCATCAACCCCGGCTGCCCCATTCCGCCCACAAGTGGCGGTATTTGAACTGCCCGATGACACTGGTTCGCGGTTTTCGCGTCAAGTACATCGTCGTGTCCCTCCGGCGATCTATAGAAAGTGCCCTTCCGACCTGCCCTCAAGATCGCCGGTCGGAGGCCCCGATGCAGAAACTTCATTTTGAAGCCGCTGGTTTTTACCAACCGCGTGGCCACTTGGCAAGAATTTTCTTGGAGCGATTTCGTGATTCGCCGGATTGCCGATTCGCGGGGGCCGTGGTTCGGCGATTACAAACCTCTCCATTATGGGGGCATTTGTTCTAACTGATTGGCAGTTTTGGCAGACTAGGAAGCCCTGTCGTGGAAATAGGTCGCCTTCACGTACGCATCAATTGATATTGATGGACCGAACCAAAGCGGGTGGGCCATAAGTGAAACTGGAGCTAGTCGCGTTAGAATCATTTCCGCGTCGTTGTATAGCAGGCCGACAAAAAATATTGACGAGTCAGCAACAAGCGTTAGACTATTGCCGTCGCCCAAGCGGCGACATCTGACCGCGCTGGCACCTGCCCCGCCAGCGGGGAGTAGAATGCTCCGAGCTTGTCGCCGAGCCGACGCATCTTCGGGCGGTTCTTCTCGGCGGACTGCATGACTTGCATGATCTTCGCGTAACGTGAATCGGCGGCTGGGCGGGTCGCTCGGATCGTCAGGGCGGAGTCGCCGTTGATCGCCCCAGAGATCACTTCCGAGCCGGGCGTATTGGACGTCTGGAACGGTTCGCCGGTCAGGAACGACTCGTCCATCACCCCGCGACCGTCGGTGACGACACCGTCTACCGGGCAAATGTCGTGAGGGAAGATGACCAGCGTGTAGCCGATCGCCATGTCGCTCAGCGGTACATGCACCATTTGCCCGTCTCGATGCCGATGTGCCAGCGATGGCATTCGTTGAGCGAGGGCGCGAAGGACCGAAGAGGCGCTGCGGACGGCGTAGCTCTCCAGCGCCTCTCCGCCCGAAAGCATGAGGACAACCAGAGCGCCGGCCAGGTACTCGCCCAACAAAACGGCGGTCACAATCGAGATGCCGGCGAGAAGATCAGAACCGAACTCGAACTTCGCTACCTTCTTCAGCAGTTCGTAGACGAGGGGAATACCCCCGAACGCCAGCACGATCCACAGTGGGAATTTGTAGGCCCGAACTTCGCTGTGCATGCCATATCGGAGAATCAGATGCAGCGCGATCCCAGTCAGCGCAACGCCGGCGATGAGGACCATCCTTCGGCTAGTCCAGAATTTCATCAAATCTGACATTGGATCTATCGCGGCTGGGTGGTTTCTGAAGGTCGCCATCGGACATTCAAACTATTCCATTGACATCGCATCAAGCGTTGTCCGCCGCCGTGTCGCTCGTGGATGATCCGACCGGGGCGGTCCCTCGCCGAGTCCACCTCCAGCTATCGATCTCTGGCATGTCCAAGCCGTGCAGCGCGATGTACAGATTGTGCTCGGCGCGCTTGGCGTCCATCGCTCGCCTGACGCCAGTCGCTCGGGCCGCCAACCCCGGCACCCGGTCAATCACGTCCTTCACCAGGTGGAAGCGGTCCATGTCATTCCGGACCACCATGTCGAACGGTGTCGAGGTCGTCCCTTCTTCCTTGTAGCCGCGGACGTGCAAGTTGTGGTGGTTGGCGCGCCGATAGGTCAGTCGGTGGATCAGCCACGGGTAGCCGTGGAACGCGAAGACGATCGGTCGGTCGACGGTGAATAGCGCGTCGAACTCCTCGTCGGATAGTCCGTGCGGGTGTTCTTTCGGCGGTTGGAGTTTCATCAGATCGACGACGTTGACAACCCGCACCTTTAAGTCCGGCAAGTGCTGACGGAGCAGGTCCACGGCTGCGAGCGTCTCCAGCGTCGGCACGTCGCCGCAGCATGCCATCACCACGTCCGGTTCACCGCCGTCGTCGTTCGACGCCCACGGCCAGACACCCAGCCCGGCGGCGCAGTGGCGCTCCGCCTCGGCCATCGTCAGCCATTGGGGTGCCGACTGTTTTCCGGCTACGACGACGTTTACATAGTTCCGGCTCCGAAGACAGTGATCCGTGACGGAGAGTAAGGTGTTGGCGTCGGGCGGCAGATAGACTCGGATGACTTCCGCTTTTTTATTCACAACGTGGTCGATGAACCCCGGGTCCTGGTGTGAAAACCCGTTGTGATCCTGCCGCCAAACGTGGGATGAGAGCAGGTAATTGAGGGATGCGATGGGCCTGCGCCACGGGATATGGCCACATACTTTCAGCCACTTGGCGTGCTGGTTGAACATCGAATCGATGATGTGAATGAACGCCTCATAGCACGAAAAGAACCCATGCCGGCCGGTCAGCAGGTAGCCTTCGAGCCAGCCCTGACACTGGTGTTCGGAGAGCATCTCCATCACTCGCCCGTCGGCGGCGAGCTTGTCATCGGTGTCGTAACGCTCGGCCATCCACGCGCGGTTCGTCACTTCCAGCACGTCCTGCCAGCGGTTCGAATTGTTCTCGTCGGGGCTGAACAAGCGAAAATTCTTGCTCGCTAGATTGAGCTTCATGACATCGCGGAGGAATGTCCCCATCACGCGCGTCGATTCGGCGTCAATCGCGCCAGGGCTTGTCACTGCGACCGAGTAGGCGCGGTAGTCAGGCAGCCGCAGGTCTTCGAGTAGTTGCCCGCCATTGCCGTGGGGGTTGGCACTCATCCGCCGGTCGCCTTTCGGGGCCAGTTCCGCGATCTCCGCTTTTAGACGGCCGGAGTCGTCAAAGAGTTCTTCGGGGCGATAGCTCTTCATCCACCGTTCGAGGATTTCGACGTGGCCGGTCTTGTCCATCTCGCCCATCGGCACCTGGTGCGAGCGCCAGTAGTCCTCGCACTTTTTACCGTCGATCTGGGCGGGACAGGTCCATCCCTTCGGCGTGCGCAGGACAATCATCGGCCACGTGGGCCGGCCCTGACTTGCGTTCGTCCGTGCTTCCAACTGGATACGCTGAATGTCGGCAACGCAGGCGTCGAGCGTGCGGGCCAGTTCCCGATGGACTTTTTCAGGCTCATGACCTTCGACGAAATATGGCCGGTACCCATAACCCTCGAATAGTTTCTGTAACTCATCCTTCGGAATGCGGGCAAGAATAGTTGGGCTGGCGATCTTGTAGCCGTTCAAATGCAGGATTGGCAGGACGGCTCCGTCGGTGACCGGGTTGATGAATTTGTTCGAATGCCAGCTCGTGGCAAGCGGCCCCGTCTCCGCCTCGCCATCGCCGACAACCGCAGCGACGATCAGGTCAGGGTTGTCGAACGCGGCACCGAATGCGTGCGATAGGGCGTACCCCAATTCGCCTCCCTCGTGGATGCTGCCGGGCGTCTCCGGGGCAACGTGGCTGGGAATACCACCGGGGAAACTGAATTGTTTGAACAACTTCTTGATCCCAGCCGCGTCCAAGCTGATGTCGGGGTACACCTCGGTGTAAGTCCTTTCGAGGTAGGCGTGGGCAACCAGCGACGGTCCACCATGCCCAGGGCCGGTGACGAAAAGGACGTTCAGGTCGTGCTGTGCGATGAGCCGATTGAGGTGAACGTAAATGAGGTTTAGCCCCGGCGATGTGCCCCAGTGTCCGAGGAGCCGAGGTTTGACGTGCTGCCGCCGGAGTGGTTCTTGAAGGAGTGGATTGTCGAACAAGTAGATTTGGCCGACGGACAGGTAATTGGCGGCGCGCCAGTACGCATCCATCTTTTGCAATAATTCGTCCGACACCTGCGCACTGTCGCCGAAAGTTTCTGAGCGGAGATTCGGCGTTTCTTTTGAACCTTCGGAGCGCCTTTCGACCAGGTCATAGACGGCACGGGCGATCATGACCTCTTCATCAGTTGGGATGACGCGGACTTTCACCGCAGAGTCCGCGGCGGAGATCAGCGGAGCGCCCTCGTCGTTCGCCACCGCGTCGAGACGTACACCGAGGAACTCAAGACCCTCGCACACACGGGAGCGGATTTCGGGGGCGTTCTCACCAATCCCGCCGGCGAACACTAGCGCGTCGAGTCCGCCGAGTGCGGCGGCGTAAGCGCCAACCCACTTGCGGGTCTGATAGCAGAACAGCTCAACCGCTTCGGCCGCGCGTGGATCGGCGACTTGACGAGCGAGCAGGTCCCGCATGTCCGAGCTGGTTTCCGACACTCCGAGCAAGCCGGACTGGCGATTCACCAGTTCATCGAGCTGGTCCACCGTCAGCCCCTCGGTCTTTGCGAGGTATACCAATAGCCCGGGATCAACATCACCGGTGCGGCTACCCATTACCAACCCGCCCGATGGCGTTAGTCCCATCGTGGTGTCGATACAGCGACCGTCACGAACGGCCGCCATACTTGCTCCGGAACCAAGGTGCGCGAAGATTACCCGGCCCCGGGCGAATTCGATTCCCTCCAAGCGTTCAAGTTCTTTGAGTAGGTAGGAGTAGGATTGCCCGTGAAACCCATACCGGCGAATGCCGGCGTCGATGTAACGACGCGGAAGCGGAAGGATTCGGGCTACGGATGGCAAGTTTTGATGAAAGGCCGTATCGAAACAAACGACCTGCGGCACATCCGGTAGTCGTCGGCTAAGGGCCTCGATCAGAGCAATCTCCGCTGGCAGGTGGGTCGGGTCAAGCGCCACGGAACGCTTCAGATCGGCAATCAGTTCAAGAGTGACAGGCTGAGGATCGAAGTGAACAAAGCCGCCGTGTACAACACGATGGCCAACGCTCCAGACCTTTTCCAGTTCGCCGCTGCTTTCAAGCCAGTCAACCAGCCCACTGATCGCTTCGGCCGGATCAGAGGCTGACAGCGGAATATGTTCTGATCGCCGATTGGGGCCGGACACGCGAATGCAACTGTCCGCGAACCCAATCCGATCGACTTCGCCAACCAGTAACCGACGAGGCGTTTCTCCCGGCTCGAAGAGGGCGAACTTGATGCTCGACGAACCGCCGTTAACCGTGAGGACGCGGGCTCCTGGTACGACGGACGGATTACCGGCGGAGTTTGCGGGCATCTGTGCTACCTTCATGAATTTCCTTAGGTAAACGAGATCAGCGGTTTGATCATCCCGTCCTCTTTGGTCTGCATCATCCTGAACGCCTTCTCGATGTCTTTGAACGGGAATCGATGCGTTGTCAGGGCGAGGGGATCGACACGCCCCGTCTCGATCAGGCGCATCAGGCGGCTCATCCGCTCCGAGCCGCCGGGGCACAAAGCCGTTCGGATGGTCTTGTCGCTCATCCCCACCCCCCAGGCCAGCCGCGGGATCGGCACGCTGTCGCCATCGCCGTGGTAGCCGATGTTGGAGACGGTCCCGCCCGGGCGCGTCACACTTACGCACGCGGCGAAGGTTCCCGCCGAGCCCAGGGCCTCGATCGAAGAATCCACGCCCTTGCCGCCCGTAAGTTTCATGATCGCCTCGACGGGGTCTTCCTTGGTGTAGTCTACGACCACGTCGCAGCCATACTTCATTGCCAGGGCGATGCGGTTTGGCATGGACTCAACCCCAATGACTAGCCCCGCACCGCAGAGACGAGCGCCGACAGTTGCCATCATTCCCACGGGCCCCTGCGAGAAGACGGCTACGCTGCCACCGATGGGAATGTTCGCAAACTCTGCCGCGACGAATCCGGTGGAGAGCATGTCACAGCAGTACGCGGCCTGCTCATCCGTGAGGCCGTCGGGAATGGGCGCGAGGTTGGCCACGGCGTTGTTGACGTGGAAGTACTCGGCGAAGCTGCCGTCCTTGAGGTTGGCGAACTTCCACCCGCCGAGCATCTTGCCGCACTGGCTTGGATAGCCACGCTGGCAATTGTCGCAAGCGTAGCACGGCGTAATGGCGCCGACCGCAACACGTTGGCCGATTTTGAACAGGTCGCTAGCGGCCGCGAGTTCGCCCAGTTCGTGGATCACACCGACGGATTCGTGCCCAAGCGTCAGGCCCTGGCGGTCGCCGATTGCACCCGCCACGGTATGGGCGTCGGAGGTGCAGATGAGCGCGGCGGTCGTGCGGATGATGGCGTCGCCCGGCCCCGGGCGTGGGACGGGCTTTTTCATCATGCCGACTTTGCCGATACCGTGCATCACGAAACAGTTCATCATCTCTGGCATTCGTGTCTCCTGGATTGACCCTCATGATTGGTTGTCTTGGTGGGGTCGAAGAAAGTGAATTTCAGCCGCAACACGAATTTTTCGACTGTGACGGACTCGGTTTTGAATCAGTCGGTTTCGTGCCCACAGCCAAGCCGCTTGTCGACGACGCGTCCACCTGGTTCCACGGCATGCGGGCTGGGATCATGCCCATGCCGCAGGTATCGGTGATTCCGGCAAAGGTCAATCCCGCGCCAATGAAGGCCGCGAAACCGATCCAATACGGATGCACGAAGTAGCCGAGAGCCGAATCGGTGACGACCAGTAGCCCTGCCGCAATTCGCACTTGCCGCTCTAGCGAGATGGCTGACTTGCCGCGGATGACCGGAAGACCAGCTTCCACGCACGCTATCGTGCCGCCTTCGACGTTGACGACGTTCGTAAAGCCCGCCTTGAGGAACTTTTCGCAGGCTTGCAGGCCTCGACTCCCGGAACGACAGATGAGGTACAGTGGCTCGTTGGCCGAGCCGTTATGAGCGTGCATCAGCGCCGCTGGATCGAGTTCATCCAACGGAACGTTCCATGCGATTTCGACGTGGACCTCCCGATATTCGACCGGCATGCGAACGTCGATCAAGTCGTGCGCTTCGCCCCGTTTTAGACGAGCTGCCAGTTCCGGGGGACTAATGGTGGTGATGGCCATGATTGTTTCCTTGGTAAGTTCGTTGGTAGTGTTAGTTTTGTGGTCGTGATTCCGGTGCCTCGATTCTTCAGGGCAGCGCGCTTTCGGTTGCGAATTGCTGCATCACCTTGACTAGCTCCACCACAGCCACCGGCATCAAAGAACAGGCAGCGATTACACCCCAGTCCGAGACCGTGGGCGGGACGGTATTGAGCACCTGCTGCAAGAGCGGGAGGTAGACCGCCGCAGCCTGAAGGATCAGACAAATCACCACCGCCGCCCAGAGCCAACTATTCGTAAACAGTTGGCCAGTGAACGCCGAGCGCCTCCGTGAACGAGCATTAAAGGCGTGGAAGACTTGGGCCAGCGCCAACGTCATAAACGCCATCGTGGTCGCCTGACGCAAGCCGTCGCCCTCGAACCCGTGCCAACTCATACCGACGCCAAAGGCGAAGAGAGTGACTCCGGTGAGCAGCAGACCTTGCCAAACGATCAGGCGGACGAAACTTAGGGTGAGTACAGATTCCTGCGGGTCGCGTGGCGGGCGATTCATTACGTCAGGGGCCGACGGCTCCAGCGCTAGGGCAAAGGCCGGGAAGATGTCGGTAATCAAGTTAAGCCACAAAATCTGGAGAGCCACCAACGGGAGCGGCCAGCCAATCATGAGGGCGAGAAACACGGTGAGGATTTCTGAAAAGTTGCAGGAGAGTAGGTAATGGAGGAACCGGAGAATGTTCCCGTAAATGATCCGTCCCTGCTCGACGGCACCAACGATGCTGGCAAAGTTATCGTCGGTGATCACCATGTCGGCGTTTTCTTTGTCGACTTCGGTGCCCTTGATGCCCATGGCGATGCCGATGTCAGCCTGCTTCAAGGCCGGGGCATCGTTCACCCCGTCGCCGGTCATGGCGACAATATGCCCCTGTTGCTGGAGCGCCTCAACGATCTGCAGCTTGTGCTTGGGCGAGACGCGGGCAAACACGGCTGCGTCAGCCACTACCTGTTTCCAGCCTGTAGCGTCCAAGTTTGTCAGCTCTCGACCGTGGGCGATGCGCAAGGCATGTCCGTCGCGATCGTGATCGATCCCCAGTCGGCGCGCAATCTCGGCGGCCGTCGACTGCTGGTCGCCAGTGATCATCACGGTGCGAATGCCCGCCGCGCGGCAGGTCGCGATAGAGGCTTTGGCCTCGTCGTGGAGTGGGTCGCTCATGCCAACCAGGCGCACAAAGATCAAGTCCCGGCCGAAATCGGCCTCGCCGTAGTCCTGTGGCAGTTCGCGATATGCCAGGCCGAGAACGCGCAGCGCCGCACCGGCCAACTCTCGGTTCGTCTCCTCCCAGCGCCTGCGGTCATCCGGCGTGAGGAGCGACACTCCAGCGCTCCGGACCTGAGCATTGCTCGCCGCAATCAACGTCGCAGGTGAACCCTTGACGAACGCCATCGTCTGCCCTTGCGGCGTGCGATGCACCGTGACCATGCGTTTGCTGTCGCTGTCGAACGGCACCTCGCTGAGGCGCGGAAAGTCGGCGACAAGAGCGGCTTGATTCATTCCTGCTTTTTCCGCTACGACAATCAACGCTGCCTCGGTGGGGTCGCCCAGCACGTTGTCGCGGCCGTTAGTGCGTTCCACTTTTGCGTCGTTGCACAGCATGCCGATTCGCAGGGCCAGAGCGAGATCATCGTCGGTGAGCGGGGCCACGGGTATATCGCCATCCTGAAAAGTGCCCGCTGGCGTGTACCCCGCACCGGTAACATCAACGCGGCGTTGGTCCAGTGCATAGATGCACACGGTCATCTCATTTTTGGTCAGTGTCCCGGTCTTATCCGTGCAGATTACGGTCGTGGAACCCAGGGTTTCAACGGCGGGGAGCCGACGCACGAGAGCCCGCATCCGGGCCATGCGTTGCATTCCCAGGGCCAGTGTCATAGTGGTCGCGGCGGGCAGCCCCTCGGGCACGGCGGCAATGGCCAGCGAGAGTCCGATCTTCAGCATGTGCCAGAAGTCGGTGACCCCGCGCAGCCAACCCGCCACGACGATGACACCGCACAACGCCACCACAAGCACAATTAACAGACGACCGAGCCGGGCCAACTTTTGTTCCAGTGGGGTGTCGCGGGTGATCGCTTCATCGATCAGGATGCCAATCTTGCCCACCTCCGTTTCCGCGCCGGTAGCAGTCACCAGCAATCGCCCGCGCCCCTCCGTCACCGTTGTACTGAGGAAGGCCATGTTGAGGCGGTCGCCAAGTGCCGCATCCTTGTCGTCGAGCGGATCGGCCGTCTTGGTGACTGCGTGTGACTCACCGGTGAGCGCCGCCTCTTCAATTTGCAAGCGCACGCTTTCGACGATGCGGCCATCGGCAGGCACCCGTGCCCCAGCGGCCAGGACAATCAGATCCCCCGGCACCAATTCCTCAGCCGGAATCTCATTCTCCGTTCCGTCCCGGATCACGTGAGCGACTCGGACCGATTGTTTTTGCAGGGCCGTCATCGCCTGCTCCGCCTTCCACTCGGTCAAGAAGCCGATCCCGGCGTTGAGGACGATGACAATCACGATGGCGACCGCCTCCATGTTTTCGCCCATGGCAAGAGCGATTGCCGTAGCTGTCACGAGCAAAGCGACGATGAGGCTGCGGAACTGCGCTAGAAAGATGACCAAGGTCGAGCGCTGGTGCGTCTGGGCCAAGGTATTGGGACCATACTGTGCAAGTCTCCGGGCGGCCTCGGCTTGCGACAGGCCCCGCGCGACATCGGTCTGCTGCCGCTGGAAGGCCTCGGCGAGCGGTAGCGCGAACCACGCTACTTGCGGAGTTGAAGCAACACGCGCCGCGCTAGATCGTAATTTTTCTGTTCGTTGATTCGCCGTAAGGTTTATTGACACAACAGCTGCGTCCTATTAACGGCTACCGGCGAACTGCACTGCTCAGTTTCCCAGGCCAAATGCGCGCGGCAACCAGCATTGGGCGAAAGCAAGTGGGCCATAAATTCATCCAGAAGTTCTAGCGCTCGCGTAGCATTAGGATTGACCACGCTGGCGGTTGGGGAGCCAGTGTGCCGCGATGCCTCAGCTATGCTCACAGCGAGTTCAGCGGTGCGCCATCCGTTTGGGGCGACGGACGTACTCCCACACTCAACCATTCAACTAATGAAGCATTTGCTATATCGAATGGCACTCGGACCCGCATAAGCTAAGCCCTACTTTTGTGCTCGCTGGCTCAAGATTTGCGGCGAGTGCATCGCTACTGCCGACAACGACAAGCTGAATGTGGACACTAACGTGAAATTGCAAGCGATCCCCGATGAACTGCTGGCGTTGATGGCCGAGAAGTTCAGAATGTTGAGCGACCCCACGCGGCTCGCCATCCTGCGGTGCTTGATGGATCGAATAGAGTTGAACGTCAGCGAACTCGTGAGCCTTTTGGGACGAGAACTTGCGAATGTCTCCAAGCATCTCAAGCAAATGGCCGAGACTGGGTTAATCGCCCGCAGGAAGCAGGGATCGTTTGTGCTCTACCGTTTAGTGGATCCCGTGGTGGATAAAATCTGCGAACTCATGTGCGACTCGCTCCGACGCGATTTTAGAAGCCGAAGTGAAAAGGAACAAGCAGCTCTTGAAGAAGGGCAAGCGCAAGTAAGTTGATGACCCGATGTGTAGGTGGCGCGTCGTTGACCGACGACTCGCCACTAACTGCGCCACGACGTTTTACCGCAATCCGACGTTTTACCGCAATCCATTGCCTGCCGATTGCATGGAACGTGGCGACGGGATTTGAACTCGCTAAACTATTGCCCTTTAGCAAGTTGCACCACGTCGGCGTCCAAGTATGCCAAAGGCCGGTCGCTGATTGTACTTTATCTACGGCGCAGAAGAAATAGCGCAAAGCCTTGACAAAAAACGACTAACGGCTCGTCGTAGTGCACCTCAACGAGCCGCTGATAATCCAAGTCGGGGCGACTGGACGGCTATTGAACTTTTTCGTGCCGGCGTCGCACGCTGGCCGAAAGCATTAATATCGGCCGCTGAATCTTTTAGAGGGTGTTTTTGGATTGCTATCGCTGGATTTCGTCGGTCTGGAGGGCGATTCCATGTCTGAAACTTGGGGTAGGTATCCGAGCGACTTGACCTACTTCGAGTGGGCGAAGATTCGCAGGCTGATTCCGCCCAGTCCTCCGATCGGCGACGACCGACGCACGTCGATGCGGGAAGTGGTCAACGGCGTCTTCTACGTGTCGCGCGGCGGATGTTCCTGGCGGATGTTGCCCAAGGATTTCCCGCCCTGGCAAACCGTTTACGGCTACTTCAACAAATGGAAACGCGCAGGCGTCTGGCAGCAAATTCACGACACCCTCCGTGGCGAAGTGCGAACCGAAGCCGGAAGGGATCCACAGCCCACCGCGGGGATCGTCGATAGCCAATCGGTGAAGACGACCGAAAAAGGGGGGCGCATGGGTACGATGCGGGCAAGAAAATCAACGGTCGCAAGCGGCATATCCTCGTAGACACCCTCGGGTTGCTGCTGGCCGTCGTCGTGCATGCGGCGAACATCCAGGACCGCGACGGCGCCAAGCTGCTGTTCGAGAAAGCCACAGCCTGCTTCCCTCGCCTGCAACTGGTTTGGGCCGACGGAGGCTACGCCGGACAACTGATCGAATGGCTGCATGGTTTTTGCGGCTGGGTTCTACAGATCGTCAAACGTAACGCGGACGTGAGCAGATTCCATGTGTTGCCTCGACGCTCTCGTCGTCGAACGAACCTTCGGCTGGTTGGGCCGCTATCGACGCTTGAGCAAAGACTACTAGTACTTACTGGACACCAGCGAAACGATGATCCAAATCGCCATGATCCAACTCATGCTGCGACGACTGGCCCGCACGGCCCCCGCCGCACCTACGTGACAGCAATCCAAAAACACCCTCTAAGAGGCTGCCAGACGCTTGCGGAGCTAGCAACCTGAATTCCGGGGGCCCAACCTGAGCAGAGCCTCCAGGACCTGATACTCCTGACCCGGCGTTGGGGCCAGCCTTCCGCGACCGACGCGACAGCAGGTCGGGCGCACGGCCGGATAGCTAAGACAAAGTCACTCGCGAACTTAACGTACTCGCCAATACTCCGCCCGCGCCCGATGCGTGAGCACCGAGCGCAGGCGGAGCCGTCTCGACCTCGTGTGATGTGGTCACCCTTCCCACGGCACTGGTGGGATCTCTAGGGCGTCCCATTCCAACTGCGTCTGCGGATCGCCCAAGAGCGCGGTTACTTTCTACCATAAGGTACGCAACTCGCTGCCGCTGGTCGCCAACCAGACGACGTCGAGCAAATTCTCCTTCTCCTCGCGGAGCCGGAGGATCGACTGGCCGCGTAGAGTCTCGGCCAACAGCTCTACTTTGTGGACTTCCTGCCGGCTGGAGACGGCACTCTCCACCTCGCGCTCGTACGCTTGGCCGTAGTAGCGGTCTTTCATCGTGTCGGCGTCCACGCCGCGCACGTGGGCCAGCATCTGCCGCTCGACCTGCGCTTCGCGCTCGCGAGCCGCTTTTGGTGGGCCTTGGCCTCATCCAGTTCTGCCTGCAGCGGCGCCAGCCCCAGCGACTCCAGTGCCCGCTCCCGCGCCTCACGCTTCACCCGATCCATCAGGTTGGGCTCTTCGGCCTCGATCGCGGCAATTCGCCGATCGATGCGGCGGGCAATCCGCTCCTTCCAATGTTCCTTCTCGGTAACGGTCAATCCGGCCATACGAATTCCTTGTTGGTTGGAGAGTTTGGTTAATGCCTGGCATAGTGACGCCATCGATGTACTTGAGCTTGAACGCCAGCGGGCACTTGAGCCACAGATTCAGCCGGCTGGCCGAGACGTAGTTCCACACCCCGCCCAGCCGCTGCGATAGCGTTTCGCGAGTTAGCAGTTCACTCGTCATGCGGCGGCTCCACTCAAGGCGGACTCCAGATCGATCTGGCCGTTCTTGATCTCCTTCAACGTGTCGATTAGGCCCGAGGCGTCCAGACTGGTGAGCTCCGCGAGCGGCTTGTCGAACATTTTGGTCGAGAGTGTTTCCAGACGTCGCACGCCCAGGCCGCGGATCTGGCCGGCCAGTTGCTGGGCGTAGTCCAATTGCTTGGCCGTGGCTCGAGCGGCATGGCCATTTTGAGCGCTGCCATTTTGACTGGCGCCGTTTTGGCTGGAGCCGTTGGCGTCGCTACGCGCGGCGGCCCGCGCGCGGGACCGCGGCGGCGGGCTGACGTCTTCCTGCTGTCGTGTAAGCTCGTCGTTCACGGCCTGGGCGCAGGCCGCGTAGGTCCGCCGAACCCGCTCGTGGAAGCCGGCCAGATCTCCTTCCACGAGCGAGCCGTCCAAGTCGAGTTCCAGGTGGCAGCTTGCGCCCAGCGAGCCGTAGTCGGGCAGTCCCACCTTCTTGGTAATGCCTGCATTCAGTTTTAAGGCGTCCTGTACGGCGCATGACGCCGCCTCAATTTGGTGCCGTCGCCTGGTAACCCTTGGCTAGCTTCTCGGCGATGAGTTTCTCGGTATGCTTGTCAGCAGCAGCCGAGTCGGCGAACGACTTGGTCTGCGTCTGGCCCTTGGTCCCCACTCGTCCGAAGCAGACCGTGACGTCTGTGCCGGCGACCGTGATCTCCCAGAACTTTTCGGAATTGCCCCCGACGTACTCAAAGCGTCGTGTCATGCCCGTGGATCCTTTTGGTGAGAGTGGTGGTTGATCATGCGACGGCTCCGCCGTGGTCGTTGCACTCGACTTGGCTGTGCGCGATGTACTTTTCTTTTTGTCATCACGACTGGCCGCGCCGGCGGAGGTCGATTCCATGCCGCGGGTGTCTGACGTCTGAGCCTGTCCGTCGCGTCGCAGCCGCACGAACGTCGGGAAGCGGGGCACGCCCCGATCCGACAACTCCTGGTAGCGGAAGGTAATCAGACTCCCAGCCGCCGGAGGGTTTTCGCGCTGTTGATCACTAAAACCCGTGCCCACGGAGAACTGCGTGCCATCGGGCAATTCGACCAATAGGGCGCCCAAGCGGCCCTTATGCCGGCCGCCGCCCGGCAGGTGTTCGATGACCCGCGCTTCGGCGTCGTGGAACTGCTTTACTTTCAAGAGACTGGCCGATCGTCCCGCCTGGTACCGCGATCCCGGCTCGCGGAGCATCAAGCCTTCGCCGCCCAGTGCGACGATCCGCTGGACTTCTTCTTCCAGATGTGCCAGGCCTCGACACGTTTGGTGCTCGTGTTGTTGTGCGTACTTCGGCTGATGCTGCGCAAAACAATCGGTCAGATACCGTAGCCGCTCCTCAAAACCGGCGTTCACGGCCGGGACGTCGAAGACCAGATAACGGATCTCCTGCCACAGGTTACTCTGATCCTGTCGGCGAACGATGCTCACCGTGCGTTGAAACTGCTTTCGCGCCAGCCACAGTTCGCCGTCCAACGGCGTGGGAGGCAGCCCAGCGGTGAACCACGGCGGCGCATGAAAGACGCTGCCCAGCCGCGAACGGAATTCACTTCCGGTCCAGTACGCCCGCACACCGTCGAGCTTCTCGCTCAGCCACCAGCCTGCCGGATCGATGTCATAAGCAAACGTCTCGGCCAACAGCAGGGCCGGCGCGGTCGAGTCGCCGGATTGCTTGGTTGGTACGGCCGCGGGCGCCGCTCCGCCCGTGCGCTCCGCTTCGGCTTCTGCGCCCCGCAGCGCCCGCAGGTGTTTGCAGGTGCGTCGCTCGATCCCCAGTGACTGATTGCGCCAGGCCGGGCAAGTGCAGGAATAAACGCCGCCCGTGTTCTTGAGCACGTAGGGCGAGCGCCCAGAACCCTGGACCTCGATCGATTCGCCGTCTTCCAAGTCCGACATTTCTTAATACCTCCTCGGTATCGGGAGCCTAAGGCCTCTTTTGGCGAATACCTCAATTCTGGGACGGGCCGCGGCCCAACCGACGGCCTGATCTTGGGGTCTCCGGCTGCACCCTAATATAGATGTCGCCGGGAGCGTCCGCCGCCAGACAGCGGCCGCTGGCCCAATCCCTTAACTGGGCCAGGCTTTCGGCGGCGGTCCGGGCCACCGGCACCACGTTACGGCCGGCTTCCAGGAGGGGAATCTCGAGTAACGCTGCCAGGCGGCAACATGACCGGATTTCTGCCCCCGTCCAATCGGCGTCGACCGGCCGCGGTTGCGAAGCATCCAGGCCGAACTGGTCCAGATAGAGTTTCCAGATGGCCCGCCGTTCATTGACCCCGGGCAAGTCCAAGTAAAACACGCCATCAAAACGCTCGGCACGCGAAAACTCAGGCGGCAGCTTGCTGATGTCGTTGCTCGTGGCCACGAAGAACACGTCGCTCTCGTGGTCCGACAGCCAGGTCAACAGACTCCCGAACAATCGTGCGCTCACGCCCGAATCGGTCTGGCTGCTGCCGGCCGCGCCGGCCAGGCCCTTTTCGATTTCGTCGCAGAACAAGATGCACGGCGCCATGGCGTCGGCAATCCTCAATGCCTGGCGGACGTTCGATTCGGTCTGACCGACCAGTGAGCCCATCAGCGCGCCCACGTCCAAGAGCAGCGTGGGCCGGCCCGTCTCGTTGCCCAGCGCTTTGCAGAACGCGCTTTTGCCACAGCCAGGAGGTGACAACTGGAGCACGCCCCGCGGGCGGGCCAGAGGATTCTGTCTGCCCGGCCGTAGCGCACGGGCACAAAAACTCTTCAGCGCCTCCAGGCCACCCAAGTCAGCGAACGATTCTTGGCCCCGATGCAGTTTCACCAAACCGCTCTTTTTGAGCGTCTGACTCTTGAGTTCCCAGATGGTTGGCGGCGCAAGGTGTCCCTCTCGCGTAATCGACAAACTAAAAGCCCCTTCGGCTTCGTAGCGCGAGAGCCCGGCCGCGGCGTCGAGCACACGATCTAGTTCGGCGCCCTCCGGCAACTCGCCGACCTCGGTGGCGATCGAGCGGGCGATTCCCGCCAACTGCTCACGATTGGGCAGATCGTGCTCCAGGACGACGAACAGCTTTTCCAATTCAACAGGTATCTGCACCAGCGGCGACAGGACCAAAATAAAGGTCCGGTTCTGCTTGCCCGCGACGATCTGGTGGGCCAAAGCCTGCACGATCTCGGGGCTCTGCAGGAAGCGATGGAAGTTGACCAGCACCAGCAGCGCCGTGCTTTCGGGCGACGACAGTGATGAAACAGCGCGGATCGCGGCCAACGGATCGGTTGCACCGGTCATCGCGCCCGCCTCAGTGCCGGATGTCGAGAGCCCGCGGTCGACATCCCAGGTGGCCAATCGCCAATGCTCTTGGCGGCACAAGCGGGCGATCTCCGCGAGCGCATCCTCATGCTCGTGGGATTGGACCCAAAGCCCCGTGAAACAGGCCCGCACATACTCATTCAACCGCTCAGCCAACATTCTTAATCCCGTCTTATTCACCCTGCCGTTTTAAAAGCGTGAAAAACATCGCGTGATTCGCGGGGTTTCATGGAGTGTGAGTGGCATTCCACGGACCCCCAGGAGATCACGCGATGGGTGAAGCACGAGCGTGGCTATTTGAGCCGAGTTTTAACCGCGCCGTCAAGGTACAGGCCAGCGACGAGCGGATTACTTCGGACGCGGGCTTTTTGTTGCTGCGCGAGGCCGATCACCGCCTGGGGCTCACGGAGTGGCTC
>Ga0163150_10005324_pt1 | contig 16525 bp, 16 predicted proteins | sample OliLakLV19P2IB_FD_148628 | JGI IMG/M metagenome (GOLD analysis project Ga0163150, IMG submission 148628) | Freshwater microbial mat bacterial communities from Lake Vanda, McMurdo Dry Valleys, Antarctica - Oligotrophic Lake LV.19.P2.IB | ecosystem: Environmental > Aquatic > Freshwater > Lake >...
CGGGAGTTGGGTTAGCTATGGAATGGGCACGGAGAATCGGAACCTGCCCTCGTTTGTCGTGCTCGCCCCCTACCTGCCATATGCCGGAGCGCAGGTCTGGTCGTCCGACTTTCTGCCGGGAGCACATGCCGGGACGCGCATCACCGGCGGCGCCGAACCGGTGGCCGATCTCAAGCGCCGCGCTCCAACCGAGAAGGCCCAGCAACTCGAACTTGACCTCCTCGCTCAGTTCAATCGAATGCACCAGGGGTCGCGCCCGGGCGATCCAGCCCTCGCCGCTCGCATCAAGTCGTTTGAGACCGCGTACGGCATGCAGAGCGACATGCCCGAGGTGTTCGACTTCTCAAAGGAGTCCGACGCCACTCTTGATCTCTATGGTTTGAAGCGCGGCCAGAATACCGGTTTCGCCTGGCAGTGTCTGGTGGCTCGCCGACTGGCGGAACGCGGCGTTCGTTTCGTCGAGCTCATCGATACCGGTTCCAACAAGAACTGGGACTTTCATAGCAACATCTCCGGGATGACAAAACTCGCCGAGAGTGTCGATCAGCCAATTGCCGGCCTCATCCAGGATCTTAAGGGCCGCGGGATGCTCGACGACACGCTGGTTGTCTGGACCACGGAGTTCGGCCGCACGCCATGGGGCTCTGTTGAGAGCAAGGGCCGCGAGCATTTCAACAAGGTCTATAGCTCATGGCTGACAGGCGGCGGCATCAAGCGCGGAATCGTGCACGGTGCGTCCGACGAGTACGGGGCCGAAGTTGCCGGGAATGAAGTTCACGTGCACGACTTCAACGCGACCATCCTGCATTGCCTCGGCTTCGACCACACCCGCCTGACCTACCGCCACGCGGGCCGCGACTTCAGATTGACGGACGTGCACGGCGATGTTGTAAAGGATCTGCTGGCGTAGTGCCGTGGTCAGCTTGGCGAACGAGTCCCCCTGATCTTCTTCCTAGTCCGTGGGAGTGATTCATCGTTAGCTGTCCATTGATGACCTCATAATCCAGAAAGCCATCCCACCGGCCGCCGAATCGCGAAGCCAAACGTCGCCAGGTAATCAGGGCCTTGCCGAGTCAATCGATGACCGAAACTGGCGTCCCATTGTGCATCGGGCCCTATCATCCGCGTCACGCCTGTCAAGAACACGTAGCTGTTGCGTTCGCCGCGGTCCACCCCGCTCAAACCGTAGACCTCCCAATATCCGCCGAACCCTGCCGGCAGATCATGGGCCACCGATAGCGTGACTTCCTTGTGCTTCATCCGTCCACCGTCAATTGCCAGGGCTGACAAGTTCAGATTGCCGGCCACGCTGAATCCACGCGGCAGTTCTTTCGCCCATGCGAACTTCACGCCCGGCTCATATGCGTTCGAGGACATCTCCGAACTGCCAGTCGGCGTCGATACCGCCGCAATCACCGCAAAGCTCGGCCGGAATCGTCCCTCATCCGCAATCTTGTACTTGAAGCCTACTTCAGAGTGGGCTCGTCCGAAACTGTGACCCTCGCCAGACGTGGCTCGGTCGCCCACAACCCCATCGCTCCCCAGCCTGAGTTCGAACCGCCGCCCCAGTCCGACGCGCAGTAGAGGGGTTCCAAGCGTCAGCGTTGAGCCGCCTGTCGAGAGAGACCGCTCGAGGCCGAAGCCGCTCTCCATCTGGACCCAGCCCAGACGGACGACCTCGGCGGATTCGGTATAGTCCGGCCGGTCCGAGATCAACTCGCCCGGCCCCGTTTCAGTCAGTTTGCGACTGCTCGCGTTAACGCCGGGCGCAATTTCGTCAGCTCGCGCATTGAACAGCACGAAGAAAAGAATCGCTCCCGCGCTTAAGACACGAGCCAGTTGCAGAAACTTCGAGGGACTTCCGCTCACGTCAGGCTTATCGGCGATCAGCCTGCCGATATGAGCGTTCGTCGAAAAATGTCTGGAGCGAACTAAAGCGACCGGGCAGCCGCGCCGCTCAACGGATGCAGAACAGGCTCCTGGCCGACCGTATGAACACTGACTTGGACGCCAGCGCCAACGACCCGTATACCGGCTCGGCAACCGTATTAGTAGCGAGCACCTCATACTCGGGCCCCGCCTTAACAACGTAGGTATCCCCGTCTTGATTGGTGATCATCAACTTGCCGTCAAACGCCACCGGCGGCGACATAAACTTGCCCGGCTTCGGGAATCGCTTCCCCTCATATTGCGGAACCCCGGTGCGCGCGTCGAGACATGTCAAAATGCCGCCCTCGGTCATCAGGTAGAGATAGTCTCCAAGCAGGATTGGCGACGGTATATATCCGGTCCCCTTCGCGTAACGCCACGCTATCCGATCCTCACCCTTCGCCGGCTCAAGGCGGATCGCCATCGTCTTCTTCTTCTGATAACCGGCTGACACAAACACGAAGCCATGGCCGGCCACCGGCGTGTGGACCACATTCCCTTCCAACCCTTCAGTGCGCCACACCTCCTCGCCATTGCGCGCATCGTAGGCGATCACGTTCTCTTCCGACGGCGCCACCACCAGCATCCGCTTCCCACTTTCGATTACCAGCGGCGTGGTCCAGGTGATTGAAGATTTGCGGGAAACCTTCCACGCCACGCTGCCATCTTTGGCTGACACCGCCGCGATGAAGGAGTTCGCCCCTTCATCCTGGTCCGCCAGGATGATCACTTTGTCGCCCGCCAGGACGGGTGAAACGCCGGTACCGACACCCAGCGTAGCGATGCCCCCAAGCGACATCTTCCACGCCAGCCTTCCATCGAAATCGTACTTGTACAGCCCCTGAGATTCAAAGTAAGCGTAGACGTACTTGCCATCCGTCACCGCAGTGGGCGACGCATAGGTATTGAACTTGGCCACGTCGTCAAAGACCTTGCCTTCGTAAGCGACGCGGTCCCATAATGGCTTGCCCGTGCGTGCATCGAAACAAATGAGCTTCAGCGTGTGTTTGCGATTGCCGCCGGTGGCCTGCGGATGAACGTAATCCTGGCCGCTCACCGTATGCTTCACCGGGCCTGCGCCGGGCAGCACATCGCCCTCGATATCGGTGGTGACAAACAGACGGTCGCCCCAGATCACCGGCGACGAATGGCCGCGTCCCTCCACCGGCGCCTTCCACGCAATGCGGGATTCATCCCAGTTGGCGGGAATGTCTTTCGCCTCGGAGACGCCCGCTGAAGATCCGCCGCGCCACCCCGGCCAGTCGTTTGGACCCGCCATCGAAACCGCCGCGCATACGGCGAAACAGAAAATCGGTAGAGCTCGAAAACGCATGACTCGATGGTAGAGGATCTCGGTGGGGTGAATCGCCCCAGGCTCACGGACTCCCGCGAACCTCCGGCGGAAGCCCGCGCTTCAACCATTCAAGGACGGCCGGCTCGCCATGCCGCTGCACGAGTTCGGCAATGCGCCGGCGTGCGTCGTGATTGGCTTGGCGGGCGCGCGCGGCGTCCGTCGTCTGGCGGATCGCCGCATCTTCTGGAGCGTGCCCCGTTCCCTGCGTGCTTCGCGAGGCAAGGTAGGCAACCAGGCCCTCCCGAAACCACAGTGGAATGCCAGGAGCGGCGCGTTCCTCCACCATGATGTGGAGCAGTTCGTGTCGAAGCGTTCGTTCAACAACGGCGCCCACTTGCGGTTGCATATGGATTCGCCGGCCGGCAGCGTGCGCGGCAACCCATCCCGGTTCGCCCGTCGCATTGCGAAATGTTTCCACGTCCGGATAGATCCGAATCTCGATGGGCGGCGCCAGGCTGAGGTCTCGTGCCGTGCGGTCGGCGATGGCCACCATGCCGGCGTCGCGGTCTGGATACGGCGTCATCACCGCCACGCGTTCGCCCCCGAGGCGGGTCCACTTCAGCCCCCGCGCAGTGAGGCCGACCATCGCGCCCTGATAATAATGAGCGAGGATCTCGCGATACGATCGGCCTTCGACCCCCATCCGGTCCGCGCCGCGCTGGCACAAGCCCGCGCCGTGTCCCGCGCCGGAACCTTGAAAAACAAAGCGGCCGTCGACACTTTGCACGTCCCACCGTTCACTGCGCAGCGTGTTCCAGCCGAGAGTTCGTCCAAGTGCGAAGCGCAATGATGACGCGCTCAACGGAACCGATTCACCGGCGCCGGAGAGTGCCAGCATCGTCGCGCGACCCGTTTGGCTGCGTCGCAAAATCGAAATGCGATTCAATACCGAGGGCGCCTTTAATCCCGAAGCGCGAAGCGCGCTCCCAAGCTGGGCAGCCGTGGAGGTCCATTGCCAATTGAACTTCCCGCCGCGAACGCAGTACTCGTCATCGCGGCTCTTCAGGTAAGGCACGCTGGAGCCGGACCATACGGCGCTCGCGTCCTCGGTTCGCCCGCCGCAGTCCTGCGAGTAATAGGTTAGGGCCAGCTTGCCTTCATACCAGAGCATCTCGCCGGCAGTGGCTTCAGCGGCTTGTTCCACGCGAGGCTTGATGGCCCGCACATCGGCGAACTGACAGTGCGTCGTGCTGCAAAGATCGAAACCCCGCGAGGCGTGGCGGCCTTTCAGTCTGATCCCGTAGGTGCGTGCCGCCACCGCCATCGCCTTCAGAGCCTCGTCCGACTTGAACGCGCCTACTTCGCCGGCAAGCACCGCCGCGACATACTGTTCAAGCGGTAAGTCGACGATCTTGCCACCGTCGCGCTGCGTGAGTTGCACGCGAATAGCGCCGTTTGCCGCGATCGCGCCCGCGATAAAAAACAGCACCGGGGCTGGCCACCCGATCACCACAGATCTCTCGATAGTGGGGCAGCATCGGCGCCGCCGGACTTGCCGCCGGTGAGCACGACAAGGATAGCGCGTGGTCCGCGGCTCGGCGCAAAACCGGCGAACCAGGCTGCGTTGCCGGGCGCGCTTCCAGTCTTGCCCGCCACCTTCATGCGCTCGAGTTGCGCGCCTTGAGCGGTGCCGTACTCCACTGCTCCCTCCAGGCCCTCCAGAATAGCGGGATTCGACCGCGTGGCGAGAGTGTGATAGCCGAACTCGAGATCGCTCAGCGCCGCTGAAACGTGCTCGACGCCCAACGCCTGCAGCCGCTGATCGGTAATCCCGCGCACCCGGCTCGCCGCAAGCCCGGCATGAGCAAGGTAGCGGGCGAGCTCACCCGGTGCAAAGCGTTCCGCCACTCGCGCGATGAAGGTATTGCAGGAGTACGCGATCGCAGTCGCAACCGTCATCGGAGACGCCATCGCAGGGTGGCTGCACGAGAACGAGCGGCCCTTAATGACAAGCTCGATGGGGCAAGGGATCTTCTCATTCGCGCGGATCTTTCCCGCGTCGAGCAGCGCCGAGAGCACGAAGGGTTTCAGCGTGGATCCCGGCGGGGCGACGATCGCCTGCACGGGTCCGCTCGCGCGCAGTATGCGCCGCGTGGCGAAGTCCATGAGAATCGAACAGGTCATCGTCCTTTGAACTGGGGCTTGCGCTTCTCATGGAACGCCTTGATCCCCTCTTTGACGTCGTCGGTATAGTTGGTGATCAGCGTCGCCATCGCGGCATCCTCGAGCGCGTTGTCGAGGGTCATCGAAAGCTGCTTGAACATCATCTTCTTCGCCACCCGGATCGCGATCGGCGGACCGGCGGCGAGCCGTTCGGCCCATGCCCGCGCGGTCGGGAGCACTTCCGCATCGGGCACTACTTCCGTCACGAGGCCGAGTTCCCTGGCTTCGCGAGCCGGATACACTTCGCCGAACAGCGACATCTTCAGCGCGCGTTCAACCCCCATGAATCGCGGAAACAAGTAAGCGCCGCCTTCATCGGGAAGCAGACCGACTCGAAGCGCGGTATCGCCGAGCTTTGCGCTCTCGGCCGCAATGCGGAAGTCGCAGGCGAGCGCAAGCGTGAGGCCGCCGGCGACGGCCGCTCCATTCACCGCGGCAATCACCGGCTTGTCGAAGCACTGGAGAAAGCGCACCAGCTGATGCATGTTCTCGCGCATTTCGAGCATCGATTCCAGGCGGTGCCCACGGTACCGCGCTGGATACTCGAAGTCGCGGCTGATGTCGCCGCCTGAACAGAAGCCTCGGCCCGCGCCGGTGATGATGACGGCGCGCACCTGCTCGTCGTCCCGCGCATCCGAGAGCACGGCAAGAATCTCGTGAACCATCGTTTCCGAATAGGCGTTTAGCTTCTCCGGCCGGTTGAGCGTTAAGGTGGCGACGCCGCCATCCTTCTCATAGAGGATCTGCTCGTACAGCATCATCGTCCCTGAAACCTCGGGGCGCGCTTCTCCATGAACGCCGCCACGCCTTCTTTGTGATCTTCCGTCTGTCCACAGCGGAGGTGCGTTTCGGCTTCACGGTCGAGCATGGTGCGGAAGTCGGCGGTAACGGCCATGTTCACATTCGCCTTCTGATATCGGAACGTCACCAGCGGGCCATCGGCGATGCGGCGCGCCAGCGCATGCGTTTCGGCGGCCAGCGAATCATGCGGCACCACGCGATTGAGCAGTCCGAGCCGATAGGCTTCAGCGGCGTCGAACGTGTCAGCCAGGAATAGCAGTTCCTTAGCCTTTGGTGCTCCTGCATACCGCGTCAGCAGCCATGTAGCTCCAAAGTCTCCACCAAAGGCGATCTTCGAATACGCCGTGCCAAACTTCGCCTGGTCGGATGAGATGCGCAAGTCGCACGCGAGACAGATGGAGAGTCCGGCTCCCATTGCGAATCCGTTCACTGACGCGATGGTGACTTTCGGGCAACTATACAGCAGCCACGAGAACTCCTGCGCGCGCCGGAGGCGATCGACTTGCGCTTCAAGCGGTGGCGGTTCACTGTTCGCCTTCGCCATGTTGCCGATGTCGCCGCCCGCGCAAAACGCCCGGCCCGCGCCGGTGACGACGATCACCGCAACTTCGGGCGACTCGATCCATCCTCGGAGAGTGGCGATCGACTGCTCCAGCAGGTCGGGGCTGAGAGCGTTCAGTTTGTCGGGGCGATTGAGCGTGAGCGTCGCGACGCGGTTATTCAACGAGGTGAGGATCGGCATGGAATTCGGTTTTCAGCTTGTCAGTATGGCAGTTTTCGGCCACCGCATGTTTGCACGGTAGACTAGATGATTCATGGATGAACAGATCTCCCCGGCGGCCAGGGTAAATGGAGCGATAACGCTGCCGGGTGACAAGTCGATTTCGCATCGATACGGGATGATAGCGGCGATCGCCGAAGGCGTCACAACGATCCACAACTATTCCGGCGGCGCTGATTGCCAGTCGACACTGGCTTGCATGGAAGCGATGGGGGCGGGCATCGAACGCCGCGATGGGACGACGATCGTAACCGGCGTGGGGCTCGAGGGATTGAAGCGGCCTGCCGCGACGCTCGACGCAGGTAACTCCGGCTCCACGATTCGGATGCTGTCCGGTATTCTCGCCGGGCAAAAGTTCGACACCGTAATCGCCGGTGACGAGAGTCTCGCCAGGCGCCCGATGGCCCGCATCATGAAGCCCCTCGCTGAGATGGGTGCTTCAATCTCGGCCCGCGAAGGGCAGTATCCGCCTTTGCGGATCGAGGGACGTACGCTGGGGCCCATCGATTACTCGCTTCCCGTCGCCAGCGCACAGGTGAAGAGTTGCGTGCTCCTGGCGGGCCTCTTTGCAGAGGGCGAGACTACAGTTCGCGAGCCGATGCGAACCCGCGATCATACTGAAATTGCGCTCGGTGAGTTCGGCGCCGAAGTGGCGGTCCGGAATCGCGTGATCACGTTGAAGGGCCGTCCCAGGCTTGAAGGACGCGAGGTTCGCGTGCCAGGCGATTTGTCCTCGGCCGCATTCTTTCTCGTGGCTGCCCTCCTCATCCCAGATTCCAACATCACCATCCGCGGAGTTGGCTTGAATCCCACGCGCTCGGCCTTGCTCGATTTTCTGGTGGGCATGGGGGCGCCGGTGCAAGTGCCGGTGCTTGAACAGGTGTCCGGCGAATTGATCGGCGATGTCGTGGCGCGGTATGCGCCCGTGCGCGGCGGCGTGCTCGAGGGTGAGATCACCGCCGCGCTCATCGACGAAATTCTGGTACTAGCCGTACTCGGCGCCAAGAGTGAACAAGGGTTGACCGTGCGCGACGCCTCTGAACTCCGCGTCAAGGAGACCGACCGCATCGCCACGCTCGCCGAGAATTTCAAAAGGATGGGCGTCGCGATCGAGGTCTCTCAGGACGGCTTCCACGTGCCCGGTAAGCAGCGGTTCCGCGCCGCTGAGCTTGATTCATTTGGAGACCATCGTGTAGCCATGGCGTTCTCCGTTGCCGCGTTGGCAGCCGATGGACCATGCCTGATCCGCGACGCAGGCGCCGCGAGCGTCTCTTTTCCGGAATTTTATAGTAAACTGCAACACGTAACTACTTAGACCGGGGTGATCATGAAAGGTAGTGCGACCGCTGACCTTACCTTTGACTGCCTCGTCCATGATCTGAATAACGTTTTCCAGACGATCATCGACGCTGCTGAACTGGTGGGCTGCGACCCTGATTTGGCGGGCGTTGCCGGCATCCTCATGCGTAGCGTGGAGCAGGGACGGCGAATCGTGGCAAGCATCGCCGAGCAGGACCACGGCAGCGTTGCTCTAGAACTGATTGCCGACTCCGCAATCCAATTTGCGAGCGACGTCGTCGTGGCCATGAAGGGCCCCAACGTCGAGTTCGTCCGCGAAGTATCGGCCGGGATTCACGTCCGGCTCAAGCCCGCGTCGCTTGAGCGGGTGCTGGTGAACCTGCTGATCAACGCGGCGCAGGCTGCCAAGGCGGGGGGCCGGGAGCGCTGCAGCGTACGGATTTCAGCCCATGAGGGACAAGGGATGGTGCGGATCGAGGTCACCGACGACGGTCCGGGGATTCCTGAGCACTTTCTGGATCGCATCTTCACGCCACGCTTTTCAACCGACGGCGGTAGAACGGGGCTGGGTCTGCATATAGTTCAGACCCTTGTCTCGGACGCGGGAGGGCGTGTGGACGCGACAAATGGCCGCACCGGTGGAGCTATTTTCACGATTGAACTGCCGGGATTGCCGATGCACGCGGAAGCTCGCCGGGTCTCCTGACCCATTCCCATCCGGGCGATTCCGAGGCTGCGGACCCAAGAGGCTACGCGATCAGGACGCGTTCTTTCGACGGGCGCGAGACTGTGCGGATCCTGCTTTTTTCGCCGGTTTGCGAATGAGCAAACGCTGCACTGAATGAATCAGATTCGGCACCTCGTGATTGCTCTTCTGAATCACGATGTCAGCGCCCGTGCTCTTCTGATCAAGACCGAGCGTATCGGCAAACCCGGAAATCAGGATGATCGGAATCCCTGGGTTTGTTTTGCGAATCTGCGAAATGAGTTCGATCCCGTCCATGCGCGGCATGCGGTAGTCCGTCACGATCAGATCGAAGGAGTGCAGCGGAAACTGCTCGAGAGCTTCCCGCGAACAACTGAAGGAAGTGATGCGGTAGCCGAGCTCTTCCAGGACAATCCTGCGCGCGCTCAGGCCCATCTTGTTATCGTCAACCAGTAGGATGTGGGCTGCTGTAGTTGGCTTGCGTACGGAGGCTATACTCTCATGATGCGGTGTGACGACGACACCCGAGACAGTAGCAAGCCCGTTCACATCGTGTCAACGCAATTGTAATGACCTGGAAATCAGGAAGATTGAGTTCTTGACAAAGGACCGCGGCGTGTTCGGCAGGCGATTGCGGCGGTAGCTATTCCACTTCGCGTGGTGCGGTGTAGCCAGCCTTTGCAATCACCTGGTATTTGATCGGCTTGCCCTTCTCGTCCACAATGCGGAGAGGTTCGCCCGTTGCCGGATTCACCAGGTCCACTTTGATTCGGCGAAACTTACCGTCGCGCACCGTGTTGGTGGGATGGTAGCCGAGCGTGTACTGATTGCGGAGCGAGTCGGAGATCGCGCGGAAGATGCCGGGAAACTCTCCTTCAAAGCGAGGGAAGAAGGACATTCCGCCGGTTTCCTTGGCGAACGTGCGCATCTGATTGTCGGCCTGCAGGTAGTCGAGGCGTGCGATCGGCCCTAAATAGCCGCGCGCGTCATACATCTCCCGCATCGCCTGCATCAGACCCACGGCGTAGATCGGCACACCGGCTTCCTGTAACTTCCTTCGTGTCTTGTCGAACGTCAGTTTACTGAATGTATCGATGCCCGATGAAATCAGCACGATTGCCTTGCGCCCTTCGATTTCGATCATACGGTCGGCCGTATCGGTGACGGCGTCATACAGATTCGCTTCACTGAACGCGGCGATCCTGAGGCGCTGCATCGCCTCATACGTGGCTCGCTTGTCCGAGCTGAAGTCAGACAGAATCTCGGGCCTCATATCATAGGCGACTACAGCCACAAAATCCTCGGGCTTGAGACTTTCAAGGAATCCGTAAGACGCCTGCAAAGTCTGATACCACGTGTAGCTCCAGTACTGCTGATTGAGGTTGCTGAACTCAATGACGAGACAGACCGTCATAGGCGCTTCGCCCTTGCTGAAGTCGGCCACCTGCTGCGGCGCATTGTCCTCAAGGATCCGGAAATTGCCGCGGGGGATGTTCGGGATGAAATGGCCCTTGTTGTCGAGAATCGCAACGTCTACGGACACGGAGGTCACATCCGCACGGAAGGTGGGTGTGCCTTCAGGAAGTCCTTTCCCCTTCTGAGGAAATTTCGACGGGATCTTCTCCTGGATGACCTCCGGCGGCGCTATCTCGCCATTGGCTTTCTTTCGCGGCCTGGCGACGGTCTCGGATTGTTGTGAGCCGGGGCCTTGTTGAGCGGACATGTCGTAGACAAGTCCAAGCGCGACAACGACTGCGGCGGAGACGGAGAAAATTTTCAGAGGTTTCATGGCCAGGCAGCAAACGACTATTCACAGTATAGACGTGGGGGAATGCGCCGTGGTTGCCACCTGCGCCGATCTCAATGATCTCAGTTGCCGATTTTAGTTAACCCAGGGATCGCCGCCGCCGTGCTTCTTTAAGTACACCTGGAACTTCTTCTTTGCCCGCTCCATCTTCCACGTCTGATACTGCTCACGCAGATTCGAGAAGAAGCCGGCGGAAGGTGGGCGGTGGCGCGCGTAGGCGGGCTTGCGGCTCATCTGCGTCTTCAGGAAGATGTAGCCGAAGATCATGCCGCCCAAGTGGGCGACATTGCTGACGCCCGTATTCGCGCCAAACGAACTGATGAACGCGATGGCGCCGATGATGGCGACGAAGTATTTTGCCTTCATCGGGAAGATGAAGCTGAACAGCACCTGCACGTCGGGGAACGTCATCCCGAATGCGATCAGCAAACCGTAGATCGCGCCCGAAGCGCCGATGGTTCGCGTATACGGATCCCCAAACAGGTAGTTGGCGATCACGACGCAAACGCCCGCGCCGATCCCGCACATGAAGTAGTAGTTTAGAAACCGTTTCGTGCCCCAGGTGGTTTCCAGATCCTTGCCGAACATCCAGAGCGTCAGCATATTGAACAGGATGTGCTCAAAGCCGAACGGACTGTGAAGAAACATGTAGGTGAACAGTTGCCAGATGGCAAACCGGTTCAAGACGACAGCCGGCACCAGCCCAAACGGCGCGAAAACCTCGCCAGAGCCAAAACGGGTCGCAAAGAAATAGAGGACGAACAGGGCCGTGTTGATGATCAACAGCCAGCGGACGCCCGTCGGAAAGTAGCCGCCGGAGTGGGAGCCGGCTGCGTAGGACTTGGTGGAGTACCCCATGAAGACCGCGCGAATGCCTCTACCGCCAGAATAACAAAACCGGCTCGAATTGAAGAATGTTTGGGGAATTTAATGCATGTTCCGCGTTAGAACTATGCACGCTAGCGTGCCGTCCGGCCTGGCGCCTTCCCTCTGGTGGTGAAGCGATCAACCGAGCTGGATGCCAGATGGCTCATGACGGCCAATGCGACCCAGACCTGGAAGTGCGAGAAAATACCGCTTCCGACAAAGAAATCACCCGTCCAGCCGAGATCCGCTCCCAATCTCCAAATCGCCAAGACAGACAAGGTCAACGTGAGCGGCTTCATGAAGACGCCCGCGAACTGCAAAAGCTCAACTGATGCGTGCCCGGTCCAGTCAATCGCAGGTTGCAATCGCCCCGTAATTGGCGCAGCCTTTGCCTGCCCCATAATCTCGTGCCAACTAAATGCTTGCCAACTCATCTAAAGCCCTACTCTCTGCCTAAGTAGATGCTATGAACAACATCCAGGTTTCGGCATCATTCTTGCTCTGACGGCGTTCGCTCTGACGGCCTTCAAATGATATACGCGAAAGTCCGACCCGAAAAGGGTCAACAGAGATACGACAGAGAGTTAAAGGGCGGATGTTCGTCGAGCGAGCGTTAGGATCGGCGCCCGAATGAGGACATCCAGGAAAACCATGAATTTGGCATACGGACCATTCCAAGGCGCCCGTACCGATTGAGCAGGAGCGCGGTGACGCTGAGCAGACCGCCGAGCGCCAGCCAAACCTGCCAGTGCGAGAAGACGCCGTCGGCAATGCCGAAGCCGCCCGCGACGCCGATGTCGTCGGCAAGGCGCCAAAATCCGAGAACGTAAGCAGAAAGTGCGGCGGGCCAGATCAGGGCTGCCAGCGCAAGCGCGAGGTGGCGATTTTTCCCCTGTTTGTGGCTGACTCTGCGGCCAGACCGAAGACGAATGCGGACAACCATTAGTTTGCTCTCAGTGTATCAGCAGCCGCCACCGCTCTCTTCAGCTTGGTGATGAAGCGGCGGTGATAGAGTGTTGAGTTGACGTATTCGGCAAATCGAGAAAGGAACATTTCACCCCTTATGAAGAAGATCAAGACAGCCGTGTTCGGCGCGGGTTTCATGGGCAAAGTCCATACGGAGCAGATCCGGCGGCTAGGCAATGTTGAGATCGTCGCGCTGGCGGCGGTGAGCGAACAGGAAGCGTCCCAGTTCGGCGCCGCGTACGGTATTGAGCGCACCACAGCGGACTGGAAGTCGCTCCTCGCCGACTCGGAAATTCAGGCCGTGCACATCTGCACGCCCAACGTTCTGCACTACCCGATGGCGAAGGCTGCCCTTGAAGCGGGCAAGGCCGTGTTGTGTGAGAAACCGCTGACGATGACAGTCGCGGAGGCGCGGGAACTGGTTCAGCTTGCCCAAGCCAAAGGTGTGCCGAATTGCGTCAACCACAACCTGCGTTATTACCCCGTGGTTCAACAGGCGCGTCAGATGGTGGCTCGCGGCGATCTGGGTGAGATTCTGATTGTGCAAGGAACTTACTTCCAGGACTGGCTGCTTTACGAGACGGACTACAACTGGCGAGTGGAACGTGCGGCGAATGGAGCGCTGCGCGCAATGGGCGACATCGGGTCTCACTGGATGGACATGATCCAGCACCTCACCGGCCAGAAAATTACGTCCCTTTGCGCCGACTTGCAAACGTTTCACAAGTCGCGGAAAAAGCCCAAGGGGGCCGTTGAAACGTTCTCCGGCAAGAAGCTTTCGCCCGAGGACTACACCGACATTCCCATGGATACCGACGATTTCGGCTCGGTGATGCTGCGGCTGGGCGACCGGACTCGCGGCTGCTTCTCCGTGAGCCAAGTCTCCGCCGGCTGCAAGAATCGCTTCCAGTGGGAGATCTTCGGGACCAAGCGCGGCGTCGCCTGGAACCAGGAGCGGCCTGACGAGTTGTGGATCGGCGAACGCAACGAGGCCAATCGCATCCTTATTAAGGATGGGTCGCAGATGTATCCCGAAGCCGCCGCATTTGCGGACTTGCCCGGCGGCCACAGCGAAGGTTACGACGATGCCCACAAACAGGTCTATCGGCGGTTTTACCGGAAAGTCGCGGATCCAAGCGCGCCTATCGACTACCCGACGTTCGCCGACGGACTGTGGGGCATGCAGTGCCTGGAGAAAGTCCTCGAGAGCTCGACCGAACGCAAGTGGGTAACGCTCGGATAGGAAGCGTCGGGGGCCGGCATTTCGTCGAGCCTTCAAAGTCCGTATCGCTGGAACAAGATCGGGAGGGCCGCGGCCGCACAATCCATCGCAGGCGTCCAGCCTACGCCGGGCAATGGCCCAACAGACGGGTGGGCGACTCTGGTGGACGCAGGCGACAGCTGCCCTGGCTTACTTCCTTTCGATGCCGAGTTGTTCGCACTTCTTGTAGAGGTGGCTGCGCTCCAGGCTGAGCGCGCGGGCGGTGTCCGACATTTTGTAGTCGTGACGTTTGAGTTCATCGAGGATCACCGCCCGCTCGTAAGCCTCCACACGCTCGGCCAGTGGCCCCGCGGCGGGCGGCGCATCGGTAGCCGGGAGCGCGAGACGCACCGTGGCCGCCTCCACCGCATCTTCCGCCAGCAGCAGCAGACGTTCCACGACATTGCGTAGCTCCCGCACGTTCCCCGGCCAAGGATATCGCTCCAACTCAGCGTATGCTTCCGCCGTGATCAGACGCGGCCGCCAGCTATTCTGCGCGGCGATCTGCACGCTGAAGTGATCGATCAGCACCCGGACATCGTCGCGGCGTTCCCGCAGCGGCGGCAGCACGATCGGGAACACGTACACGCGATGGTAGAGATCCTCGCGGAACGTCCCCTTGCGCACCAGCTCTTCGAGATTGCGATGCGTCGCCACCAGCACTCGCACGCTCACCGAAATCGCCCGATCGCCGCCGATCCGCTCCACCTCGCCCTGCTCGAGCACGCGCAGCAGCTTGGCCTGCATCACCGCCGGCATGTCGCCGATTTCATCGAGAAACAACGTGCCGCCGTGGGCCTGCTCAAACTTGCCCAAATGCCTCGACGCCGCTCCCGTAAACGACCCCTTCTCATGCCCGAACAGCTCACTCTCGATCAACTCGCCGGGCACCGCGGCGCAGTTCAACGTCACGAAGGGTCCGTTGCGGCGGGGACTCTTCTCGTGCAGCGTGCGCGCGATCAGCTCTTTGCCGGTGCCGGTCTCACCGAGCACGCAAACGCGCGTTTCGCTCGCCGCCACGCGCTCCACCCGCGCCATCACCGTCTGCATTACGGGCGACTTCCACACCAGCGTCGCCTTGCCCACTCGCTGCCGCAGGTCGCGATTCTCCTGCTCCAGACGCGTGAGGCGCGTGACGTTGTCGAGGGTGAGCAGCAGCTTGTCGGTAGAGAGCGGCTTCTCCAGGAAATCGACGGCGCCGAGCCGGGTGGCCCGCACAGCCATCTCGATGTTCGCCTGTCCCGAGATCATCACCACCGGCGTCGTGACTCCCGCGGCTTTGAGATCGGCCAGAAACGCGAGGCCGTCCTTCACCGGCATCACTACGTCTGAAAAGATGATGTCGAAGCGTTCAGCGCGAGCGATCTCCAGGGCGCGGTCGGCCTGATCGCATACAGTGGCTTCATGGCCGGCCAGGCGGAAGGCTCGCGAGAGTGATGCGAGCGTATTCGGATCGTCGTCCACCAGCAGCAGTTTGGACACGGCTTATCGCGGCAGACGGTTATGGTCTTTGAGAATGCAGCGGTCCTGAACGACGAACAGGCCGGCCTGACGCGCCCGCTCCGCCGCTTCTTCGTGCACCACGCCCTCCTGAAGCCAGACCGCGCCGGCGCCGATGCGTATGGCCGATTCCACGATCTCCGGCACAAACTCCGAGCGTCGAAACACGTCGACAATATCCACGTGCTCGGGAATGTCCTCGAGCGTGGCGTAGCATTTCTCACCCAGAATGGTGGACTCTAGCGGGTTTACGGGAATGATCTTGTAGCCGGCGCGCTGCATGTATTCGGAAACGCCATAGCTCGGCCGCATGCGCTTGCTCGAAAGTCCGATTACGGCGATTGTCTTGCTCTTAAGCAGAAGCTCAGGAATTCCCTGCATTTGCCTCTTCCAGTTTCAGAATCTTGCGGAATCGATCCACTTCACGCTGATCCAGGTGACGTACTTGACCCGGCTCAATATCGAGTTTCAAGAAGCCGATCTTCACGCGCTTCAGCTTCTCCACCAGAATGCCCAAATGCTTAAACATGAGTCGAATCTGATTTTGCCGCCCCTCGAATAGCTTCACTTCGTACCACGGGTTCGTACCAACCTTCACCATGCGTATTTCGGCCGCGGCGGTCTTGCGGCCATGTATCGGCAGACCTGCCGCAAAGTGCTTCTCCTGCCCCTCCGTCAGCGCCCCGTTTACCTTTACTACGTAGGTCTTCTCGATGTGATTGCGCGCCGATGTGATGGCATTGGCGAAATCGCCGTCGTTGGTAAATAGCAGCAGTCCTTCGCTCTGATAATCAAGGCGCCCCACCGGGTAAACGCGCTCCTTGAGTCCCTTGATGTACTTCATCACGGTCTCGCGGCCCTCGGGGTCAAACGCGGTAGTCATCACGTTCTTCGGCTTGTTCAGCGCGAGGTAGATTTTATGCTTTGGCGCCCGCAGCAAGTGTCCATCCACTTTGACATGGTCGCGCGCTAGATCGGCCTTCGATCCCAGTTCGGTAATGATCTGGCCGTTCACTGTCACCCGGCCCTGGGTGATGTACTCTTCGGCCTTGCGCCGGCTGGCAATTCCGGCGGCGGCGAGGATCTTCTGG